>Ga0116227_10000936_pt1 | contig 61800 bp, 44 predicted proteins | sample S1TSphgellanicum_FD_89693 | JGI IMG/M metagenome (GOLD analysis project Ga0116227, IMG submission 89693) | Host-associated microbial communities from peat moss isolated from Minnesota, USA - S1T2_Fb - Sphagnum magellanicum MG | ecosystem: Host-associated > Plants > Peat moss > Unclassified... | reverse complement strand
GCACAAATAGACAAATCCATTTCAGAAATGGAGAAATCCATAGTTTTGACTCTTACCCAAAATTGGATCTGGACTTCAAACCCCAATCGTTGGATTCGAAGAACCTGGATTGAGACCTGATTTGGGAACCTCAAGCTGCACGTGGATCGAGACCTGGAGCTGGACTTGAAACCCCAATATTTGGCTTCGAAGAACCTGGATTGAGACCTGGTTTGGGAACTTCAAGCTGCAACCGCGGATCTGGACTTCAAACCCTAACTCTAGGGTTTGAAGAAGAAGAAGAAGAAGGTGGTTGGGACATGGTTAGGGAACCTGAAGCTACACATAGACAGACAGACAGACACCACGTTTGCTTTAATATATAGGATTTACAAAATGGGTAAGGGTAGGTTATAGGTAGAGTGGCTGGTGACCGAACATTTAAGGTAGGGTTGCTCGTCATTTTTGCAGGAGGGCCCCAATGTTTATGGTGTCCAAATAGAAGATGGAACCCTCCTCTTGGCGTATTTATCGTACAAAATCAGCAAAAGTGGACTAGACGTGAGAAAGGAGGGGGGGGGGTTTTGTTTTTACAAAATTTTCTCAATCAAACAGCTCATATTCTATTTTTGAACCCTCAAAACATCCTTAATTATTATTCTGTTGCTTTTAGAGTTAAAAGATGATTTTGTAGAGCTCAAGACGGCCATTTTAGAGTAGTTTAAATTGCTCAATTTGAACAAAAAAAAAAGTGAGAAAGTTATGCACTGATGATGAAGTAGGAGGGGTCAAAAGAAGAAAAATGAAAAAAAACGGTGTTTTGTAATTTAAAAAAACATATTTTCTTTACTGCTCTTTTTTGGCTGCTCCTTTGGCTTTGCATTTCAAAGATGATTTATAGAGCTTGAGAAGGCACTCCTAGAACATTTGAAATCACTCAAAATGGAGAAGATTTGAGAAGATCTACCAAATTGTTCAGTGATAGGCTAATGTTTGGTGACGAGCCATCTTACCCTATGGGCTTGCAAAATTACCAATGCAAGAAAGGGTTAAAGTAAATGTGTGTCTTTTACCTTGTAAATGTAGGGTAAATATCTCTTTTATATGTCATATACATATAAAGGCCCATATATTTAAGGTCAAGAACTAATAATGATATATAAGTGTGCAAGTATGGCACATTGACAAATGGAGACAAGACAGATAATTTTGCATTTGGCATTGCAAACTTGAACAAATGAAATTGAAAACAACTTACACTTGCCAAAATAACCAAAAAATAGATGAAACCAATCAACACCTTGAGTATGATAAGAATTTGTGAAAGTAAATAGTGTGACGATCAAAAATAAAAATGCCAAAAGAGAATATATTCATTAAAACTGATCACCCCCCTAATTCAAATAAAAGTCCATAACACATGTTACAACAATACATAAAATTGCTATTTTGAAAATTTTGACATATACTCTCTTTTTGGCAAGCCTCAAAACTACCCTACCCGTACTACCTGGGTCCATTTCAACTCTAATCATATTATGTTCAGAAATGTTGAAATTTTCAAAAATTCTGAAGGAAAATAAAGGATCTGATGCAATAGTTGAGAATGTATCATTTGTTGAAATGGCATCCTCAGAATTAATTAATTAATTATTCGACAAACATGTCATTTCACAGTGGCCAAGGTACTATGGTATTATTAGAGCATCTCCGCCGAGGCCCAGTATCTGACACTGCTAAACGGTTTCTGGCAGCGAAAGTTTTAGTTATTAATTTTATTTCCAACGCCACCCATAAAATTGGAACTAGCGGGACTGCCAGTGGGTGGAAGCCTACTAATAACAACCCACTTGGACCAATCAAACTATCTAGCCAATCAGAAACCGGGAGCAGTCAATAAATACGATTTGAATAAATATTTTACTCCGCAAGTTAGCACGGACGGGTAGTAAGTCCTAAGGAGCACTGACGGGTATCGTGTTCGGATAATGGGTATCTGAAAGATACCCCCCGGTTGTCAATAGAGATCACTGTCTGTGTGCGCGAGAGAGAGAGAGAGAGAGAGAGAGGAGTGTTTTTTCTTGGGGAGCTTGTGTTGGTGTGGCGATGGAGGAGCAGTTTGCGGAATTCCGTGTGGAACTGGACGAGACAGGAAGCGTGTATGAGCAGCTGCGGATCATAGCTTCCAACCTCGACTCCTTCATACGTCTTATGCAAGCGGCGCTGATGCCTATCCACCACTGCTCCTTCCCACGTACCAATTTCTTTTTTTCCCTTTCTTTTTTTGCATTTCCCTACCCCTCCTCCTATATATATATATATATCCTAACCAACAATTCCTTCTGAAAATCAATTCTTCTTTGAGAAAGGAATTGGTTCTATAGCATGTTACGACTCTCGTCTTTTCCAGTTTTTCATTATAGAAGTACTGTGCGGGTGCGACGCGGTTTCTAATGCATTTGAAGTAAGTGGTATTTGAAAATAGTCTGCCCCTGAGATTCATACCCCTACCTTTTTCTGCTTGCATGTAATTCCTTCCTCATACAGGTTCTAAATCCGCAGAAGAAAGAAAAAAATCGCAATAGAAAGTGCTGGCACAATGAGAGATTTGGGGAAAACCCTGGCAGTGGCTTTTGTCATGCTCCTGCTGCTGGAGTCTGAAATTGTAGCAAATCTGTTTCAGCCAGTCCTTTCCTCAAAAGCTACCATCATTATGTTTGTGTACTGCTCTGTACTTAATGAAGTAATGAACAAAATGAGTCATCTTGTAAGATGCCTACACTGTATGCAGCTGCCAAGCCCCCAGGTATTCATCTTCTTCAAGGAGTCTAGGTATTTGCTCCTTCTAGACCTAAATCCTAGGAGGTTGTGTATCTATATGTGAGAATTTAGATACTGCGAACATGTGGCTGGTTGCATATTCAGCTACGGAAAACATTTGCAAATCGAGGTACACCATTCTTCATAGAGCAATCAGTAGGCTATGCATGATGTCAGTTTCCATTGAACTCACAGTTTGGTCTTTAATTTGATATGTGAATATCACCTTGATGTGATGAGAGTTTGAGAGATACCAGACATTTTGACTCCTCTGAGAGTATGTCTGTCCACCCCCAAGATTGTGTTTTATGTTCTGATTCAGATTGATGTCATGGGAGGTTAACAGAAGTGAAAGAGAAGGTGAAGGGTTACATGTCAGATTTGCGCGGACTGTATGCACAACTAGCCCATGTAATCAAGGACAAGCCTGGCCAGTACTACAGGTATTTTGGTTGCATTACTTCAGAACAACTTTTTCCTCTTGCTGGTTAAGAGACAGAAGAAAATAGGTAGAGTTAATATGATGAATTTTTGTGAGAAACAGGCACTTGTCACATGCATAAATGCACATCAGGTGTCTTTGTAGGGTTAATGGCTTCAGCCCTTTGAAGCCCTCTGATGAGGGTATCTTGCAGCAGAAAACTCATGAGGATCTGTAGTAGTCCAATTTATAATGTGAATTGTCTGACCCTGGCAAAACCACTGTTGTAGACTTGCAGGGTAGCTTCTGTCCTAGCATAAACCAGTTTAAGGCTTTACAAATCAGAAGCATCCCGTCCGAGGGTGTGAGTTGGTAAGACATGCCATGGTTGGTTGCATGGTGAATTCTTCTGCTAGTTTTGTTGCGTTAATAGGTCCAAACACTGCTTGTTGGTGCTGGGTTGTTGGGGTTTAGGTACCATGACCTGTGGCGGAATCAGACAAGCACAGTGGTGTTTGTACTTGCTTTTCTTCACTGGCTGGATACAGGTGGCCTTTTGACTCACACTGAGACAGAAGCTCTCCTGAACTGTAAGTATTGTAGCCAGAAGGCCAAATTCCATCCAGTAACTTGCCCTTTGCAGTTGGATTTTATTACATTGATTCTGTTGAAGAGTACTAAAAAACACCTTTCTATTTTCCACCATATACATGTGATTTGGAAATTTGTATGACACTCATAATGTTGTACCACTCTCATTCTTATAACGTCTGTTTTGGTTTGTCCAGAACTGACATAACAGTTACCCTTCAAATTGTTATTGCAGTATTTTCTCTGCAATCTCATAGATAAATAAATGACTTGGAATATGCATAAGGTTCTCTTACAATACATGTCCAAAAAGCATCTGGAAGCATACTCAGTCAGACCACTGATCTGTGCAGTGGATCCAGCAGTGTTTGGCATCGACCTTGAGGACTATCTGATTGGTATGTATATTACTACAGCCACTGGTCATAGTCAATGCTCAGGAGAACCATGATCACACAAGCTTGTCTTTTGGTGCCAAAGTAGTTCATTCTTGCCATCTTTGTTGACATGGGTGCCATAGAGAATTCTCTGTATAGAAGCTGAGTGATTTATAGTTGGTGCTTGTGGTGCCTTGGCAGGTCTCTGCAGTTTCTCAAATGAGCTGGTATGTTTGTTTTCCAACACCTACCCCAGTGGTTGCAATGTCTGCAATTCAGGGGAACCTATATGTAATTATTCAAATGATTGGATACAAGTCTTCTCAGTCATGGCCACAAATTTGCACCATGACAAGCATTTTGTTGATCAATGGCCTGGACAATTGCACAATGTGGATCTTTGGTGCAAGAGATGTGTCTTATATAGTGAGTTAAATTTCTCAAGCACCTGAATAGACTTATGATTGCAGTCTTATCAATTTCATTAGAGGGAATGAAGACCTTTTACACTTCATGTACCAGTTGCTGAATTGGACAGAATTAGTTCTTCCTTCTCCATTTTGTCTTGCATCTTCAAGAATGTTGGTTAAACAGGCTAAGTGCTCTAGAACTGTGGGACAATGATGTGCAGCCTAGGTATGTTGTCAACCGTGTTACAGCAGGTGATTACAACTGCCCAAAGGAGGTATCAACATTTTTAGGTGATCTGTACACTGCCTTCCGCACTCTGAATTTGCGCAATGATCACCTGCGCAAACGATTTGATGGTATGGGCCAGGTTCACCTCCAGATGAAACTAATATGGTTATCTCAGCAGATCTCATATATGTCATTTAGTCAACATGCTTAGCTTTTTATTTTTAACTTCCTGAGTGTAAACTTGTAGCTGTTGTCAAACTGAGGTCATTTCCTTTATCTGACCAGGTATAAAATACGATCTCAAGAAAGTGGAGGAAGTTTTGTATGATGTCAAAATTCGTGGACTTCTTAATGGGCCATCTCTGCAGGCAACAGGCCATGAGAGCAATGTGGCCACCAGCTACCAATAATGGCAAGTCATATGTATAGGCAATTGTGGAAGGTCTTTGATGCCTGCACCCATCACTAGGCTCACTGAATCGATCTTTGGAGAAAGTGGGAGGAATCAGTCTTTCAAACCACCTTTTAAGTGAAGCAATGGGCCACAGCCAGCTGAGGCAAACAAATGGTAAAATCTTACTGGAAATTTTGTGCATTTCAATGGTAGAAACAAGGGCATCTCACAATGTTCATAGCGTGAATTGTGTTAGGCTTTTGCTGGAGTAACCATCCAACACTTAGACCAGCACCACCTCAAGGTGGACACAGCTGTGTCATCTAATGGGGAATACAAATATGGCATCCAGATGCATCCTGTGTCACCCTCTCAAACAGTTCTAGGTGCACATCTCATCATAAATTATATAGAATTTCAGAAACACAGCTGACAAAGGCACGCCAAATTTTGTATTGGCACACAGTAACCATCTAAGCATGTTGTACTGCAAACATGTGTCACATGTCCCACATAGCTTGTGGTCATCAGGGTCATCAGCACCTCCACACAGTGGCAATTCCAGATGTATTGCACAAGTTCTGCATAAGTTTATTGTTTTCAAGGGCTGAAAGGTCCAAATGTGATTCAAGGACCAACAATAGGTACAACAGCAGTACAATTCAGAATAGACGGATTCCACATGGACCTGCAGTAGCCAGGTACATATGCCTCAACTAAACCACGCATTTTGAACCCCTTGTTCCACACACATACCTGGAGACAGTTACCAAATTGCAAGCACACCAATAACATTTGCTATTAAAGCCATCAAGTATAGAGCACACCCATCAGCTAGGCCTGAAGCTCTCACCATTGGCCACAAATAAGCCCACATTAAATCTCCAACAAAAATGTCCATACAACAACAGGGGAGGGTACAATGGCCAATCAATCCTGTGCATCTGAAGCCATACCTGCCTGAACAAACAACGCTGTCAACACTACCTGCGTTTCTTGTTCAACCTTGAATGCTTTGCTGATTTGGATGGGCTGATCAACAGGTATATGAAAAGGCCAACTATGGTAACCACAATCACAAGAGGACCGTACTTCACTGCAAGCTTCTGCACAAATGATAAAAATGCCACAGGTCAGAAAATCTTTTGTATTCTTATATATCACTTCAATTGCACTCCATTTGGACTTTGATTTCCATTGTGGAACAAAACTTGTCAGAGAGTGCTTGCTTGGTGCTCATCTAACAACAGCTCCTTCTCTGACACTCAACTAGTGCAACATTCTCTCTAGTTCATTCCATGCAGTTATTTCAACACACAAGCCACATAACAATGTGAAAGACAATCAAGGTCCCATCACCATGACAACACTAGACACAAAGAAAGGAGTTATGAACTCACCTTCACCTGTGCATAGAATGATGCATCCATTGGCCCACCACCCCCAGAAACACGCACACACATACAAAATGAGCAGCCATGTTTTCTTGTCAGTAAATGAAGAACTTGGTAGACAATATCAAGGGGCAAAGATATCCACCCTCAAGGGCCAATTTCTGTACAACAATAGTAGAGCATCTGGACACCAGGATTTCAATCAGAATTTCACACTGTATGCTTACCCAGTCATACTTCTTCTCAGGTGGCTTGTCAGACAGGATATCAAGCAATGGAAGGGGTGTAGAGAATGCCTCCTGCAAAAAACCCTCAAACAATGTCAGGATTCCTCTTCCCTCCTGTAATAATCACCTCCCACAGAGCATATCTATCTCTATGCAAATGAGTGTAGTGCATGTGCACCTGCAAGGCTGACTTGCTTGCAACTCGGTATTTTACCACAGCTGGGGACCCAGAGAAGGGTCCTTTACTTCTAGCTTCCACAGTGAAAGAATGTGATTGCAATCCACCCCTGTATTTCAAACTTACAAATGCAAAGGTCAGCTACTGTGAGATCAACACTTGCGATCTTGTCCTTATATAATAACCCAAAAGGACTATTTCCTACCAAACATCTTGCGCTATTTGTTTACCCACAAATGGGATTTGAGAACTCGTTTGCTCACTTACGCTTCTAACTTCTCCCACGTACGAGAAGTGTTTCCAGAGACCAGGCTGAAGAGAGCAGACGGCCATGTGTCGTCTGTCAAGCTCACGTCGTACGCTGTGCTGCAAAATCCATCGCCAACCAGAGCGCACACCCATTTCATTTTCTCTCAAAGCCAAACTACCAAATAAAACTCCAAAGTAGAAAACCCATTCCTCTGTCTACTGTCGTCCGAGCTCAAGGTCCCGGAACAACAACAAAAATACTGAGACAGGGCTCTAAAGTGAATAAAGAAAAGGGAGAAGCGAAACCCCCCCCCAAAAAAAAGTATAAGAGAAGCACACTCACGCGGATCCGGCGTTGTGCAGAGTGATGGCAACGTTGACTCGCTCCCCACCCTTCACTTTCTGGAGAGCAGCCTTCTTGTGCACCACCAGGAAGGCAGTGTCCGCTGCCGTAGCGAGAACCAGCAACACAAGCAGCATCAGGGACACGAAATGCAACCGCAAGGAGCCCATTGCTGCCAAGAGAGAGACAGAGGCACCGATCGTCTGCGCCTTCTCCGTTCCTCTTCTTCCAGGAAAACCAAAAACCTTGAAGCAAATGCGCTTCTCGGACGTAACCTCAAACCAGATTAGGGTTTGTTGGGTGTTCCTTTAGGGTTTGCAATTTTTTTTCAAATAACAAAAATTTGTGAAGGGAAATATTGAATCTTCAAGAATACTTTATTTGTGGAAATGAAAATTTCAAAATTAATTAGTTATTCAACAAACATGTGTTGAAGCTGCCAAGGTACTAGGGGTATTCTGGTAAGAAGTTTGACTGGATTGTGTGGTTTCTTTGAATTTTGAAAGACCCGCAGGTTCTTGTTTTTTCAATTCTCCAGAAATCAGAGAACCGGTGATTCGAGTTCTTCCAAAAACAAATTCAAAATCAAAGAATCATGGGTTCCAGTTATTTCAAATACCTTCAAGAACTAGCAGTTCTCTGACTGGTTTTTTTTACTTTTTTCATTTTTTTGGAGAATCGTGGTTATATACTAGAGTTATTAGTAAAGTCACCCTCTTTTCACCCGCTATCTCATTTGCTTTGGCCCACTATCCCCTCTTTCGGTGCTATCTGCAAAGTAAGGAAATTTTATTAAATCTGGGTATGAAATGCTGAAACTTAGCATTTAATGCACAAGGTTCGGGAGTAATTATAGTACTTGTACTGGTATCTTCCCAGTGAAAATATATGTAGCAGCAGTTTAGGGGCGCGCAAGAAAAAGGAAAGACAGTATGAAACTCAGTTTACCACCAAAATTGGTGGAAAAATTAGTTTGAGTCCTAATTATTCCCTTTTGTAAAATTTGCCTTCCCAGTTCCGCGTTTGGTGCCCTATTATGCCGAAACTGGCCGTTCTCGCCCCCTAATCGCCTGACTTTACCGATAACTCTACTATGTACCAAAATCGGTTCTTTGAATATTTTGAGAACCGGAAAGTAAGTAAGAATATACCTCAGATGATAATTGACCGGTATTCGTCCCTCGTTCTAATAAGAACCACCCAACATAGGTCAAAACCAGGCTGCCTTTTTTGTTGAGTGTAGTTGCAAGGCACCTTACAAGGCGTAATGTGACATGAGGTGTTTTGAAAAATGCAATGCCTGTGAATGCATGCAAGCATCACGTTTTTCAAAACATCCATAATAGACTTTTCCCCGCAATATCTGGCAGGTACACATCAAGTATTATGGGATTTTATTTTATTTTATTTTTAAAGGGTGGCAGTTTTTACACCGTGTAATGCCCAAGGGGGCTCCACACTCAGGTCCACCTTGTGCACCCCTAATTCTAAGTAAAGTTCATCCCATGGGGCCTTCCCCTACACATAAAGCACTTTGGGAAATTTCGGAGTGTACTTTATATACATGAATAAATATCCCTCTTAGAAAACAGGAGGAAATTTATGCTTACTCCATAAGAGTGAAAGGGAAAACACACCTACTTGTCAGTGTAAGAATCCTCCCATTCTTGAGAAGTAGGTGTAAGAACCCTCCCCTTTGTGGGCCTTGCAATCTACCTATGTTTAGGCTCACCATAATCGTTGCCTTGTGCTTTTAGGGTGGGTAAAGCCCACAGGTGAGGGACATTCCCAAAATGCAATGTTGAACTCAACTATGGCATTGTCCCTAAGTCCCTTCCCTTGAGAATGCCCCCACTTTAGGGCTTTACCCTACACATGTCACATTGTGGTCAGGATTGTTGTTGTCAGCTTGTGTATTTGTAGGGTAAAGCCCTATGGTGGGGGCCACTCCCAAAATAGAGGCCCTAGAATGAGGGTTTAGGGTTTGGTCAAGCCTGGCCTCGCATTTTGGGAAATATTTGCCACCAATGGAGGTAAATTACCATTATATCTTGTGAATGTGGAGGGTGCCTTACCCTTTGATTTTTTGCCTAAACAAAGGATGGCACCTTACACATAAGGTAGTGAACCAGCACCAACCAGCACACCATCCATTGGATGCCTGTTATTGCTCAGTTGTGGATGAACTTCAATTGAGTTAATATTTTGTTTCACCTTGGTCACCGATTTTGTAAGAAATAGGTCTCATATATAGTTAGATAGGTAGGAAATAAGGTAACTATTAGATAAGTAGATGGTTTACACATAGGTAAGGGTTGTTTTTACTACCTACAAACTAACAACCCACTTTGTGAGTTGTTAGTAGGTAGGTAGTCTAAAGAAAGCACTGAGCCAACCACCATGGTTAGCTAGAGAACTAGAACCCAACAGAAAACTGTTTCCTGGTCACTTACCATCCATCCTTCATGGTGCACTGGTGAGTGCTGGTTCAATGAGACCCATGGTTGACCCTTGATTCGGTAGGCCCTCATTTCTCAAAAGAACCCTGTTCTCACTCCTTACCCTACACTTTCCCCATCACAAAGCACAAGGCAAATGTGCCCATAAATCTAAACAAACATAGGTCACAAGACCTAGGAGGCATAGGGTTCTTAGGCCTATAAACAGGAGTAAGAACACTCCCATCTTAAGGAGTTCCTTGCTTCTCCTTCCTTCTAGCTAGATGGTTAAACAAAAAATAACCCATCTTCATTAATGCATAACAACACAAGCATGTCAAAAAGAGCTCATGGGAGTCAAAGGTATTACTGTAAAAAAATATTAAAATATTTTTGCCAAAACATCAAATTTTCATACAATGATGGATTTTATGAACAATTTCTTTTGCAACTTGTTGTTAAACATGTTGATTATTGACATGGGTAAAATCATGTTATTAGGAGCCACCTCATGCATAATTATTATTTTTAATTTTTTACAAAAAATTTAAACTAAGATAATGTTGGAATTATGTGTTGTATTTTTATGCTTGCTTTTTTGATAAATCAATTTAATATTAGGATAAGTTTGAAAATAATCCAAAATATATATAATATATTTCACCAAGTTTTAAAGCCTATAATTAATGGTTTAAAGGCATAGTGAAATGATGTAAAAAGTTGTATAAAATTTATTGAAGCATTATCTAAGCACAATATTTTACATTGTCACAATGTGATTCAAGGGGCACCAATGGCTCCTATTAACATGGTTTGACCCCCCAATATTTCAATAATGGTGTGTTAACCAATGTTGATTATATATTCATTTTTGAAAATGTGCAAATGTCCTTGTTTCGTAAGAAAAATGATCAAAATTTCAAGTCATACTAGAATATGGGGGTGAAAGCACATTATAGTAAACCCCTTTTGGGCACTTTTGGGTTTAATATTATAGTATGTATAATATAATTGTTCCAAAAATGTGGCATATTTAATTTTGGTGTTTGGGCCTTATAGTATTGACTTTTACATAACTAGTGTTATATAATATCATTTGAAAAATTTTAAAATAAAGAAATTAAAATCAAAGGATCTATGTGTATATTTATAATATACACAAATATAAGAACATTAGTTTTCCATTTGAGATGCATTAACCTCAAGGCTTCATAAGTCATTAAAATAAGCTTTTGTGATAGAATTTTAAACAAATCCACCTTAGCTATGCTTGTCACCTTCCATATGAATGTGATTAGTTGTCAAATTTTCAATTTACCATATATTATTGCGTCTTTCCTTTTTTTTTTATAAATGAAATGAAATTTGTTAAAATTTTCACATGGTTTATTAACATGGTTCAATGTATCCTCAACTTTCATAAACTTGATTTTAAATCATTTAAATTGCTTTTGGAATATATTTGTGTTTTTTAATACAATTTTACGAATATTATTTTCAAACAAATATACTTTATAATCACATAATATAACATCAAAAGGTGTTTTTTTTTTGGCAAGTGACTTCTTTATGTAGTGGGCTATCATAAAAAAATTTAATTATGAAAATCCTTCCTAGTAATGACATTGTTGAAGTTCAAAAGTGCACCACCCAAAAAAACAATATATAATGATGCCAAAAAAGTGCCCCATAGTGTGCTTTCACCCTATGTTTATTATTTCATGGTTCAATTTCTTGTACTATAAACTACAACTTTATTTTGTACATCATTTACACTATAACCCCCATGATTCTCCCCCTTTTTCTTCAAGTCTTCGTGTTTCCTCCATTATTTTTTAATTTTCCAAAATTGCTCAAATAAGAAAACTAAAAACACATTGGATTACAAAGCTACAACCTATCATATTATATGCCTTTGTTAATGCCTCCAAAATACAAGCCACCAAAACTCTATTGTCAATCCTCCTACCATCATCCCAAAATCTTCTCCAACATAGCGAACATTCAAGCTTTTGCACCATCAAATTAAAGTTCAACTCTCAAAGAAAATAGAATCTTCTAGATGTGAAGGCACATTCCTAAACCCCTTAGTTCCCCTTTAGGAGTAACCCACCTTTGTTTGTTTTGCCATCCAATAACCTTGTTAATTGTTGAGATCCCAACCCCAAAAGTGTTCATGACAACATGTTCCAAGCTCAATCTTGACAACATTATTCCATCTCAATAATATTGTTGCATCCTAACAATGATAATGATCCCAAGGGGCTTCCTATATAGTTAACATATGTGTAATACATATCCAAAACACATGTGGGTGTAAGTAAGATAAAGTGAACATTTAATGTTCCTTGTTAAAATTACACACAAATAGATGTTAAGTAGCAACAAATTCCATTATGAAAATTTGAAACATTTAATTTATAATACAAATTGAAAACTAATGAACATTAGTTTTCAATTTCTACATTATAAAAGTAGATTTCAACTCATGGTAGTGGATGAAAAATGAATTGTAGTAAAAAGGTTTGTGACTACTAGTGCAACTTCCATGCCACTTGGTGTCTTTTGTGACTAGTTGTTCAATGACACTCGTTTTAGGTGATTAAAGCATCTTATGTTTGCAAATGTTTGTAGTGATTAAAATCCAATTGTAAATTGAGTTATTAATTTAAAATTTTCTTCTAATGACTTCTAAAATTACAAATGACAAAGAGTTCAAAAAATGGTCATTGCAAATGTGAGGTGGAGATAAGCAAGTTGTTTGTGACATGTGCAGGTTGATAGTTGAATGAATGAAGAAAAGACAAGGTGTTGTAAAAGAGGCAAAGAGACAAGTTGTTGCATGGGAAGGATTTATACTCTAAGAAATGGATGTGGATTATAATGCACTCGAAAACGAATGGGCTATTACACATAAGGTGAAATTAGATAAGGGGATCATGAAAACTTCCAACAACTTACACCTTCATTGATATAAATGAACATTTGAATACTAGTGTCTGTTAATGGTTTTGATTTTAATTTGCATGAATGTACAATGAACATTCATTAATTTACCAATGTTTTTATGTTGTAAGTGTTCATCATCTCTTTGCTAAGCTATGTAGCATGTAAGAAAACCTTTTCTCTATTGGTAGTGGAACACTCTTTCAAATGACTCTTGTTAACAATTCTTCCATTATTTTTTCAATGTTTACATTTGTTAGTTTCATCATCCTTTTGTTGTGCTTCCTTCCTTAGTGGTTGTTCTTATTCTTTGAAAAGGGATATGTTTAAGTTTGTTTTGTCCATTACCTTGCTTTGGAATGATCCATCCCATGCCCACAGTAATCCACTTTTTTCTCAACCTTTACAAATTAGCTCATGGTTGTTAATGTGTTTCCATGCGGTTTAAAATTAATTGCACAATAATGGTTTCATCTTACATAAACAAAAGTTGAGCTTCACTAGTTATTTTGCTTGTAATTATGATTTGATGTCATTAATTGTTCAAATATTTACTTATTGCCTAAAGGCATGTAAAAATGTTTGTGCAACTTATTGGGATACTTAAGATTCAAATTTAGGGATGGTTGTCTACAACCCATGATTTTTAAAGTACTTTAAACTTGTGAGCTTTATAGGAGTCTATTGATTAGATAAGTTTTGTTTATGTGTCCAACCCATGTTCTTGCATTTGTTTCCTTTTATAAGGTTCCAAGATGTTGATGATGAATTTCTTGCAAGTAAAGAGAGTTGATCAATGATTTTCAGTTTGTGTTTAGTGCTAAATTAAGTTTTCACATTTGATTTGATCTTCATTGCATGGTGATAAACTAACTTCAATTTTGCTTATGAGTATCACTTGGAATGGTAAAATCTTACTTGCTATAAATGAAAATACATAAAAAAATCATTTTCCTCTTGTATTCAACCCTTGCTACTGCCACATGTTTAGTGCCTTTCTCCTCCCATTTATATGTGTTCCACATGTTTGAACAAGTGTATATTGATTTGGTCAATGTTGATGACCAAATCTCATAGGATATTGTGTGATTTTGACCACACATGCCACCTATTGGACCATCTATTAATTCTTGTCTTGCAAATATTTGTGTCCAACTATAGCTTCCTTTAAAATTAATGTGATTGTTGCTTTGGAATAAATATGGTTCTCATTTTTCAATGATGGTTCTATTGGTGCCATGAGTAGTGTTAAAAAATAGAGGTTGACTAGCTTGTCTATGTACTTTAAATTCAAAAAGAATATCTTTTTTGAAAGTTGGGAAAATTTGAAGGAATAAGACATGTAGCTTACCTCTTTTGATGGCATATTTCTTGGCTTCAATGGAATATTTTCAATTTTTTAAAAACTTTCTAATGGATGAACCATTCATAAAGTAATGTTCTTGATAATTTATCATAAATCCTAGTTTTTTTTCTTAGTTTTAAAAAATTGACATTTAATTAAATAATGTAAGGTAGTGATGAGGTTTTTGTGACATTGTGTACTAACATAAATGGGCAACCAAAGCTTTGGAGTGAACCAATTTTTGTATTCTATATGCCATTGTGGTTCAATGTTTAATAATTTTTAAAATGAAAAGTTGAAAATGAAAAAAATTCAAAAGCATTGTTTCAGAAAAGTTGAAAATTAAATTCCCAATTTGAAATGAAATACAGACTATTTAATCCACTAACTTACCCTTGTACTTTGAAAAATATAACTACACCTTTTTTATTTAATCTTGATTGTTGAAATTGTGGAATATTAAAATTTGGGTTGTTGGACCTCATTTATTGAAAATATATATCTTGGTAAAATTTGCCAAATGTGAATGATGAATACAATATTTACCTTCAATTTTATTTTTTTCTTTGTTATTTTTTCCTCTTTTATGTTCAAGTTCAAGCCATCATTGGTGCAACAAAATAACATAAATTTCCTTCCAAGGTTTTTTAGTTGGCATTTTTTGTGCTTTTGCATGCACCCCATGTTCTAATTCTAAAACAACATTTGAAGTTTGAAAGTCACCTTTTATTGTTAATTGCTTCTTTTCTTTGTTCATTGTAAAATTATACTAAATCTAAAGTTCTACATTTTGCCATTTTGCAATTACAAAAGCATGCCACCATTTGTCCAAGCTACCAATCAACTACAAAGAAAACATTAAATAACAATCAACTTCAAAATTAAACTTCTAGGAGTGAATTGAAGGATAATGAACTATGTTGCAACCCTAGCCTTGGGCTCGTGACCAAGGCAAAGGGCTTGCAAGGGTGCAGGCCAAGACTAAGCCTAGGAGTCGCATTCTCATGCCCCTGGGAATGCAAAAGAGTGTGAGGGAATCAACCCTCACACTCCCAAGTGAACTCCTATGTTGGGAGTTGGAATCCCAATGGATTCCCGAATATTCAAAGAGTGATTGAAAGGGTCAAAACCTAATGGCTTGAGGAATTTTTCATACCATTGGAAAGCTATTGAAACGTAGATGTTTAAAATGGGTTCGCATGACCATTTAGACATCTGAAACACAAGTTATGGCCAAAAGAAGGGTCGGGAATCAAATTGGTAGTTTGACTCTTGACCACTAAAAGTCAGGAATCACCCCGATTTCCTTGCGTGAAGGTGGTGTGTAACATAGTGTTGGAAAGATCTCGATGAAAGCACAACTTTGTTTTAAACCTCATCTCAATTGGAGGTTTGCACACAAAGTTATGGGGCCCCAAAATTACAAGAGTCCCAACTTTGGCAATTTCGGGGCTCCCACTTGGAAGTCTCGGGACAAAAAGCCATTTGGATGTGGGCCTCATGGAGAGGCACAAAATATACTATAAGGGGGAAGGTGGTGGCTTCCCCTAAGTCCGGGCCATGATGAATCTTGTGAGTCTAAGTTTGCCTATGGCTCATTTTAGCACCAAAAGTGCTCCAACTATGCACTAACCACCTTGTGTTGGTTTTGTGCATGTCCATGTGAATAGTTGATGCTTTTCACTTTTCCTAGTCCCATCCCAGAGCTCTAGCACGCCCCTCTACCCCCTTCAAAGTGTTGTAAGCTAGGGAGCGTGCCTTGATTCTTTATTTTTCCGTTGTTTTTAGTTTGGATTCACATTTGAATCCATTAAGGAGCTTGGGGGTGCATCAAACTAAGTGTTCAAAGATATAAAAGTAATGATATAAAATTATTATGATCTATAATCAATGAAAAGAAAGTTGTTGCAACAATTTCTAATGATTATCATAATGCTAAATGTTTATTTTCTTTCACACCAACATTGTTAATTCTTTTATTGTTCTTCTTAGGATTATTGAATTTAACCCTTTCAATTTAAATAAATATTCAACTAAAAACCACCAAAGTTGCATATAAAATATAATATAACTACAAGTCAAATGCATCCACATATTGACAAGCCTCTCCCTACTTTTGCCCAATAAAAAATTGATAATATTTGTTAACATATTATCCAATTGATATTTCTTTTATAACCTACTTGATTACTTAATACCCTAAGATAATGAATGCCATTTTATTATCATTTATAGGATTACATGTATGTTTTATGAACATAAATGATTTGACCTACTTTTTATTTTTCATGGAAATTTTGCAACCTTTTTCTTTACCAAACCTTGCAAGGGACACAAGAGGTGTATAAAAAATTATAAGATATTAAATAGTTGCAAGTGTTTTCAATCATCTAGCAATTAATAAACCATCACCTTTCAAGCTATTGTCATTAATTATAGGTGATGGTTCATAGCAAAAAATGTGATATACCTTGAATTTGTTTAATACTTTCACATTATTTTTTCAACAAGTTCAGATCATGGTTGTTAAATGTGAAGAAACTATTAAATATGACCAAGTGGTGAATGTAATATATTGAATTTCAAACATAAAGATTATTTTTGAAATTTTTGTTGATTATTTTGACACAAAATGATTAGATTACATACTTGTTCATATGTTTTGTGTTCATTTTCATGTATATTGAATGATGTTGATGTTGTAACCAATGTTGTGAAGTGTTGTGACGTACAGTGTCGTAAGGGTGTAAATCCATAGTAAATTTTACTAAACAAAAAGACTAAAACTAGTCAAAGGTAGAAACTAATCAATTAAAAAAATATGCACACACATATATATACAATGCACAAGAGGAGGCTGAGATGAAATTCTCATGTATCCCCCCCCATACTTGAGCCAGGAAAAGCATGGCATGGTTTAAGTAGAAATCAAGGTGCTACAAGAGAACATGATGAATAGTACCAAATGCTAGTGGGAACTTGAATGAACTCCGGCTAAAGGTAGAATAAATGGTATCCACCATTACAATTATCGCAAAGCAACATCTGATCAGCATCGTTTGTCCTTTAACATATTTGACATGGATAGTCGAGTGGAGGAATCCAAGTTGACGTGATGATGGTAGGATCTAAGTTCGGTAGGTGGCAGGGCGGACAATTTTTGGAATGATCCCGAATTGTGCGTTCATCAGCTCTTGCAACTCCAACACACCTAAAGGCTTGATCACCTTAATCCTCAAGATAGTGTGACCGGAAGAAGTGTCTAGAATATCATTAGGTTGCCGCTGGAGATACACAAAGTCATTAACATCAAATTATCTCACCTTAGGTTTATAACTGCCACCTTGTGTGTGTGCATACTATAAGGTGTCTCGATGTTGTGCAATGGACAAGTTTTCCATGGCCATGGGCATAACCTTCCTGAATTAAACAACCCTCTCTGTGATGACCCTAGCCCAAGTGGTTAGGGAGTCCAAGTCCACAACCTAGTCCATTTGAACAACAATGGAAGAGGGTGGAATGGGATGTCTCCCAAAAAATAGAAAGTAAGGAGAGAAATGAAACAAAGAGGTGTGTTTGGACATCCTATAACCCATGGCGATGTAAGGTAGGGCTAGGTCCCAATCCTCTTTGTTCCTACTGAGACAAATCTTCCGAAGTCCTTTCTTGCATGTCTGAACCATCTTCTTTACAAAGGCCATTAGCTTGGGGATGATCCTTTGAAGTCCGGCGATGGTCAATGAGAGCATGGTCAAATAGGTCTTGGAATTCTCTTTTGAATTCTAATCATTGATCAGTAACGCACTCGACACAAACCCCAAACCTATTTAGGACCTATTGTAAGAAAGCCTGGTTGGTGTTATGTGATGACTTGTTTAGCAGTGTAACAAGCTCAACCCACTTTGAAAAATGATCAATCATAATCATGATGTAGACATTACCCCTTGAGGTCTGCGGTAACTTTCTAACTAAATCACATGACCTGAATAGGGAGTGGTAAAAAATGTGAGTTGTCGAGAGGAGAAGGAGGTACCCACTCTATCACATTGTTCACACCTAGCAATGACGTCTCGGACTTGAACATACATACTTCCCCAGTGGTAATGAGAAGTGAGAAGGTTATAAGTACACTTAATTCCAAAGTGTCCAAGCTCCAAATGTACTTTCTGAATAAGACCAAGTTGTTCATGTGGTGGAGGAACCACTCTGTCGCCTTGTGGTAAGCATCGAATGAGGTGATTATCCCTCCATGAGTAGCGTTTGGACCGTTGTTGTATGCCATCCTGATGACTTGATGTAACTTGGGGAGGGTATTGCTGAAGAAACTTCAGAGTGTCCAAATCCTCCCATATATCCACAATGGGATGCTCAACCAAGTTACATTAGTGCAAGATAATTAAATGCATAAGATACATGTACTATTAGAATTTGTTGAAGTCTTGCTTGGTTTCTGAGAAATCTTCAGAGGTAGTGAGGGGTATCCATGTTCTAATGTGTAAAACTAGGTCGATGAATAACCTTGAACTCATATTCTTGAAGTATAAGTGCCCAACGAGCTAAGTTACTAGTAAGTTTGTCATTGGTCATCAACCACTTGATAATCTGGTGGTTGGTATACAAAATGAACTTGGTGCCATAAAGATAAGGCCTAAAATGTATGATGGCCCATATAATAGCAAGACACTCCCCTTCGTATGAAGAATAATTGCTCTTAGCCTTGTTGTTGCTTTAGGATGCATAGGTGATAACATATTCCTTGCTTTCCTCATCAAGTTGGCCAAGAATAGCTCCAATACCAAAAGCACTCCAGTTAATGTGTAGAATGAAGACCTTGCTAAAATCAGGTCTTCTCAGAATAGGGAATTTTGAAAGCTTGTCCTTGAGTTTGTCGAAAGCTTCCTAAGCCTCTTCACTCCATCTCTAAATAACATCATTTTTTAGCAATGCATAGACAAGATGAGCAATAGTATTGAAGTCTTGGACATAAATCCTGTAGTAATTACATAGTCCGATGAAACTCCTCAAAGTGTGAACATCAGTAGGATTTTGCATCTCCAAAATGGCTACTACTTTAGCCCAATGAGCCATTATACCATTTGGCAAAATTCTGTGTCCAAGGTAGATTACTGAGGTGACAACAAACTCGCACTTTTTAGGATGGATTTTCATATTGATTTCATGGAGCCTTTTGACTAACTCCTCAAGATGAGCCAAGTATTGTAAAAGTGTTTTTCTATGCACTAGGATGTCATCTATGTAGCACTTCAGGAAATCTACCCCTTCAAGAACCTGGTCCATGACTTGTTGAAAGGAGACAGGTGCATTCTTCAATCCAAAAGGCACACAAGCCATTCCCACAACTTGTTGCTTCCATGGAATGCTGTTTTTTTGCAATCCTTTGCAGTAAGCACAATCTAATTTAAAGCCTTGTTTCAAATCCACAATTGTGAAGATGTTTGAGTTTCCAATGCTATCAAACAATTATTCAAGGATGGGCATGGGGTACTTGTCTTGAGGTTTAACTAAGTTCAAAAGCTTATAATCTCGCACATTTTTTTTTTAGTCCATAATCCAACCGAGTCCTTCTTTGTTCGCATTATTGTAACGACTGCGAAATCAAAACTTGATGGCTGAATGAAACTAGTTTCATGGAGCTCTTTGCATCTTTCATCTACTAGTTCCCATTCATGTTTGTTCAACCTATGCTTCCTTCCATAGATGGGTGTATCATTTGTAAGGTTTATAGAGAACTGCACGGTCTTACACCTACCTAAATCTTTCATTGAGAATGTGAACACATTCTCATATTTAATTAGCAAATTTGTGACATGGTGTCTCTCCTTCTTGGTGAGCTGGTTCCCCATAACAAAAGGGTAGTTGGAAACACATGGAATGGAATTGGAAAGTGTGTTTTAAGAACTTGGTGTATTGGGTTCTCCATTATCTAACTGCGCAAATTTGTAAAAGGTTGTAATTGTTTCTCCATAAGTTGACGTACCTTGAGGTGTATTAGAAACAACTTGAGTCAAATTACATGGTACTTCCTCCCCCCCAACATTAAAAGTGAAATGTAAAATGTTGAAGATAGGCAAGTGTACTTGGTTGGGGTGCCATGTAATCGCATCACCAGAACTACAAGCTGATTGAATTAGTGTTGGTGTTGTGTACATTTGAAAAAATACACAAGTTATCAACAACCATGTAAGGGAGTTCAGGTCCATGCCTTTCCCCAATAGAACGTTACGTTCCAATCTAGTCACCTTGGTGTGATTAATAATGCCAATTTGGAACCCCATAGCCCTTTTTCTTTTTTTTAGGCTTGGTTCATCCCAAGTGGCCAAAGCATGATGATACACTAGGCCTGGTCCATCTCCCTGAAAGGCGTGTGCTCCTAGGAAAGAGACAAAGGTGGGCCAAACACCTTTTGGTTTTCTTATTGTGTTCACAAAAACCAAGGGTTTCTCTTGCCTTGAAATTGGTTGGTAGGAGTTCTAATCATCCAATATGTGAGAAACCTACAGGTTGGGGTCTTTGATGGTGTGTCTCAAAGCCAAGTGTAGAACTGAGAATGGTGCAAGGTTGGTCCACCAGTTGTGCAGTTGGTGCGCATAGGAATCGCATTGTGCCACATCGAATAGGAACGGCTTTCTAAGGTAACACTTGACCAACATGTAATGTTCCTAGACTTTCTCCCTCTGGTCAAATTAAGAAGGGGTGTTTTCAATTACATAACCAAACATAGGAGAAATGGATTGAGCCCAAGTGAATAATCATACCATGTCCGTAAAGAGATCGGATATTGTGTCACTCAAGCCTTTTCCAAATCAAACCGCTGAAAATCCATGACACTCCTAACTTGAAATGATGAGGTCCACAGGGCTAAGTAATTCCATATGCTTCTTCTGAATTAGTTGTATGTTAAAAGGTACGAAAGTGAAATTGGCTTTCCATGTGATGGTTACAAACTGTTATGGAAATCTGGCTGTGAGTTCCATCATTCTCGATGTCGTCACTTGCTTTGCAATAGGATCAATGTTTACATAGAAATACCTTCGAACCACCACCCCTGACTATAGTAGGGCTTCGAGACTTGTACCAATACCACCAAAGAGCTTTAGTAATGTAATCCCTTCCTAAGGTGATGTCCAAGAGATTAGTTAATGAAGTATTGGCTTAATCGGTTCGCCATGGTTCTCCATGTTTTCAAAACTAGATAGAGCTTTGACCAAGGGCTTATGGGCTACTTTGAACCTTTGCAAAACCTCTGGTCTGTGTTGAATGTCAGTAGGAACCACCCTTAAGCTTTCAATAGCTTGGGCATAAGATGTCTCCTCTTCATCTCCCTTTATCCGCTCGTGGTTTGTTGAATGTAGGAAATAATGTGTGCTTGCTTGAGCATATAATGGTGAATCATAAGACTATGGTTCCCATGTAAATCAAGGGGTATGTATCCTAGGTGGTGGCCATTAGTCTCCCAATCCTTTCGGGAGTATGCATGTTTGAACCAGTTGTCAATTATGAAACCTAGTGGAAACAGGGCCTCTTGCCTAATGAGGACATCGTAACTAGTGGCATTGGTGATTAAACATCTGACCTGTAGGCAAAATTCTTGATATGTACCTTCATTAAAGATAAATGTAATCAAATCTGAGCTCTCCCCAAGTACTTCGTTTACGCTCCCACTAGCGGTGGGAATTTGCCACATAGATTTCTGTAGTTTGGAGTTGAACATGCCTATCTTCTTGGTGAATTGAACTCCAAGGATCATTAGTTGGGCACTTGTATTAAGAAATACTACTCTGGGTGTATGTCTTCCCATTTGGATTGTTGACTTAGTATTGTTGACAATGGCAACTTCGGTGGCAATGGAAGTTCTCCCACTAGGCACCACCTTCAAGTCCTTCCCATGATTCTGAACCCTGTATAGGTTGGGTATGACTAGTTGTTTAGGAAGATTTGCCTTTTAGATTAGCAAGTTGGGCCCTTAATGATTCGAGTTCATTTTTGCAGGATTTGAACTTGAATGACATGGGTTTTGAAACACCTCCCTCTTGTTAACATTATGCTCCTTTTTCTTAACATTCTTATTGGAATTACCTTTAATGGGGAAAGCGTGAGTGGAAGGCTGAGGTGTTTTGGCTTTTGGTTGAGGGGCAACGAAAGAATTGACAGATTTTGCCGTGGTAATCGGAGTTATTTCCGTTTCGGGAACTTGGCAAAATAAACAACTTCTTGATGTCCCTCTTTCCCACAACAATCACAAAAAAGATCCTTAGAAGGAATGTTGCACTCATTAGCTTTGTGGGCAAGATTGCCATAGTAGTTGCAAGAAGGTAGGATGGGTGTAGCCGAGTGCATTACTTTAGCCCTTGAAGAAGAATGTGATGATTTGGTTGGTGTAACTAGTGGAGGCTAAAGCCTTGAACATGATGGAGGCCTCATAGTATTGGCCTCATAGTGTGCATGAGCTAGTTTCAACTTTTCAAAAATGTTGTATACATCTAGCAAAGTGTACGAGTCTCCAAATTCTACAAAAATTCATTGCAAAACTTACGCATGGAGTGTTAGAGTATTTTCCAATGAACAAAGATACCGATGGGCAACTTCCAAGTCTGTGATGCTTTGAATATCCTTTTTAAGCTTGAAAAGCCTCCTATAAAGCATTTTGAAGGCTTCATCCTTTTGCTGAGAGAAAGTGGCGAACTACAAAATTTTTTCAGAACTCTTGATCAAAAATTTTAGTTCAAGAACTCAAAAGAATTCCCCCACTAGATTAGCAAAAGCTAGTGCATCGATGGTGGGAGCACCGTTTGCGGTAACAACAATGAGTTGTTGAGGAAAAAAGTTTATAGAAACAGGTATCGCATTTGGATTATTAGGCATAGTCCCATGATGTGTAATGGCAACTTACAGTGCAACTTGAGAGGCGGTGGCGATGGCTATGGCATAAGTTGGATTGGGGATTTGGGTGATGCCTAAAATCTTCGGAAAATGTTGCTCGTAGACATCTAATGCCTCATAGTGCACATAACAAGCTAGTTGTTTGAATGTGAACACCTCAGTGTAATTAGTGTTATACTTGAATTCTAGTTCACAAATAATAGTTAACAAAGTTGCCTTGAATTCCCTCAAAGAAATGATACATGGCCTTCCGCTGAACTTTTCAATTCTCTTTGAGGAATCTCTGACCTTCATGGTGTATATGGGTGTAGAAGTAACGACTTGTAGGGGAATATACGGTGATGGTGTGAAAGCTAGTGCGGCAACAGGTGTACCCCATTAATTAACCCCTCCAAATGGATTCTGATGTATCGTTGATGTAGTGTAATTTGAACTTGAATTCCTAGTAGGAGTTGTACTTGATGACGATGGCATTGTGAACGTTTGATGGTACCGTCGTGAAAATTGTGAGTTTAAAAAAATCGATTCAAATGATTATGTGTTACTTCGTAGCTGATACCTTGGCTTTGGTTTAGTGGTAGTACTCTCATCATTCGAGGACATGGTGTTGTCCCATGCCCCAAAAATTTGTAGTAATACGAATCACTAGTTACAAAGTTCTAACACAACATATGATTTGAAAAATACGGTGTGTCAACAGGGATGAATGGCGACAAACGGACGTCGGTGGATGGATGTCTGTGGATGGACGTTGATGGATGGAAAGGGTTAGATGGATGAACTGAACGGACAAAAATGGACGGACGGAATCGGACGAACGAAATTGGACGGACAGAACCGGATGAACGAAATTGGATGGAAGTTGCATAGACATCAGATGAAAGTCGCACAAATGTTGGATGAACATTAGATAGGTGTTGGACAGATGTCAAACGGGCGTCGAACAAAAGTTGGATAAACATCAACTGCAATAGCCAACAACTGCGACAACCGACGATTATAGCGACTAACAACGTGGTGGTCGGCGACTACGACGATTGCCAATTATGACGACCGACGATAGTGGTGACACGATGGCCATGACACTGGACACGAGGTTTGCAGCAATGGTGAACGGTGACGCAATGGCCACAACGTTGGACATGAGCTTTGTTGTGATGGCGAACAACAATGCGATAGCCATGACACTGGATGCGAGCTCTAAGCAAAAGTAGCTAGTTCAAAGGAAGGCAACGCAAGGAGTAGGCAATTGAGTAGTAAGAGTTTGTCCAATCTTCTCTTCAGAAGTGACATCCTCATACAACTAAACGTTCGAAAGTAGCAACAGCTACAACAATAACACCAACAATAACAACACCACTAATAGCAAAAGAAACCTAAGAAACTCAAAGCCAAAAAAAATTTGCCGCTTTCAACATAAAGCAACAAATAGTAGTTTTTCTAAAATTAAATTGCAAAGAAGGAAAGAAAATGTAGTGTATGTAAATGGTGATCGTGTAATAGCCGCCATGAGCATTTAGAAAATCTAATCTGACTATGGAAGAAACTCTCCCTGACAAAGAAATTCTAGAAAAATTAACAAGAGAAGGGAATAATTTGACCTTTTATACAGCCGCCAACAAGCTGAAACCCTAAACAAGCCATAACCCTAAAACACCTAATATCGTACAGTAAACTAAGAACGTACATTAACCCTAAAAGACATGAGTGGCATGCCCGTAACCGGCCATCATGTATGAGGCCATGCATATGGGCATGACAAAAGGTGATTTGTTTTATTTCATTAAAAACCTAGTGAATTTGGGTGGTGAGAAAATATAAGATTTCTTCTTGTGTTATATTATGACTATATTATTAGCTAATCTTTAGTGTTAAAATATTAAGGTCAATTTCACTTGCAAAGACCTTTTGTTTAATAAATTGCTAATGCACCTCAATGTGTTTTGTCCTTCACAAAATGTTGGGTCATTACTAAGCTATATGAACTATTAATGAATGATAATTGTTGTAAGGCCATTACATTTGCCTGATCTATAAATAGTTAAAAAATTCAAACTACTTCACATGTAGCCATGGATACACCCTTGTACTTAGTTTTTAAACTTGACAAATTAATTGTTGGTTTTTTTTATTGCTTCAATTACTGTAACATTCCCCAATGAAAACATAAAACCACTAGTGCATTTCCTAAACTTGAAAATTTGTTAATCCAATTGGTATCAATGTAACCGTTTACCTAAATCTTGCTTCTAACCTCATGGAAAAGTTCATAATGCAAATTATGCTTTATGTACCTAGGGCTTGCTTGGATCTTATACGAATTGATTCACCATCCTTACATAACATAGTTCAAATCTAACCTAGTGATTGTCATGTAAATCAAGTTTTTTATTATGTGTCCATACATAGCAATGTCTTCCAAAAACGCACCTACACTTGTTTCAAGTTTCACATTTTATTCTAGTGGAACAAAATATAACTTACAACCTATCCTACCATATTTGAACATGTTCAAGGACAATTGTGCACTAGGGGAATATCAATATGGTTATTAATTGATCCCCATAAGCACAATTTCCCTAGTGGGTGTGTTCACATAAAGTGAAAAATCTACATCAAGGAAATCTAAAAGGGGGAGAGGAGAAACTATAGACAGAAAAGAAAAGAAAACTAAGGACAAAAGAAAAACTAAAGGAAACTTGAAAAATTAGGGAGAAATTAAAAAAAAAAAAACTAGGGATGAAAAAATAAATGACACAAGGTGAAACTAAGTATGAAAGTGAAAACTAGGACTAAAAAACAAATGGTCACCTAGTCCTAGCACATGCCACTTCTGTCACCATTGCTGACACAACCTCCATTGCCATCGCCTCTTGCAGCTCAACTTGTTATGAACATTGAAAAGTCAGGTAGAGGACACAACTTAGCTTGTTGCCAACACTGAAAAGCCATACAAAAGATGCTCCCTTGCAAGATTTGTTTGAATGTTTTTTGACATCGCCCTTGGTAACTCGCCATTGTTTTCCTTTATCGTCATTGACCTTGTCATATAATCCTTGAAACTCAAGAAGGTACGAAAACCATTCAAAGTGAGAAGTTGTTTAATAACCTGGGTCAACAACATAAACACATCTCCCAATGGAATTTGTCACTCCAAGATGAAGAAGAAAATTGCAAGGTAGATTTATCTTTTTAAACCATGGTGGGATGCAACAAGTTATGTTGGAAGGTGCTTCCACTTAAAATGGTTCTAAATTCCTAGGGTACCTGACAATCTGGTGGTCAATATTGTGCCCTTTCAATTCCCAAAGAAAATAGTCTGTTGAAAATTTTGCCACCCTATGTTATATTTTCCCTAGCTAGGTACTTGGGAAAGGAATGGGTGGTGAGGTGGGTGGCTAGGTGTGAAGGGACATTGTTGGAGGTAGGATTGAAGTGACACGAAAGCAAATCAGAATCTGGCTTGCAACATAATCTTGCCTTGCCAACTACTCAAGAAATAACCCAGGCAAGAAACATCCTCTTGTACTATAGTGGTAGGGCCTTCTATTTTCTACTTTTGAAGGAAAAAGTTAGATTGATATCTGGGTACCCAAAGAAGGCAATATGATGACATCAATCCATTTTTATTGAAACATCCGTTTATCATGTTCCAGTAAAGCTGACTTGCAACAACAACTTTGCAAAAAGTGAGGTTAGGGCCTCTTATTTGCTAGTTTTTGAAGGAAAAAAGAGGACAGGAAAAAATTAATTAGATCAATATTTCCAAAGCGCCCAAAAAAGAAGAAGATAAGGCAATCTCATGATATCAATCCATTTTTTCTTGAACATCCATTTATCATGTTCAAGTAAAGTAGACTTGCAACAAAAGTGAACTTGAAAAACAAAGAATCCATCAATCCAATTTTTTCTCAAACATCTATTTATCTTGATCAAGTAAAGTAGACTTGCAACAAAAGTGAACTTGCAAAAAATAAAACCCATCAATCCTTTTTTTTTCTTGAACTTCATATCACGTTCAAATAAAGTAGACTTGCAACAAAAGTGAACTTGCAAAAAAACAAAACCCATCTTAAGTAAACCTCATCATATCAACTGACGTTATATAGACTTTACACCAATTGAATTGGGGGAGAATCAACCAGATGGGACACAAACCAACCACCCCCCAAAAGTGAACTAAATCTATCTTTTAAAGATGTGCAAATGGGTATCCATGGGAACCTAAGTGAGACTTTTTCCCAAGCACGTTGGGACACAAGAGCTTAGGTGCAAAGTCAGCTTTGCATGGTGATCCAACACGTCACTTCTCCCTCTTTACAAATAAATCCACTTTACTCTAACAACAACAAGCCCAAGAGAATCAACCCCATGTTGGTAGACCTTTTAAAGTATGCAGAGCTTTTAAGGTACTGTTAGTTGGATTTTCCCCAGTACCCACATGGTGGACTTTTGTTTTCAAGTGGCGTACCTCATACCTACTACCATACATGGGACCTTTGGTGAGCTTGGTTCCAGAGTCCTCTTCTCTAAATGAGTAAAAAATGTGATTTCTTCAATAACTGTATATGCACATATGTACATATAGTCTAAGTTTTTTTTTGTCGTTTGATGACTCATTAACTCCCTTGTCAATTTCCCTTTGGTGCTTGTGTCCATTAAGCAATAGTTGCTAATTTATGGGACTCTTTGAATTATTCCTAACGACCTGGTCGAAATGTCACAATGCATGGTTTCTTTTTAAGGATTTTTGTGATGTAGTTAAAGTGACGATCATAAAGAAAATAGTTTAGCTCAGTTTGGTTACATACTAATATGAAAGTAGAAAGAAAATAAAGAATCCTTCTACATTCTTGGGTACCTTCTAGAACTTATCATACAAATCTTGGAATTTGGATTTTTAAATTTTTTTTTGATGAATTTGGGTTATTTCTTCCATGAAAAATCCTTTGTGTACGTTGAAATCATATTTTCCAGGTCGAAATTTGGTGAAAATTCACCAATAAAAGAAACACTTCACATTGTATTTGGAGGGTGTTTTACTAGTGCAATTTCCCACTCCAGCCTGGAGAAGGGAATTTCACATAAGAGCATTCGGAGATTCATATAAGGCAATGACAGCCCTAGATTTCCTTAGCAGTGATTTTATTTTATTTTTCACATTTTTTCATAATCAATTCATATATTCATAATTTATTCTTCATAAATTTTTCATAATACTTTTTCATGGGCCGCATCAAAAAAATGAGAATGTATGCAATTTGACAAGCTGAACCTCATCCAGGGAGCAGCATCTGGCAAATCGGAGTTAAAAAAACTCGTGTTGTGATGGTTGAGCCTCCCAAGAGGAGGGTGCAACCACCACAAGGTGGCCAGAAAAAAAAACACTGTCACTCAGTTGCTACAAAACATCACTGCCTTTCCCCATAAACAATCTAATTTAATTCACGGTTTAATTTATGAAAGAGATGTCCTAACCAGTGTTTTTATGTGTGGTGAATTTTTTTCCACAAAAAATTCTCTTGAATATTTTTTTTGTTTTCAAAAAGAAAATCGCCAAAAATTGAAAATTTTCTAAAAAATTCATCATCTTTTTACTCATCACTCAAGCTAGCGAATTTTTAAAAAAGATTTAAAGAAATTTCTACTTTCATAGCCGATCTATAGCCAAACGTGGCTAAATCTCCTTGTGGATGATAGCCAATGTGGCAACATCCCAATATTGAAAAAAAAGACAACCATACTTATGTTGGTACGTCAATTAAAAATCACCAGTCCATTTCAGTGTTTTCTTTTTGTCGCCACTTGGTGACAAGATGAAATCCAGTGTGACCCATACTAAGGATTTTTCTGAAAAAAATGCACCACAGTCCCCGGATTTTGGGGATTTTTTCCTTCCAAAATTGCCATATTTAGACAATAAATTCCATCAGGTTGCCAAAATATGGCAGGATTCATAAGATTTTCTACTTTTCTTTCTAACCTGGCCAATTCATCTTGTGGAGGAAAGCCAGTGTGAACATCACAAAATTGAGGGAAAAAACCAAAAAAAAAAAAAACCTGGACTCCATTCATATTTCCATTGCAAGCTTAATGTGCAAATTGTTCACAATGAAATTTCATGCTTGGGTTGTTATGGGTCCACCCCCTTGAACCCTAAAGAGCAAGGAGAGAGAGAGAGAGAGAGAGTACACGCATGAATTTCAGGCAATGGGACAAAATGAGGATTGTAAAGTGTATCAAAGTGTTAATTTGATAGTTTGGAAGGGGACCCAACTTTTTTTTTCCCTTTTCTCAATATGTTTCTTCCAGTTTTCTAAACTTACAATATTTTAATTACCTCACATGCCAAACTTTGGAAAGAGCATCTCAACAAAAGTGCCAACAACTCTTGTTTTTTGCTCTCATTTTTCAATGACAAAATTTGGCTGACATTTCATGTGATGTGTGGAGGAGATATATAATGTATACCGTAGGACCCATGTTGACTTTGTTTCTGGTTTTGCCCAAATTTCAGCTTCCTAGTAAATTTCCTTCTGCATTTCCAGAAAATTAAAAAGTGTGAAGAACAAAAACCTTTTTTTAATCACATGGACGGGCTGACCTCATGAGCTTATCCTCTTTTTTTCTCAAGCTTTGCTTGTTCTAAATCCTAAAGTATCTATCTAGAGCAGATGTGTTGAAGTTCCTCACCTCTATGTATACTCCTTGTTCTTTTTCAGTGAACAGAAAAACACACTTTGCCTCAAACACGAAGGCTTCTACTACTATGTCCAATTCATTGCCATAAACATGTTGAATCATTTCTATTTTGTTTACATGTTTTCTTAGGCAGCAGCCAACAAAGAGAACAGACATATGTGGTTGGGTTTGGGAGAATTTCTGTTACTCTCCTTCTGTGCTTTTCCCAAGAGAAAGCATATGATTAGTGTATTCTAGAGAGTTGTGAGATTGAATTGGTTTTGGTGTGCTAGGTGAGCATATGGGTAGTTTAAGAGAGATGGGTGGACCAGTGATAGGCAAACAGTATTGCTCTTTTGATGCAACCCAGTACACGATTAAAAATGCTGGGAAGAGACCTGCATTGATTGATAAGTGGGAGATGATAGATGCGAATGGGGCTCTGGTTTTTGAGGCTGTTAAACTGAAGACAAGTTCCAACACATGGTCTTCCAAGTATGAAACACGAGTGTTGGATGCTGAGGGGAAACTTGTTACTCGCTTCAAGTTCACGGTATGTACCTAGACATCTATCGTAATATTCTCTTCAATTTGGAGTTTAAAATTCTCACTCTTCACTAATGTTTGAGGATATAATCAGCACTATGTATAGAATGATGTGTCAATAAAACATAGTTGTACAAAGTAGAGAATACAAATTGTGATTAAAGACCTTTGTCCACCCAAGTTGAAGTTGTTAGCATGTCCAATTATCCAAACTATAAAGATCACGTTTGTTGTAAGCTAGAAGTGATGTACAATGTCTATTTTCATTGCAGTATTATTACTAATGCTTTAGGGTTATTGAAACATGAGAGTTCATGTAGGCCATGGACATAGGTCAAATTGAATCTGATAGTATTTTTGTCTTATGAAAAAATTTGCAATTTTCAAAATGGATAGCATTCAATAGAATACATGTTGATGAATTTGATCAAGCTAAAGTAAATCTAGTGTGAATAATGTCACTATGTTGGGGTTAAGCCAAAGGGATACATCATCTCATGTCGACTATTAACATTTGCAGCACCTTGGGTTTGGTATACTTATTGGGATGATCATGACAATTGCAAATCTTTTTGTGTGTAACAACCATATTTTTGGATAATGTTATAGGGAAGTAAATGGGAAGTGTTCGATGAAGAAAGTGATGACATTATTTGCATCGTGAAGGAGGAGAAGTTGAACTTCAAAGTGTTTCGTTCTTCCAACTTGCAAGGGAAAATTCCAGATTACAAGACAAAGAGCAATAAGATTAGTCTTTGCATGCCTTCGAGTCTTGTCATTCTTCATGGAAAAGAACCCCTTGCAGAGGTACATTACAAACCTTGGTCCTTACTCAATGTATTCAAGTGGTCAAACTTTTGGTATACACAACAAGAGATCACAATCTACTTAATAGAATACTAACTTGTGGGTAGCACTCTTGAAATCCTTTGTTGGGTTTTCCTTTCACATTTCAGTATTGCACAAATTTTCCACATGGTCTGATGAAAATTTGACATTCTTTCAAAGTAGAGATGACAATCTACTTAATAGAATACTAACTTTTGGGTAGCACTCCTGAAATCCTTTGTTGGGTTTTCCTTTCATATTTTAGTATTGCACAAACTTTCCAAGTGGTCTCATGAAAATTTGACATTCTTTCAAAGTGAAGAAACAATTGTAATAAAACAATTAAGAAGCCATATATACACAATCTCCTCATGATACACAAGTCTTTCAATTATGATGTTTTGTTTTTCTTACTTCATTAAAAAAAAAAACCATCCATTTTGGCATTCTAACAATTTACAAAATGTGATTGTGTGACTACTTTGGCTCTTACAGGTGTTGAAGAAAAGCAAGTGGCTCCAACTCAATGAATACAGAGTGGAACTGAATGAAGGTGCTGACATGGTCTTTGTCCTACTCCTTGTTCTAATGATGCATGATATGGAACGGATGTCTGCGACAATGAATGCTGTTTCACAAATTCATTCCTTATGAGTTTTTATCCACTTATGAAGCTTAAAACCATTCTTCAACTTTTAATCACCAATGTTTCTTATGTTTTGAAAAATGAGCTACTTCATAGAACCTTAGGTATACACTCACTACCTTCAATGAATCTTGCCCTAGACAAAAAAAGGCTTGTAGTCAATAAACACATTCTACATGAATTTGTATCTTGTATAGATCACACATACATGTATGTACATGCCATACTCTATATACAATGTACAAGCTACATTTGTTATGTGGTAAAAGTTGATTTTTTAATTTCTATTATCTACACTCATTTGAATCATTGGTAGTTCCTACTTACAGTCTAGGTAAGGTAGAGATTCAATGGATAGAGAATTACTTAGAATTGAGAGAGGATTTCAAAAGCCATTGCTCTTGGTTAGGTTCAAGATACTTTTTGATTAAAACAAATTGTTGCAAGAATCCATTGAAGTGTATTTAAGACTGTCAACTATTTTCAGCAATGGGAGCATTTGAATGGGAGCATTTTTTTAATTGACCATTGTGGCTAACAACAAATAATAGACTTTTGAAAAGAAATAAGTTGAGTGCAGTGAAATTGCTCCCTATTCAAACTAAATGTCCACTCCAAGTATTCTTTAATTCTAGATTTTTATTTTCAACAAATGTATGACACCATACATTTGCATAGATAAAACATATTTCTAACAAATTCATGTTGGTCAAGAATTGAAGGCCTTACAAAAAGAGGGATGAGTTTGGATGATAGGTCACATTCACTTAGAGGTGAGAACTTCATGAATTGGAGGAGAGGATATTTGGGTTTCCAAATTTGATATACCATGTTCTTCCACATCTATGGATAATTCTGCCAGGAGCTACTGTTCAGGCAATCCTCCTCATTAAACATGAGTGGCAAGCACAGAGATGGTGTAGATGCACTCCACCTGCTAACATCAAATTCATGTTTCATCTCTGATTGACCTTCTATGCTCAATTAGTTACATGCACTTGAACTGGTTTGAGGCAGCAACCCAATGCAAAGCTAAGCAAACAAGCTATGCTGCAGAATCTGCACAGTACCATAATCTCCCTTCAGAGGTGAGAGATGAATACTGTACCCATTTCAAGTCCAAGGTGTGGATGATTGTTCCTGCAGTTGGTGAAGTCCTGAATGCTAGCCAGCAACAATGGCAATCTCCATGATGAAAGGAATCATCAAGCAGCACTCTTTGCAGGAAAGTAAACTCCTTCTGCAGCTGACCAGATATTGTCTGATGACTTCTTTGTAACACCACACACCTCTTGATGACCAGTAACAATGCGATTATACTTCTTGTCATGGCTATGGAGATAGCCATTGGTATTAACATGCCGCAAGCGTACCTTTTGGTCCCTTAACCATACACTTGCTGTACCTTCTATCTCCAGCCTGCCACAATGACCACTCAGAATCCATTTGTTGCTCAGTAGAATAGAATGAGATTTTGAAGCAACAAAAGCAGAATGAGACATCACCAGAAACTGAAAATGTGGCATTCTAAAGGTATTCATGAGAAATTCACTTCAGAGATGTGTTCCCACTCACAGTGAAAGAGATGGCTGGAAAATTAGAACAACAGAAGAGCTGCAAACTTAGGAATGCAGTCAGATGTCTGAAGGTACTAAACATGCAATATCCCTACTATAACATGTAATTCTTTCCACAGAAATCATTTTCCACTCTATTAGATACTCACCCCTTGAAATGTTAGCTGTGGAATTCTTGGAATATGTATGGTGTTCGAAAGGGATGAGGGAAATAGTCATACGTACTTCCAATGGTCACCTGAATCAGATTGTCCATCTCCTCCGAAGGCACTAACCTGCATTCAGATTCACAGTCAATACCTCCTATAGGCCTGTGCAGCTGAGAATCAACTTGTGAAGTCCTGTTCTAGCCAGGTTTTTAATTGTGAAGAGCTTGCTATGCAAGAGACTTTGTAGACTCTAGTGTCCAGAGCCCTATATATAATAATGCCAGCCTAAGCTAACATGACTGAGACCTTTCCGCTCTTGAAAGAGACCTTTCCCACTGACCTGGTACTATCTCCTTTCAAGAGCAAGCTCTATAGGCAGAGCCCAACATACCAGCTTCACTGCAATGTGAAGCTTCAGTAGATCAAAAAGCCAGTCTCTTACAAAAAATCACAACCAAGGGACAAACAGCTCAAGATAAAAAGCAGGTGGTGTTGATTTGCTAAAATCTTACAGTGGTTGGCTACCTTGTGTGAATTGCAAAATCACACTCAACAAATGGAAACAGACATAAATGGATCAACCTGAATTGATCCTGACATCATGAGTTTGTGATTTGACCTGAATAAGCCATTCCACTTATGTGATTATACAATTTCCATGGACCAGCTAATATCCACAGACAGACCAGTGCACAAGACTGCTTAGAACTGGTGAATTTCCCCTCTGCGTGAACTAGAAGATGCCATTCAGAGCCACAAGAGGCCTTTCATTTGGTAACCTTTGCAGTAAAGCTCAAGAGTGCAGAGGATTTACAAAGATAACAAAACAGGCAGCCTATAACATGTGGACCAAAACAATTACACACAGCAATGATTTGTCATGCAAGGGTAGAGAAATCCACCCACCTCAAGATTGCCAGAAATTGGTGACTGATGAAGGTGACTGTGGAGCCACTTACGGGTACGCACATGCTGCAACCGTACAATTGACCCATTGGGTATGGAATCACCTTGCTGGAACTCTGTTCCCAAAGGTGACTGTACTATCTGTATCACCTACAAAAAGAAAAAGCCCAGGATTATGATGGCAACAAGATACCTACATCTACTCACCACATTCCAAAAGGAAATTCCTTCACATGTCCCTGTAATGGATTGCAGGGACAATTACTGCTTTGGGTGGTGACACGACCTGTATCAAAGTTCTTGACTCAATCAAGTCAAACTGTAAACAAACAAACACAAGGGACAATGGCTGCAAGAAGGAAGTTCAATTTTGCAGCTCTGTTGGCACCTTGATCATGCAAATTTCTTTTCAAAGTGATAAGTTAACACTCACCCAGAAACTGTTGGCATCTTCAACAGTTGGGAAGCCAGTCACAGACTGCTGTCCACTGCCAGTGCCATATGGTACCTCATGTGAATGCAAACGAAACTTGGTGCGTTCATGCTGCAGCTTTATTACGCTTCCATGTGTCACCTACGACAAACCCTGGAATGTAAAAGATGCTTCGCACAAACCCTGGAATTTAAGATCCAAGTAAGATGGGATGTAAAAGACAACATGGACACAAAAGGTTCCAAGTTCCAATGACTTGACACCATGTACCAGAGAGCATGATGGTATAGTTCATATACTTCCAACAAACCCTGGGATGTAAAAGACAACATGGACACAAAAGGTTCCAAGTTCCAAGCACCTGACACCATGTACCAGAGAATGATGTCATCGTTCTGATGCTTCCGACAAATCCTAAGAACCCTAAAGAAAAACCCTACAAACAATGCAATCGATCTAAACACCTGTCCGGGATGCAGTAGAATTTGCCGCTACATACACGCACAGATTACTCTCTCACTCACACAGGACGTAGATCTTCACTGGAAAAAGAACGATTCCGAACAATATAGAAAGGAAAGAAAGGCTCGCGGGGAAACACATACCTCTTTCCCTTCTTCGCTGGCAGCAAACACAGGAGAACCGACGAAGTTATGAAAGATCGCTGCAACTGCAATCGCAGCCAAAGACAAGAACGCCGCCATCCCCATGCACCAATGCAGCAGGGTTAGGCTCTGCGGATCGCAAATGCAATTTCGCCGCTTCTGGATGCTAGTCGAAGGACGCTTCTCCTCCTCTGAGCCCCGCCGTCGTTCCGCCTCTCTCAGCCTTCTCGGCGCTTCAGCAAGCTCCTCCTTCAACAAGACTCCAGCTGAGCTATGACCGCTGCCGCCGTTACTCCCAAGTTTGGATCGAAGGCCCACCTTGGACACTTCCGGTCCCGCAGAACCCGAAAACGAGGCCAGCTCTTCACCCCACCACCACCACCAACAACAACAACTCCAAGGACTTCACAACACGCACGGATTGCAAGCTTAAATTTGCATGCACGATCGAATGTAGCGAAGTGCGAGCTCCAAATCGCGATCACCCACGATCGGATGTCGCATCTCAGAAAAACTTGTGCATGATTTTAGGGTTCTTCGACCCCTGACACGCAAAAGACGACAGGGGCGAGCACCCGTTCTCTAACCGGGCCCGTTCCACCTACGAACAAGCAACCCCAGCACCGACTGCACCAAACCGACTATTTGACCGGGCCCATTCCACCTAGGAAAACAGAAAACCAGTACAGAGTCCTTGCGAACCGGGCCTGTTCCACCTCGGAAAACGGTGAGTCCTACGGAACCGGATTCGTGAAACCCGGCCCATAAGCCGTGACTGAAAATGGCCCGGTCCCAGTTTTAGAGGGTCGGGACGCTGTTGTGCGGTTCTTTGAATTTTTAAAGAATGGGTTCCGGTTCTGTAAAGCATTGGCTGGATTTTTCCTTTGTATTTTCAGCTCCATTACCTGCCTGAAGAAAGCTGGTTTCAGTGAGCGGGATTGACATGCCCTTCCGCTTAAGACGCTAAAACCATGGGTTCCAGTTCTGTAAAGCACTGGCTGGATTTTTTCCTTTGTATTTTCAGCTCCCTTACCTGCCTGAAGAAACCTGTTTTCAGTGAGCGGGATTGACATGCCCTTCCGCTTAAGAAGCGTCTTAAGCGGATGTGGGGCTTATAGCCATGTGGTTTGACTTTGGGAGTTGGGACAGGGCTAGTTCCAAGTTAGACTAAGATTTAGCCTCGATAGCAGGGTCTAGTGAATCGAAGTAGTGAGTTTGAGCTTGTCTTGAGTGGTCTGGACTTCAGGACTAACCAAGTGTGCCATGTAGTGTACAAGTAACTAGGAGCTAAAGGAGTTCACACGAGAGGACCTTCGCGTGACACAAGGAGTGCAAGGTAGCAAAAAGGAAAAGGTGTGTCATATGGTATCAGAGCTAAATCTTGTTCCGGTAGAGCGTGAAGATGGGAGAAGAGGTAGTTGCCAAGTCCCCCGTCATAAAACACCCACATTGGACCAAGTTGAAATGGCAATAGTCAAGGTAGAGAAGGCCGATGTAAAGGAGGTTCACAAGGCAAAAAAGTTGGCTAAGCAAATGATAGTAGTTGAAGTAAGCTCTACCAAAAAGCTTCCTAGAACATCGAAGGATGAAAAGGAAAAGACTTCCAAACCCCTCAACCCTGAAAGTGGGGAAGGAGAGGCATCGACGAAAAAAGAATCTTCCAAGGGCGGAACCTCCAAGGACAACACCCAAGTTGTGAAGCAGCTTGGATCCACCTTCAACTTTTTAGAATCAAATGAAAAGGAAAAGGAAAATCCGAAAAAGGTTAACATCCCAAAGAAACCAATCAAGGCTTTGAAGCGGATGGAAGAGCCCAAAAGGCTCAAGCAACCCAAGAAGCCCAAGCAACGAAAAGGGCTTGAAAGGTGAGGTTGCAGCTTATGGCTGAAGGGATTTTCCAAGCTACAAAAAAGGTAACTTGGTGGAGTTGGAAGCAGAATGGGGTAAAGTTAGGGCCCAACAAGTAGAAGAAGCCTTTTTTGTGTTGTCCATGAATGCCATGGTAGAAGCCTTAAAGGTCCTAAAGGACCTAGTGGTAAGCAAAAAAGAAACCAACATGTAGCTCTTTTTGGAGTTAAGAAAGGCTCACAAGGAAAAGGGGGTGGGGCCAAGTAGGGAGGCAATAAAAACCTAGATGCCTGATCTTTTCATGAGAAAGGATACCGAGGCAAAAAATGTTGGCCATTGGGTGCTTTAAATCAATGAATCCCAAACGATCAACACAAATGTTGATTGACTTAAGGTGGCGCAATCTTTTCTAAGAAATCATGCCTTAGAATGGTGGACAAATCAAAAGGATGTTGAACCAAACCTAATGGGCATTTTGCCTTGCAGCGCATTCAAGGCCAAGTTGAATGAGAAGTTTGCACCTCACAACCAAATCTTTAAAGATGGCCAAGAACTTTTGAATTTGTGCCAATTTGATGGACCTAGAGGATTGGGAAGGTATGTTCAAACCTTTGTGTTATTGTTGAGCCTCATCCCTATGAAAGAAGAGTATGTGTAGAAGGTGGCCTTCCTACATGGCTTGTAGCTATGGGCTTGCAATGCCATCTTGCAAAGAAACGAGGTTCTTGCAACTTGTCAAGTGATGATGAAGGTTGTGGATTGCATGGAAGATGATTCCATGCACAAGAAGGCAGGAACGCCATTAGTTTTGTAGCTCATTACAAGAGTGAGTATCGGAAGTGCAATGTAGGCTGCAAGTGGCCCAAAGAGGGGCCCAAAAAAAAAGTGGGATAAAAATCCGCTTAAGGACAAGGGAACTTCAATGGAAAAGAAGTCGCAAGATGTTGCCAAAGTTCGGAATTTCAACTATGAAGAGTTGGGACACTTTGTGAAGGACTACGAAAAGCTAAATTAGGACTGGGCGTAAGGGGGGTTTGTTTGAAAAGCAAGTGTGGCCAAATTGGCCCCAATTTAATCCTGCTTATGTTCAAGGTAAGAACTATTGGGGTGTTATGTCTTTTTGATTTAGGAGCCATGCACTCATTTGTGAGCCCAAGTGTGGTAATTCAATTTGGATGGGTGGCCAAAAAGGGTGCCAAACCCATCAAGGTCCACTTAGCACAAGGAGTCATGACACCAACAAATGAAGTGGTGTTGGGAGTCGTTTTGGAATGTGGCAAGGTGAAGTTTGCAAAGAACCTCATGGTTTACGCCTAAGATGGCATAGAGGCCATATTAGGGAACACCTTTCTAAATGCTTACTATATAGATGTTTTGAGAGGAAGCCTCAAGTTAAGAATCATTACTAGGTTAGTAAATAGGTTTGTTAGTTTAGAAGTTGAATACTAGGCTAGTTTAGTTAAGGTAGGTATTCATTTTGGTCTCCTTGCAAGAATTGTAGAATACCTCATTTTTAATTGTTATGCATGTGGATGAATCTAGTGCCAAGTTTAAAGCCAAGGGGACTAAGTCTTAACCTATTTGTATTTCCTACACAATTAATAAATTTTTGGATGTCCTAACAGACGACCTCCCCAAACATTTACTTTCTTTTCACAATGTGAACCATAAAATCAAAGTGGTGTTTGGGTTGGCACCACCTTTTAAATCGCCTTATCATCATAATAAAAAAAAATACAAGAATTCAAGGCTCAAATAAATAACTTAATGGAATGGGGATACATTAGGCTGAGCAAATCACCTTATGGATTGCATGTCTTGTTTGTAGATAAAAAGGATGGGAAATTATGCATGTGCATAGAATACTATGCCTTAAACAAAATCACCATTAAAAACAATTACCCCTTGCCCCAAATTGATGATCTCTTTGGTCGTGTAAATGGGGTTTCTTATTTTAGTCGAATCAACTTGAAGTCGAGCTATTATCAAATCCACGTGGAAGATGCGGATGTGGAAAAGATGGCCACAAGTACAAGGTACAACTCTTATAAGTTTTTAACCATGCCATTTTGGCTATGTAATGCCTCGTTAACTTTCACAACCTTGATGAACTCTTTTTTTCATGAAAAGTTAGACGGGTTTGTAATCATTTATATAGATGATATCTTGATGTATTCCAAGTCCACAGAGGAACTTGTGACACATTTGGAGTTTGTGTTGCAAAAGTTCAAAGAAAACAAACTATATGCCAATCGGGCAAAGAACAAATTTGTAAGTTTAGAGATGGACTTCTTAGGACATGTGTTGTCTTGGGAAGGGGCAAGGCCTAACCCAAAGAAAATTGAATCAATTAAGGAATGGCAAAGCCCAGATTTGGCCAAAAGGGTTAGGTTTTTCTTAGGATTAGCCAATTTCTACAGAAAGTTCATAAAAGATTTTTTTGCATTGGCAAAACCACCCATCGACCTTTTGAAAAAAGAAGGTTTGTTCGAGTGGAAAGATGAACAATAAAATGTTTTTGAACTATTAAAGGGGAAGTTGTCATCAACATTTATGCTATGATTCTCGATTTTGTAAAGCCTTTTGAAATACACATGGATGCAAGTGGTTTTGTGATAAGCAGGGTCCTGATGCAAAAAGGACATCCAATCACCTTTAATAGTAAACAACTAACATGGGCCCAATTGAGATGGCCAACTCATGAAAAGGAGTTATTTATGGTAGTGAGTTACTTGAAGGCATGGTAGCAGTATTTGGGTTCTCATACGATTAAAGTCTTCACGAATAATGTAACCTTGAAGTATTTTGAAACCCAACCAAAGGCCATGGCGAAGTAGTTACGGTGGCATGACACCTTGGCCCTTATGAACATGAAAGTGATCCATAAACTTGACAAAAATAATGTAATGTCATATGAGTTAAGTTGTAAAGAGGAATATTAAAGGGAGATGTTTTGGGAGAGCATTCAAATCTTCTAAGCCATGTTCATCAAAGAAAGCAAGTTAGAAAGGAAGATATGAAAAGTGCACATGGAAGATTGGTTGGCGCAAAGTTATTTTAATGACTTGCATTAAAAAAAGAAGGTGAAAGGGATCACCCTCTTAGACGGATTGCTAAAATGGAAGTAATCACAAGTCTATGTGCTAGAGGGAAAGTTACAGACAATTACAGGTTATACAAAAAGTGCATGATGCGCCCATGGTGGGACATCATGGTGAGAAAACAACAAAGGAGTTGTTGGGGAAAACTTTCTATTGACCCAAAATGAATGAAGAGGTAGAGCATTACATTCGCACATGCGTAAAATGTTAAAGTACCAAGTTGATACATAAAAAGAAGTCCAGGTTATATAGGCCCTTCCCAATCCCATCAAGTCCATTTGAAAGCGTTTCAATGGACTTTATGACATGTCTCCCAAAGTGGCAAGGATGCATGCATCTTTGTAGTGGTAGATAGGTTTTCGAAATTAATAAAATTTGCACCAACCCAAACAAATGCCATGGTGATGGGGACGACAAAACTATTTTTTGACATGTGAGTTCAGCATAATGGGATGCCGAAGGTCATAGTGAATGACTAGGATGTGAAATTCATGTTGGAATTTTGGACATTGTTAATGAAGAAGGCATGGATGAAACTAAAATTTAGTACCACTTTCCATCCACAAACTGATGGCCAAACAAAAAGAGCAAACGAAATTTTGATTCAATATTTTCATAATTATATCATCCGCGATCATAGGGATTGGGGCGACCATTTGGGTTTGGCGGAGTTTTGTTACAACTTCACAAAACACTCAGTCATAAAAATGAATCACTTTGAATTAGCCCTGGGAGTTGAAGTAAAACAACCCATGGGTTTAACCATTCCTAAAACAAAGAAGCACTCATTGCGAGGGTGGCAAGGAGGCCAAAAAGATGGCCGAGGAACTTGAAGAGAGGAAATAATGAGCCATCAAACTTTTAGAAAAGGTGTAAATGAGTTATGAAAAACAAACCAATAAGTCACAAAGGCACATAGAATTCAAGGTGGGGGACCTAGTGTGGTTAAACATAAAGGATTTTAAGATGCTCAAAACTTTTGAGAATAAGTTTGTTCCAAAGTACACAAGCCCTTATAGGATCATGCACAAACCCCACCCCAATATGTGTACTTTGCAGCTGCCAATGACGTTAGTAGCCCATTCGACTTTCCATGTGTCCAAATTGAAACCAATTCATGAGGACAAGAAAAGGAAGGACAAAAAAGAGGCCTATCACCCAAGATTTGACCTCATCGAACATAAGTTAGTAGGGGAAATGGAATGCATCCTAGTTGTAAGACAAACTAGGAGAATTGGCAAGCAATATCTAGTCAAGTGGAAAGGATGTCACCCCAAAAAGTCGTAGTGGATGAAGCATGTTCATTTATATCATTTGCCAAAAATGGTCAAAAGGTTTAAGCAGGAGTGTGGCCATGAGATGGGCAATAGAAAAACACACAAGGATAAATCCAATACATCAACATAGTGTTGATGAGGACATCAATCTCTAGAAGGTGGGGGGTGAGCACGAAAGTTTAAAAAATGGGTGTATATTTAAATTAAAGCTAGGGCAAAATGATAGTCGATTTGAAGTCAAGATATATGAAATAGGGCAAACCATGGAAAAAGTAAGTGAGGTTTAAATTGAAGAGATGACAACCAACAGAATTGGATTTAAGGATTGAACTTGAAAGAAATTTTTTTAAGGTTTGATTAAGCGAGATTGGGGTAGTGATGTGCACACGTTAAATGTCATGCCCCTGAATTGAAAATAAACTTGTGGGAGTGAAGTTTCTAATGCTTGGAGTCACGAACCATGTCCTTCTAAGGCAAAAGGGGTTCAACTTGTTTAAACCCAAATCAACACTATTTGTTGGTGCATTTAATAATCATACCTTGGCGTGGTTGCCTAAGGTCATTCAAAGAACATGCCTAGGCATGAAACTTAACCCTCAAGTGTGTTTTGAGGGGCCCAAATAGGGGGATTATTGCTCAGTAAGAGAAGTAAGCCCAAGAGGGGTTTATGGTGCAATTTAAGGGATTAACATATATATGAATAGGAAAATTGTCTAAGAATTGTCCTGCATCCAAAAGGAAAGGAGCTTGGGATGTGAAATGGTACCTAAATCAAGAATTAGTTATTTTCCTAAAGGCTTGAAATAAGAGAGGTGGCAAAAGGTGCGGCTTGCCATAACAAGGGTAACATGTGCATTATGTCATAGACCTCCCAAAGGTGTCGGTGAATGACATGCCCTATGCCTTTTTGCTTAAGAAATGTCTTAAGTGGATGTGGGCCTCATATTGAGACCACTTTAGTGGGGCATTAAGGTGATATGAAACTTAGGCCAGAAATGGCTTTGTGAGGTTTGATTTTTTTAGGAATTGGAAGACATTTAGATTTCAGGGTCTGGATGGGTTAAGGTGAAGTTTAAGCTTTGCTGGCCAAAAGAAACAACTAGGAGTTGTTTTTGGGATTATGGTGCGGGGCACCATCCTTTTAAAACCCTCAATGGACAATTAAACATTATCTTGGGTCACCCCAAAGGGGGCGAGCTCGCTAAAACGTTTGGGATAATTAAAATTTTTCCTTTAAAAACTTTAAGGCCCAAATCTTAAGAGAGGGTTGGCCTTGGACAACTCAGGTTGTCTTAGTTTAAGTCTTTTGGAACAGCTTTGGGAGTTGGTCTCAGAAAGCCCATGAGTTAGCCTAGGGCTGATTTAGCTTGTAGCCATGTGGTTGAACTCTAGGAGTTGGGCTGAGGTTGGCTCCAAGTTAGATTAAAACTTAGCCTTGATAATAGGGTCTAGCAAGTTAAAGTAGTGAGTTTGAATCCATCTTGAATGGTTGGGACTTTAGGATTAACCAAGTGTGTTGTGGGGTGTGCAGGTAATTAAAAGTTAAAGGAATCGACACAAGAGGAGCTTGGCATGGTGTGGGGAGCACAAGGTGGCAAGTGGGAAAAGGTGTGTCAAAGATTTTCTTTGGTGGAAGGTACCAACCATGCTATACTAGGATTTTTGATCAATAGAGAGTATTAGTCAATTTGTCACTATTTTTAAAAAGTGAAAAAATCCCAACTTTTCTTTATGTAGGAAAAGGAGTTGAGTACAAGCCCTTTCATGACTTTCAACTTGTTCTTTCGGCCTACTTACTTTTAGGCACAAATCTCAAATCACAGAAAGGCTTGTACTCAAGGCTTTTTCTATACTTAAATATTACAAAATCAGAGAACCATTAGTTTTGGTTTTTTGAAAAACATTTCAAAACCCAAGAACTATGGGTTCTAGTTCATTCAAGATATTCCCATTTCAGTGTTCTTTCCTTGTATTCAAAGCTTTTCAAGCTTTTGATTGGCCTTCCCCTCATTTTTCACTATGCATAACCTCTCCTTGTTTTTTTTTTCCCCATAATCATCACTAGAAATAATGATTATGGATCTTCGTCAAATCACATACACATTCATTACAATAGTGAATTAATATGATGTTTTATTAATGCACATTTTCATGTTTTAAAATATGTTAACAATTAAAAAGTTGAAATTATAAGTATAACTAATGCATGTAAGCAATTTATCAATGCAAATTTGACAATATATGTTTCAATATTCAAATTTCAAATAAAGTCAAGATTGTATACTCTAATCAAATACAAAATTTCAAACACATGTAGATTCAAAACTTCATGAAAAATCATATGTAGATTACTCACATTCATGTGTTGTCTATTGGAAAGGACATTCATTTATCCAAAATGGTATTGCTAACATGCAACCCATCTTAAGGCAGAACATTGTGAAAATAATATGTCAATAAGACCTAGAAATTTTTAAATGTTGTTGATTGTGTTCAATCATCTACACACCTATCAAATTGTTTACTTGAACACCTATTACACAAAAAATGGAAAAAAAAAAATGTTCACTTCTATAATAACATCAACAAAACAACATTAAATTTCAATAGTGTTGCCATTACCACCAATGCCACCAACAACGTTCCTAGGACTTCAAAAACGTTTTTAATGCTCCACATCACCTTTTTAAAAGGCTCTTTGGAAACAAAAAAATTTGCTTGGTTCTTTTTTCGTCATTTATTGACATTGTCCTCCTTTCAATTTGCAAACTTGTATTTTCTTGAGTTTCTTCCATTACATCATCTTCAAATTGAGTTTCATTCATGAATATTTCACATTTTAAATTTTTCATTAATTTCTTGTCATTTTCCTCAAGGCCTTCCATTTTTTACACAAATGTTCAACAAGGCCAAGGATGGACAAACAAACAAATGTTTTGTATATAATGAATGTGGAATGTGTTGTTGAACTATGGATCTTTAAAACAAATTAATGCAAACATTTACAAGCAAGAATAAATATTTCATTCATTCATCGTCATAAGGCAAAAATGATGTACAAAATAATGTTTTAATGAAAAAATATTTTATTATAAAGTTTGCACAATAAAACACAAACAAAATCAAACATTGCACCAAATGCAACCTTCAAGAATACCAAAACAAAAAACAAAACACAAGTTAATGAAAAAAAAAAACACCAAAACAAGAAAAATAAAACAAAGAGGAAAAATGGAAACAAAAAAGAACTTATTTCATAAACAAGTAAAATCGTCAAGAAAACCTTTAACTTTTGACTTTTAACTCCCAAATTGCAAAAACGGGGGGCAATACAAGCTACAAGCATGAAGAACATAAACATTACAACAATGTGAAGGAAGAATATGAAACATAACAATAGTGCAAAGGAGCATGTACCTCCCCAAAAAATGCAAAGGAAGGGCACAATAACAATGTGAAGGAAGAACACAAAGGAAGCATGAAGGACATTAGCATGAAGGACTAACACAAATGCAACATTAGCACATAGGTAGAACGCAGATGTATTGATAGAGTGAAAGAAAGGCATCAAGAATGTGAATGTAACACAAATGAAGAGTATGGACGTATTGTAAACAAAAGGCACAATAGTAACATGAAAGAAAACATGGATGTAGCATAGAGGAAGGACACAATAACGACGCAAAAGAAAAATATGGACACATCGTAAAGGAAGGGCAATAATAGTGCAAAGGAAGAATATGGACACATCATAAAGGAAAGACACAATAATAACACGAAGAAAAAGCATGAAGCCTAGTGATAACATGAATGAAAAACACATACCTATCAATGCAAACAAAGAACACAAACCTAGTAGCACAAAGGAAGAGCATGAATCTACTAATGCACCAAAAAAAAAAAGAAAAAACACAACTCAAACAAAGAGCATGGATTTAAGAAAAGCGCACATGAAGAACATGGACCCAACAAAAGCATGCTTCAAGAGCACGAACCCAATAAAAGCACAAATGAAGAGCACATACACAACAAGCATGAAGGAAAAGCTTGCAACAACAAAGAAATGCCATAAACATAGCAAGAAGACAAAAAAATGGTGGAGCCTAAATGTTAGCTTGGGCCCTTTTATAGTTTTGAGCATGAGAGGATGCCAGGTAGGGTTTAAGGTGGCCATGTTTGTGGTGGCCACATTTGCAACCACTGCCATTTTATACTATAAATCTTTTTTTTTCCAAACCTAACTACTATTCACCTAATATTGGGATCTAGGTAGGAATTAAGATTTGGTTGAATTTTAGATTTTTTATATTCAGATATTAAATGGTCTAATATCATGACTTTGAGATTTGGTGATTAAGATATCACCCTAGATATCATAGTTTATGATATCTACTATATAAATTCACTTGTTCTGTCTGTCCGTCCGACGATAATTCTGGCCTCTGCATTTTCTATGGCAGAACCGGCCGGCCTCTGTATTTAGCTATGGCGGCAATACCAATGCAGTTTTCTATGGCAGAACTGGCCCGGCCTCCAGATAATTTAGATACAAACGAGGCCGCCACCGCTCTTGCCACCTTCAATTCCATTTAACTATGGTTTGAGTATATATGGGAGTCTTAAGACCATCCAAGTGAAGGAAAAAAAAAAGCCAGGCACGGGCGGATTGTGTCCGACCGTCATGGGTACCCACTAGTTTAGTGAATATCAAGTGTGATATCTGATGTGGTATTTGATCTTGATATTCAGATTTTTTGGATATTTGTTCAACACTAGATTCCACTAAACAAGGCATGATTTTCCTTAATTCTCCTTGAGAAATGAAATAAAATTGTTTTGAGCTTCATGCCATTTAAATATAAAAAAATGCTGTATGGTTTCCCCTTCTAAAGGTCGTTAAACAAACTCTTTGATTCTCCACACTGGATCTTCCCAGGGCTATGAGGTTGAGAGAGGGTGTGTGGTCCAACTTATTTGACTACAACTAATTGCTAAATGAACTATGAAACTACCTTTTATAATGGCAGGTTCAAAGTTCAAACTTTAAACAAAAATCTTCCCTTACCATCCCAAAAAACTTCTTATTTAGATGCAATGCATGCACATTTGTAAAACATGCCCATCTATCATATGTACACATGTACTCCAAATGTCTCTCACACATTGGGTCAAGTTTGAGCAATATATTTCTGCCCAGATCTTACACTGATGCTAGCAAGAGGCAATAGGAAAAAAAGCCTTTGATCACAAGACAACTCAGATGGGCAATCAACTTTGCATCAACTCAACCTTAGAAATTACAATGATATGTAATTAACAAATATCATCCCCTTTGAAATGGGTGTTACGAGAGGGGATGACAGAAGAAGAACATGTGCAGCCTCCTTGGCTGTGCAGCTAGACTCATGCTGGGCCACAACAGGGGGTTGTGGGCTGCACAGACAAGGTTCAGTGCTCCATGTGCAAGGCCCAGGAGTGCCATTAATCTTCATAGCAACTCTTGAGCTGCTAGCCAACGGGCTAGCATCAGTGAATGCATCAATCTTCATAGAGACAAACTCTAGAGCTGCTACCAAGGCTAGCATCAATCGTTGCATTAATCTTCATAGAAACTCTAGAGCTGCTAGCAAACTTAATGATACCATGAAATGTTGTCTCATTTCCCCTTTGTACTTTGTTGATTCTGATTAGTTGTCTCCTCCCATGGGGCCGGGGTTTTTTCCATGTGCGAGGTGCAAAGAGTGAACACTGGCCATAACACACAACAGTGGACCATGCACTGGATGCCTGTTATGGCCAGTGTGAGACAGATATTTGATTGTTGTATTACTCACCCCTTCCAGGTATTTGAAAAAATTCAGAATCAAAGAACTGCCTAAACCTTGAAACCCTAAACCCTAGGTTTTTGAAAATTTTCAGAATCAAAGAAATCGTTGAGGCTCGATATTTTAAAAACTTCAGATTCCAAGAATCATCAATTCTGGGTATTTCAAAGACTTCAAAAAATTTCTGGGTTTCTTGAAAGAATTGACAAGGACCAGATGGTTTTTTAGGTAGTTATTGAACTTTTTAACATAAAGTTGAGAATCACAAGTTATATATGATAACTGGGTATTTTAATTTTTTTGATAATTTCAGTTATTTATCAAAATGGGTATTTGATTGCTGATAACTGTGATTATCAACTTTCATACCCGACCTGAGAGTCATCAGGGGTTTGGTGCAATTTCTAATACCCACTCCACCCTAGTCATGACTCAGTTGTGAATGAACCTCAACTGAGTCAATCTTTGTTGTCGCCTGGGTAGCACAGTCTGTAAGAAGAGGGTCCTATATGTAGGTAGATAGTTAGGAAATTAAGTAGCTACTAGATAAGTAGAAGGTTTAATATATATACATTGGTAATGGCTATTTTTGCTACCTGCCTTCTAACAGTAAACTTTCCAAAAAATGTCTAAGTATTGAGCTAAAAACTAAACATATTTTTTGTCAAAGCCATCAATACATAGCACAGTCCCACAACCACCGACAACCCACTTGCAGGTTACAAGCAGGCAAAAGGCAACTGAGCTAACCACCATGGCTAGGGAACTGGAAACTGATACCTTCTTCCCGACCGCATGTTAACTATCCTTCATAGTGGGCTCGTGGGTCATTCTTCACTCTGGCCAAGCCTGTTCAGGTGAGCTTCGGTTCCAGTAGGTGACAATGTATTTTTACCATGGCCTTCTGTTCCCAAGCATATGTGACCAATTTTCGACATGGTTGATTCACATTTCAAGTTCGTTCTCTGTGGTGAAATTCTCATTACAAGTGAAAAGTGAAGCATCAAAAGTGGAACAAGCAGATGACTGGCCTGACAAAATGTTTGAAGAGAACACCCAACCTGGTTCAATACTAAACCTTAAACCCTAATCCTAAACCCTGGCCGCGTTCTAAATAGGAACCAGGCCTGCTTGATGTTTTTGGTAACTTAACTGGATGTAATACTGCATTGTTCTACTGCAGAGTTGGACTTTTGTGTCACAACATTAAATTTATCATTCGTAAAGAAAGGCGATTAGGGGATGAGAACGGCCAGTTTCAGCATAATAGGCCATCAAATGTGTAACTGGGAATGAACTTTGATAAAACGAAACTGGGACCCAAACTCGTTCTTCCACCAATTTTGGTGTTAACCTAAGTTTCATCCCCTCTTTCATTTGTCCTGAGCGCCTCCACTACTGCATATTTTCACTGCTCCTACCTGTACAACTACTATAATTACTCTCGAACCTTGTGCGTTAAATGCTACGTTTCAGCATTTCATACTGAGATTTAATAAAATTTCCTTACTTTGCAGATACCACTGAAAGAGGGGCTAGAGGGTGAAAGAGAGGGTGACTTTATGGATAATTTTATTGCTTTTAATCAATTTTGAACATTGTGCTGATGATAGGTGTCCTCACTCTCTCTTGAAGGGGAATGGTTTCAAATTTGGTTTAGGACAAAAAAGCATGCAAAAGTCAAAACAATGTAGGGCCAAAACATTATAATGATTATTTGTTGTTCTATTGCAAAACAAGCAAAACCGCCTAAGGCCTAAAAAGACAAGCCTAGAATTCCTTTAGGGGTATTTATTCTGGTGCCCTATTCACATGAAGGTGTTGTTGAGTTGCACTTCTTCACTTTCTGTTTAGATCCCTAAAGATTAGAAGTTGATTGGTGGGTTGTTGCCACCTTAACAACCTGGTGGCCGGGCATGCCCTTGGGGAAAGGCAGGCCTCTATTGTATTGGCCTTCCTTGATCATTACGGAAGGAGAGGCCCAGGCCTCATGGGAGCTTGTGATGTTTTTCAAAATTTTCCTTTGGTGGCCTTCCATTGAGATGTTTTTAAGAGTTTATTCCATTTTGGTGATGCAAGGAGTGTTGGTGGCATTCAATGTTTTCTAGCACTACAGCCTGATAGAGAATATGCCTTGCCAAACAAGATTGTACTTTCATACGGTTCCTTCTATTCCACATAAAGTTGGTTCTAAAGAATATATGTCCCCACCTCAAATTGCCGATCCGTACCTTTCATAGTCATCTCTTTGTTGAGTTTTAATATTTCCTTTAATAGATGTGGCAAGCCGTGTTGTTTTTTTTGCCAAAGTCTTTCACACTTTAATGGCGGCATCTTGGCAGCTCCAACCAAGTTTAAATCCATAGGAATGGGGTTCAAAGTAGGCTTCCCATTCAGTTTCTAGGGTCATCTTGGCCAAAGCTTGCTTGGCTTGTCTTCAATAATGGGGATAGGCCAAAAAAGGAAGAGGCGTGAAGTGCAATTCATAAAAGAAAAATCTATATATTTTTTTGCTTTATGTTTTCTGGGGGCAAATTTTTTGAGCTTTTTCAAAGTAAATCTTGGTGGATCGATCTGACGTACAACGCTTTGGTAACAATGATGATAAGATTGGGCTCGAGCTGATAATTTGGGCTTGTTAGAATGAAACACCAGGTTGCGCTGAATTTTTAATAATAATAATAATAATAAATTATATAATTATATACATATATATAATTTTTTGCTCCCTCCAAGTGAAGCTTACAAGCAAAATGATGAGTATTTGATTTGATATAAGGTTCCTCTACATGCCCACTTGTAGATTTCTTTTAAAAAAGCAAGCCTGGGCAAGGCCTTTAGTGCTTAATTAAGCATGCCCGGGGGACCGTTTCCAAATTGCTTTGATAGAAGATGGACTAAACTAACAAAAATTCGGCCATAAGCAATTACTTAGTGAAAAAGGAAGTAATTGAGTGATGACAACCAAGAGGTGGGCTTGGAAGCAGCCATCCTTTAAAGAAAGCGTAATATGTCACTGGTCTAACTTCATGGCACCCAAAATATATCAACGCTCAAATAATTTATTGAAGCGATGCGACAAATAATCATAGATAAATAAGTATAGCTCGAATTTCAAATTTCGATTTATCTTGTAGTCTTAAAAAACTATGGCCCAAAAGAATTTGGACCTTAAGAAAATTAAAAGTGATATTCTGTTCAAATTTTTTTTGGGGGCAACTTTTGTCATGTTTTGACACACTACCTACATAATTTTGAGGTATATTTTACAGTGTTTTATGTTAACATTTCTTTAATTGATAATGAATCTTGTTTGCAGTGGTTTGTGAGTGTCAAATCTTTTTTTTATGATCTTTAAAATCATCGTTTATTATGATTAACACTAATTTGAAAGGAACCAATGAGAACAGATCATCCTCCATGTAACTTTGATAACCTTTCTATACATCAATCACTTATTTTGTTGCTTATGGTAAAAAAAATGTAATGAAATATAAAGTGTAAAAACACCCTCCAACATATCAATGCCAATCCAAAAAGGAGGTCATTTCTTTTTGATCCACACTACTCTCTTTAACAATTGTTCTATGCCAACCACATGTACACCGAGCAATCAATGTTGATTTCCACTTATGATGTTAGCAGTAAATTTCATTGAGATAAGCACAATTATGACACCCACAATTGCAAACCATGTTACATTAGAAAACTGAAAATAAAAGAATACTGGTGGGCAAGTGACATATCAAAGCTCCTAGTGATAGCTTGCTTTATCATGTGACATGGACTTCACATGAGAGGAGGCAGCAAGGCAAGCTTATAATGTGTAGGTTTTGATGCTTTTACCTTTGATGGGTCCACAATGCACATGCATTCTTGAGCAATTTGTCCATAGTTTGGGTGTTACCCATTCACCAAAATGCTAGCAATCATGTGACCTCCTAATCCACTCCACCATGAACCTAGTAGAAAACCAATGTTGATTGCAAGCAAAGGGAAGTGTGGGGACCTTTTTTTAGCTATTATGGGATCCAATGCTTGGGATCACATGTGTGGCATCTTTATCTCTTGAACGTTATAGTCCGTACAAAAAATCACAATTCCATTCCATTCGATTGCATGAATGTAGGGTTCAAGGCAACAACCTTTTGCTTGCTAGTCCCAAGAAAGTACTCTTCTCTCTTGTATCGTTGCCTTTGGCAAGTTTGTTGAGTTGATCCAAGGCTATTTAGAACATATGGTAGTGTCATCTTGGTTTATGTACATAGGGTAACACCGAAGGAGTGGGATGCTCTTCTAAGGACCTCTAAGGAGGGCAAATTGGTCGAGCCCCACCTTTCAACAATGCCCTACTCCAAGGTACTCGGTGTAAAGCTTGATCCTTTGATCGACAGAGATCAATGGGCAAGATGCACTGCCCCAAGGGGAAGAGCCTGCCATAGGGGGCAATGAATGTAACAATTTTTTGGCCATATAATATATCCTCCAGCTACACTAGGTAATTTCCCAAATGGCTTTAAAAAATGAATCTATAGCAATCACTTAATTTGAACTCCCTTCTACATGTTTTGGACTGTTTACCAGCTATGAATGCTTGAAGGTAGTGGCAGGGTTACAATTAGTACTAGGTAATAGGGTTCAAGGTAAAAAGGCTTTCAACTTTCTGTGGTTTTCTACATAATCTTAGGTTTTCTTTGTAGTGTTTGATGACATAAAATGACGTCCCATGAATAATTTAAAGCTTGAAAACTATGTTGGAAAATAAATGTGTTAGGTGTTGAAAATGCATGTCAAAAGCCAATTTGTTAACGTGATTCTTTAAAAAACATTTGTAGTTGGAATGACAAAAGAATAGAAGTTTTATTTTAATATATACAAGTTTATTTTAACTAACTAGTGGTAACCCGTGCCTGCAAGGCACGGCACGACACTGTTTCACTTGATGATCACATGTGTATGCATAGTTGTTAGCTGCGATACAAAAAACAACATCGCAATTGAGGAGAGGATTTGATTGTTTACGAGAATGTTACCTGAGAAGTTTGATGTTGCGACTTGCCTTCTCTAACTTGCAGCAGCGTCAAAGTCTGTCTGTTTGTCTGTGTACCCGATTTATACCTCACATGATTTTGAGCATTCGATGGCAAATGTGCACCAAACAAACTCATGTTCTTGGAACCCGCAATAGAAAACAAAAACTACAAAAACTCTGAAGGAACTCGTCGGATTTGTTGAGTTTTGTAGGCTATTATAACCGTGGGAGGAGAGATAGTGAGAAAGCGTGCGAGCAAGAGAGGGAGAAGAGATGTAAGCGGGAGAGGAGAGCAAGAAGAAAACGTTTACACTACAAGAAGACCACCCAGACGACCCACAGTTGGACTCTATCATTTGGGTCTTGTTCACACTTGTGCCAGGTCCATCAACTGTCAGTTGGGTATAACCCTGTCACAGACAGACAGACTTGCTGAATTAATATATTAGATTGGTAATTTGGGCTAATTCAATTGATTAGAAGCCATTTTTAAATTTGTTTATTGAAAACTTGTGGTCTAATTTTTAATTACACATAATTTTTAGAAAATGAACATTAATCATGGATTCAAAAGTTTAAAATGTATCATCCACAATATTTTTAGTAATGAACCTAGTTTGGTTGCATTTGATCTATAATGCTTTTAGTTTTAAGTAGATTTTTTTTTTGTGTGAAAGTGAAATAGGAATGACAACAATGATGGCAACTTTTGTGTGTGATTTGGAAAAAATAAATTGTTGCAATTTGGAGTAGTGGAGGAAAATTGGAAACAAGTAACAAGGGCAATGTTTTTTTTTTGGTGAAAAAGGAGTGGTGATGTTTCTTTTTGTGTGTGAGAATAGCAATGATGACAATTTTTATACATTGGAGACAAGTGGTAACTATGATTGTAGCTTGAGTGTGTGATTTGAAAAGAAATAAATGTTGTGATTGGAAAGAGTGGGAGGAAACTTGATGTCTATATGTTTTCTTTTGTTCTTTATGTTTTTTTAATAAAACTTTGAAGTGTGTGGAAGTTTACAATCAAGGTAAGAAAGTTGTATGAATTCTTTTGTTTTCGTTGCAAGAATAAGATGAGAAATTGTTGCAACATCGTGAGTTGGAGAAAGGGAAGATGCATTATGAGAGGAAGAGAGTGTGGCTCTCATGTTGATTTTGATCCCCTATGTGGGTGACTTTATGAATAGTTCAAAACTAACCTGAGAGAAAAAGAAAAGTAGGCCAATGTGAAACCAAAAGATAAGGTGCCTCTATTTGAGTAAATAATTCTATTACATTTGAAAAATCTTTAAAAACATCATGACATCCAATCCAAATGGCCATGCATGATGTTTCACAAATGCAATAAACCTTTGAAATAAAGAAAAGGGTCCCAACTTGTTTTTTAGACTTGAAAACTTGTTTAAAAGACATATGGGAATAATGCCTTTCATAAGGGATCAATCTTTGATGAATTTTTATTATTAGGTCCTTGTTCCCATTTATGGTTCCAATGACGATGATAATCAAAATTGGTTTAGGTGAAACATTCATAGGGTCCAATGGTATGGTCATCAACTTCACATTTTTGAGATTCCAAACTAGGTACTTCACTTCTTTCATTAACCCATCTACATGGATGTGAAAAAGAAGATTAAGATGTCTTTTTATAATTGAATTCAAGAAAATCATGGAAAGAATGAGAACATTAACCCTACCAAATTTGGAGGAGAAAAATATTATGTTCAATATAATTTATGAATTTGAATCCAATCCAATTATATTTTAATTGAATTTAAGAATTTCAGTTCAATTCAAATTGCATGCAATGTTATTCAATATTTTCATTCAAATGGAACTTAATTTTTTCAAAATCAACTCATTTTTTTCATCATTTCCTTATCATTGGTTGTGTGAATAAGTTAAAACCCAAGTTTGATATATGCAAGTGAGAAAATTGAAGTCATTAATAAGACAAATTATGCCATTGATGCATCCCAAAATTGCTACTTGCACTTGATTATTGTGCAGATAATGAACATGGTTTATATTTGTAATGTTTGCATTGTCAAGTCATACAAAAGTATTACTGTTAATCTTATTTGGCAAACCTAGAAAGCTTGGGGAGGGGTTATAGATTTGTTTCTTAATAATTAGTGGATAATTTTAAGAATTGCGATGATTCATAATTGATTTTTTTCCTGTCGCAACCCCACTTTGGGGCTAAGTGTGAGAAGGCAACTCGCACTCCCAAAAGTGAGAAAATGGAGTCCTCCAGGACTCCCGAAAACTCAGAAGACGATTTGAGGGGTCAAATCTCCTCACCTTGATGCGTTCTTTATATCAATGGAAAGCTCTTGAAGCGTAGATATCCAAAATGGCCTCGCATTGCCCATTTGGACATCTGCAGCCTAAATTATGGGCAAAAGAAGGGCCATGAGTCAAATTGCCAGTTTGACTCCCGACCACTAAAAGTCTGGAATCGACCTCTTCTCAACGTCGCCTCAAGGAGTGCGACACGACGTTGGAAAGCTCTTGACGAGAGCTACAACTTTGGTTTAGACTTCGTTTCGATCCGAGTTCGGGGCGAGGAGCTATGACCGTTCAAAGTCCCGGGACTCCAACGCAAGACAGTTTCGGGACTCCAACTTGGGAGTCCCGGGAAAAAGAACCATTTGGATGTAGCCTCGGCGGAGAGCTACAAAGTATACTATATGGGGGAAGGTGGTGGCTTCCCCCGAGTCCAGGCCGTGGTGAGTCTTGTGTGTAAAAGTGCTCGTGGCTTGTCCCAACACCCAAGGGTGTTCCCGAATGCTAACTAATCCTCTTGCGGTTGGTTTTGGATGCAGATTCAAGCTTGATCTTCTAATCCATCTTCCGAGTCTAATCCTGGGACTTCTAGCACGCCCCTTTACCCCCTTCTAGTGCTAAAAGTCGGGAGCACCCCTCAAGTCCTAACTTTCCGTAACTACACATAGTTGGACCCTCAAGTGGGTTCAACAAGGGACTTGGGAATGTGTCATTTCCCTTATGTGACAAATAAAATGTTTTTATTTTGAAGTTCAAATTACAAGCTTCTTGTAACACTCCCATATATTTCATTGGGCTTTGCGGTGTTGTGCATTATTGGTGTCAATCAACTATTTTTTATTCTTACATTTTTACATGGTTTTCAATAATTCATCATTATTTGTGTCAATGTCAAATTTAATTTCAACTAATATATATTTCATAGACATGAAAAAACACAATTTAATTTGTTTTTTCATATCCATGTTGGTGGGTAAGGAAAAGGAGTGAAGTAGTTATTAGGATGTCCAATGAAAATAGTTATTAAGAAAATTCATAAGAAAAGAAGTAATTATTAACAAAGAAATGAGGTAATTAGGCTTGGAAATGAAGTAATTATTTTTGAAATTATTTCTAGAAATGTCCATGGACGACCATATGAGAAAAATTGTCCTTCAAATTGTCCAATGAGGATCATGTGATAGATTCCAAAAAATCATCAATATACCAACTCCTCAAGTTTCTCATCATTAAAATTTGGAAACCCATTTGGTTCCCTAATTCATTCAGCAAAAAAATGCTTTGAAAATTCACTCTATTGTAAGGTTTTCCTTAAAGATGGCATCCATTTAAAATAAAATTTAGTCAAAGCTAAGGGCTTGATGAATTTGAGTTAATGTTTTTTTCGTGCCCTCTATTCAAATTCAAATTTTTACTGTTTAAAAATCTTATTTGTACATAGTTTAAGGGTATGATAATAGTGTATTAACATACAATGGTGTTGAATAAATTGGTGTGTAGATGTAAAAAAACAACAACCAAGGAAATTGTTGGATTCTTATATTGTTGCCCTCCCTTGTAATTTCCTAAAATTTCATCTTTCAAACAAACAAAAATTAAAAAATTCAACATTTCTAAGAATAATTCAATTACCACTCAATCGGAACAAGTCCAATGATAAAGGGTTTGGTAGGTTGTTGAGAATTTTAAAGGTCCAATGGAAATGATAGAGATCTATCATTATTTTCAATGTTTAGTAGAACAAGGTTACATGTAAGCATACGACTTCTTTTTCAAGCTAGTGGGATTGTTAGATTTGGTGATTTGAATTTGTTCTTTTAGTTACCTTAAATGAAATAACAATTGAATGTGTTGTGTAATAGTTATTTACAGAAAGGGTTTGTGCTCGTCACATGTACATTTTGTTTTTATTGTGTTAGATTTTAAAATATTAAAAAATTAATATAGTGAAAATCGTATCATTTTTTAAATCCAGGAAGCACTTTTGCAACACTAGACCAATCTTGTTTATTAAGCTGACCACTTGTGCCCATGAAATTTACATTATTTTCTTTAAATAACATGATAGGTAAATGATAACCTTGGAATTTTCATTTAAGCTAAGCTATAATTCAATCTATTGGGTTGAAATTTGATTCAATATTTTGATGTTAGTTAAGGATGAAACATTCTTCTCGATTAAAGAGGGTGGCGATGGCAAGTTCACATTGAACAAGAACACAACCCAACTAAGGACACCCAACTCAAGTGAGCTCATAAGTATACTTAGTCATGAAATGTTGGTGCACATCTAGGATTTCCATGCCCTAACTACTAGTCCATGTCATTGCCCAAAACATAATCAATTGAACAAATGCATGTTTGGAATCATCGTTAGCCAATGGGAAGGTAACAATATGTGAGTTGTCTTCTAACTGATTTTATTTATTGTAGAAATATAACAATAATTGTTGTTTTGAAGTTGTAAGTTTTCAACGAAGTTTTTATACATACTAGTGTGCCACTTAAATTTGTTCTTTTTCCACTTAAAATAAGAAACCTTGTTAAACATTTTGAGACACACCTTTCAAATATGAATTTACCAAGTATAAATCCCTAACACATGGATGCAATGGGGATTGGTATAAACTATGTAAGGCCCTACACAGCCTTGTGGGGATTTTTATGCATTATAAGCTGTCTTCATACACTCGCTAAATGTGGTTTGATTTCAAGTGTAAAGGTGTCCTCAGAATTATTTTTAGTGTAATTGGAGGGTATGTTACCCAAAGTATATCTTCCTTGGCATGTTTCAAAAAATGGAATGCCCACTCTTGCACTGGAGGAGAAGAGAATAAAAATCCGGAACAGGTCTTTACAAGCGTGCGGGCTTTACCCTACAGTCAAGTTTCATTGCCTTTTAGCAACCATATAAGCGATGAGGAATGTATCGTTCTTCTGAATCTGTTTTGAGAGTGGTAGGCCTATCTCAAAATAAAGATCTGGACTCATGTTTGAATTTTGTTTGCGCTACCTATGATTCTGGATCAGCAAGTTGGTCTTATTGAGGCTGAAATTTTGTTTTAGTCATTAGAGTTATCTGTAAAGTTTCGCAATTAGGGGGTGAGGACTGCTAGTTTCGGCATAATAGGGCATCAAACATGTAACTGGGAATGAAAATTTTACAAAACAAAATAACTGAGGCTGAAACTTGTTTTCGACCAATTTTGGTGGTAAACTAAGTTTCATCCTGTCTTTTCTTTTTCCTGAGCGCCTCCATTGCTGCTACATATATTGTCACTGCTCTTACCTGTACAACTCTTATATTCAGAACATTTGCTTCACAAAGATAAATGAATCATTACACCCAAAATTGGTGTTCCAATGTCTAGAAGACAGACTGGGGAATGATGTCATCTTGTTGCCTATGAGACAGAGAGGGAAAGCTTGCACGATGTGATGCCGATCTAAGGAGGTCAAGTGAGTAGTTTTGAAGGGGCAACATGAGCAAGAGGTGAACAATAGTAGGGGGAGCAATGGTGTTCAGGAATCAAGAGGTAATGGTGAAAATTTTGATTTGGTTTGTAAGTAAATTAGGGTTAGTGGGTTAGTATGTAAGTTTAATAGTTATAGGTTAGGGCTAGTATGTAGAAAGGTAATAGGTAATAATAGGAAGGTAGATTAGGTAGGTAGGAGGGGTCAAGAGGTATAAAGAGGGGAAAAAGAAAGGAAAAAAAAGAAAGGAAATTGTTTTATTTTGGGTTCTTAAATCAACCTAGAACCCAAGTAATGCTTAGTTAGGTTTTGTCCCAATCAAACCTATAATGGGTTTTTCTCAATTCGTGCATTTGTTCATTGTAGCCCTTATTTAGTGAATGACAAAATGTTCTAGAACCTGTATAAAAAATAAAAGATTTGATAATAAAATGTTAACAAACCAAATTCTGAGTTGAAATGCCACCATGAATTATTATTTTTCTGTCATATGAAGATTCTACCATTTTGTTCTTTTTCTTGTGGGATGATTATCTCAATGCCAAACTTGGAGATGATTGCTACCAATGAAACAGGGACCATCTTAACCCAAGAGCTGAACCATACTCTAAAATATACATTAACTATAAGATATAAATTGGAGATTAGAGCACCCTGTATTTTTGTTCTCTGCAGAGAACCTGTGTCAACAATTCAACTATTGGTTCAAAATTTGTTCACATACAACAGTGTTAATTCAACAATAGGATCTGAAGCTACCAATATTTTTCAAACATGGAGTAGCTTTGGTTGGTCAAGATAAATCCTGAAGAGGAAAATAAACTCTTTAGGTTGTTTGACAAATGTTGGTGTCCACACTCCACACCAAGCTATTTGTGCTAGAGAGGACAGAAAAGTGAGGTGGTATTATCAGCTGGTATTAGAGTTAATGGTAAAGAATGGAAAACACAGCACCAGATCCCTGAGTTTGGTCATAAACAGGGTGAGATGAAAAAAACACCCTGCAAAAATGTACATTAGCATTCAACAAGAGGCGAAATTGAGAAAACCATCAGTTTTTTTTTGTGATAAACTGAGTTTCATCCCCTCTTTCCTTTTCCCTGATCGCCTCCACAGCTGTCACATATATTTTCACTGTTCTTACCTGCGCTACTAGGGTTACTCTCGAATCTTGTGCATTAAATGCTGAGTTTGAACTTTTCATATTGAGATTTAACAAAATTTCCTTACTTTGCAGATACCATTGAAAGAGGGGTTTGGGGGTGAAAGGAGGCCCAAAGATAAGGTGAAAAGAGGGTGACTTCAGAGATAACTATATTGTTAGTCAGTTGATCTGATATTGTGTGTTGTCCTTTAGTGTCCATGGGCATGCTGGCAGTGCTTCTTTTTTTCTTTCTGCCATGGAGTCCTTCTTGTGAGGGAGGTGGGGATTCCGGTACTTGATTTTGTCTTGTTCCTTAAGCTGTCCATCCTCATTGGAGATTCTTAGTTTGTCAGGATTTGGGTCCTTTCAGCTTATGCCTTTGTCTCCCCTTTGGAGTGTGCTTTGTTTTTTCTTGACGATTGATAAGTTTTTATAAAATTCCTTCATTTGCGTTGAAAAATAAATTAAAAAAAAAAAAATGGAATCAACCACAAACTGGTGCACTGGGTCATCAAAAGCCTAGACCATCCCAAAGACCTCTAGGTATCACCTGAAAAGAAATCCAAGGCTTCTTAAATCATTGCAGCCAATTTGATGTCAGTTTCGGTCATGCCACTTCCTCTGATGAATTTGTTTTTTAGATTTGTCCCTAGACTTTGTGGAGGACAAACAAACGCCAATTCCCACGATTTTCACCCTACCATTGCTAGCTAGTGGAAAAGCATTAAGGGCGACTTTAGATGAGTGTCCAAGGTCCAGGTACCAATGAATTCAAGCAATCTTGTTTGTCGAAAGTTTTAAATTAGTCCCAAGGCCTTTAGATGAGGGTCCAAGACGAAAAAAGTGGCAAATTGAGGCTAAACCTACGTGGCCACTTCTTTTGGAGGGAAAATCAATTGGTTGAGACCAAGAAGAAACAGTGCTAAAAGGAAAGCTCCTGATTTGGAGAACCAAGAATCAGGCCAGGGACCAAGGTACAGTCCAACTCAAGGATTCAATTTGCTTCAAATCAGTCCAAATTGGTTCCTAGGAAATTGGACTCTGGACTAGCGTCTAAAGTGCGCCTAGGTATATTCCATTGCTGTGTTGGGACTCCTTGGGAGGTGCTCTACCCAAGAGGCTGCCTCCCCCATCAGCCTTTGTTTTGGACTATGCAAAAGGCTCGAGCAGGCCGGTTATGGGAAAAAGTTGAGCTGTGTGAGTCTACTTGAGCCATGTTAGGGGACATAACCGGTGAGCCATAAGATGTCACAGGACAGAATGACATAGTGGACAGGCAGGATTTCAGGTGCCTCCAACCCGTGAGTATGCGAATGGCCTGATTTGAGCCTGTAGTCACTAGCCGTGCTGTACCCGTCTGATCGACCCAGTACTGGGTGAATACAACTTGTAACCCGCCAGCTCTGAATGAATGCGATGATGCCATGCCACCAAAAACCTTTGACAAATTGATTATGGTGCAAAGCTCCACATGAAAGCATGCAAACAATAAAAATAAAAATAATTGTCAAATTTTTTAAAAAAAATTTAAAGAGAATTTTCCACATTTCAACTTGGATTTTAGGTTGGGGGCATTTTTTAAAGGATTTTTTTCACTTTTGTTAAATCCCTCTTGGGAATATTGCAATTGATGCAACATCAGAAATTTGGTGGGGGGGGGAAACTTGAGACATCTTCCAAAAGTAACAACTACATGCATAATGCCACCCCCTACCCCATCCATCTATTGTTCAAAAAAAAGTGTACCTGAATTTTTTTCTCAAATTAACAACATGTCTAACCCCAGCCGAGGAAAAAAAAAAATGAAGAACCAGAACTATGTAACACTGGCTTTGGGGCTGGTTCAAGCTAGATGGAGGCCAGTTCCTGGTTTTGGTTTTGTCAATTCCAGTTCTTGTGGTTCTGATTCTAGTTTGGATTTTGCATCCGATTTGTTTTCAAAATTTATAACCAACGGTCCGGGTGCCAAAGAACCAGATGCAGCCAAATACCGGAACAATCCAACAATTTTACCCTGGAACAAGGGTAGGTCACCCAAGGCAAACCTGCACCAAACTTGGTACATTCACCATCTTAAGTGAAGCCCTTTTAAAGTGTAGAGGCTGTGTGACTATTTCCTGGAGGGAAAATAAAATTTCACCCAAGGCCATAAGTGGAGCATCCGTTGTCGAGAGCGGGGGGAGAGGGAGGAGGGGGG
>Ga0116227_10000935_pt1 | contig 61809 bp, 53 predicted proteins | sample S1TSphgellanicum_FD_89693 | JGI IMG/M metagenome (GOLD analysis project Ga0116227, IMG submission 89693) | Host-associated microbial communities from peat moss isolated from Minnesota, USA - S1T2_Fb - Sphagnum magellanicum MG | ecosystem: Host-associated > Plants > Peat moss > Unclassified... | reverse complement strand
TTCTCTCTTTACTTTCTACTTTTTGGGAGACATCCCATTCCACCCTCTTCCATTGCTACTCAAATGGACCAGGTTGTGGACTTGGACTCCCCAGCCACTTGGGCTAGGGTCATTGCAGAAAGGGTTGCTCTATTCAGGAGGGTTATGCCCATGGCCATGGAGAACCTGTCCATTACACAGCATCAAGACACCTTACGATATGCACACACACGAAATGGCAGTTACAAACCTAAGGTGAGACAATTTGATGTTGGTGATTTTGTGTATCTCCAACGGCAACCCAATGATACTCTAGACACTTCTTCCGGTCACACTATCTTGAGGATTAAGGCGATCAGGCCTTCAGGTGTGTTGGAATTGTAAGGAACTAACGGATGCACAATTCAAGATCATTCCAAAATTGTGCGCCTTGCCACCTGCTGAACTTGGATCCCACCATCATCACGTCAACTTGGATTCCTCCACTTGATTATCCATGTTAGGTATGTCAAAGGACAGACGATGCCGATCAGATGTTGTTTTGCAATAATTGTAATGGTGGATACCATCTCTTCTGCCTCAAGCCGGAGCTCACTCAAGTTCCCGCCGTCAATTGGTATATCATCATGTTCTCCTATAGCACCTTGATTCCTACTCAGATCATGCCACATTTTTCCCGGCTTAGGTCTAAGGGGGGATACATGAGAATTTCATTTCAGCCCCCTCCTGTGCATTATATATATATATATATATCTGTGTGTGTGTGTGTGTGTGTGTGTGTGTGCATGCATTTCTTTTTGTTTGATTAGTTTATACCTTTGACTGGCTTTGGTTTTTTTGGTTTAGTAGAGTTTACTATGGATTTACACCCTTACGACACCATACATCACGACACTACACGTCACGACAACTGTCATGTTCGTACATGGCCTTATACATGATGGCTAGTTACAAGCATGCCCATGTGCGCTTTTAGGGTTAATGTACGATCTTACGTGACGGTACATTATTAAGTACTTAGGTTTCAGTTTATTGGCGACTATATAAAAAGCCAAGCCCTTCCTTTCTCTTTTTAGTTTTTATAGAATTATTTTATTAGGAGAGTTTCCTCCATAATCAGATAGGATTCCTAGATGCTCACGGTGGCCATTGCACAGCCACCGTCTACATACATTACATCTTTTTCTTTCTTTACAATTCAATTATTTCTTTCATTTAATATACATGAGAATTGCATCTCAGTTTCCTCTTGTGCATTGTATATATGTGTGCATGCATTTCTTTTTGGTTGATTAGTTTATACCTTTGACTGGCTTTGGTTTTTTTGGTTTAGTAGAGTTTACTACAAATTTGCACCCTTACGACACCGTACATCACGACACATTATGGTATGAAAATGTTGATAATTATGATTTTTTTAAGTTGAAAAATCTTCTTCCATTGAAGATTTACTTGGGTTAAATGTTTTTTTAATCATTTGACAAAAGTAAAATGAAGTTTTGAATTTTTTTAAAATGAAAAACTATTGTCAAATAAAGGTTTTTTTTTATCTTTATTAAATTATTGGTGTACATTTATGCAAATGTACAATTATGTTTCAATTTCATATTCATAATACTTGTGATTTCCTTTAATTTTGAAGTCCAAATCATTTATATGTGATATTTAAAATTATGCAAAATGGTTGAAATCTTATGTGTTGATATTTTTGATACTATATGTAGTTCCAAATTTGCCTCAAATTGTGTAGACCATAACTTGCCAACACCCAAAACATGATTTAGAAACAAATCTACAATTTAAATAGGATGAACATAATAGAATCTAAAAACTTATCAAATGTACTTGCAAGATTTTGTTGCTCACATTCTAGAAATGACAACCTCCAAGTTTTTTGTGACTTTTCAACAATGTCGCAACCCTAACTTTAGGCTCGCAACCAAGGCAAAGGGCTTGCAAGAGGGTGAGACAAAAGGGAGACTTAAGAAACACATTTTATACTCCCGGGAGTGTAGGAGAGTGTGAGAGAATGAACCCTCACATTCCTAAGGCAACTCCCATTTGGGGAGTTGGAGTCCCGAAAGACTCCCAAATTTTCAGGGAGCGATTACATGGGCCAAAACCCATTAGTTTGATGAATTATTTATATCATTGGAAAGCTATTGAAACTTAAATGTCTAAAATGGGCTCGCATCACCCATTTGGACATCTAAAACACAAGTTATGGCTAAAAGAAAGGTCGAGAGTCAAATTGATAATTTGACTCCCGATCATTAAAAGTCGGGAATTAACTTGATCTCCTTGTGTGAAGGTGGTGCAACAAACCGTTGGAAAGCTCTCAAAGAAAGCTATAACTTTGTTTCAAATCTCATCTCAATCGGAGGTCTACACACAAAGTTATAAGGCCTTAAAGTCGCAAGAGTTCCAACTTTGGCAAACTCAAGACTCCCACTTGGGAGTCCTGAGACAAAAAACCATTTGAAGGTGGGCCTCATGGAGAGGCACAAAATATATTATAAGGGGGAAGGTGGTGGCTTCCCCCCAAGTCCAAACCATGGTGAGTCTTGTGAGTCCGAGTTGCCCATGGCCCGTCCTAGCACCAAAAGTGCTCCAATTATGCACTAACCACCCTGTGTTGGTCTTGTGCAAGTCTGTGTGAGTAGTTGATGTTTGTCACTCTTCCTAGTCCCATCCCAAAGCTCCAGCACACCCTTCTACCCTTCAAAGTGCTGCAAGCCAAAAAACAGGCCCCATACTCCTTGTTTTTCTGCTATCTTAAGTTTGGACTTACATTTGGGTCCATTATGGAGCTTGGGGGTGCGTCAAACAAGTTGTGATCTTCCAATCTTTCTTAACCTAGAACGAGGATTTGTGTGCTCATAAAAACATTTGTAACATCATCCAACTCCACAGCTTAGGGCACATCATGAATTTCCATAAAGATTGTGACCTTAAATAGCCCATCCCACTATTTTTGTATGGCAAACCTCATGATGCTATAGGGTAAAACAATCCAAACTTTAACATCTCCAAAAGCACACTTAAAAAAATACTACCAATTTTCTTCTTCACCTTTGTTTACAAAAGGTTGTAACTCTCTCAATGATGTTGTTGTGTCAAATAAACTTTATTCTTACAAAATCAAACTCCATACTTGACATATTCATCAACTCCTTTTTGCATATGTTTTAAACTAACATTCTCACAACAAAATTGAAAGTGTTCTTCCCTTTGGTCTTTCAAACAATATCCAATCACATTAATGTATGTGTGCATGCCAACTCCTTTCAATGGTTTGTAGTGCATATGATGTCTTAGTGGAGCAATTGTCATATCATCCAAACTAAAGTTTTTTTATCAATTTCTTCAAAGCTATAATGTTGGAAATATAAATCTTACACACCATCTACAAGTGAACTCTTGAAAGACTCCCTTTTCTCTCCAAAGCACAATCCTAACACACATCTATTCTTGATGAACTTTTCCATAATAGCCAACATCTTTGTGGGAATATAAAAACCCCTCGCACTAATTATGATGCTAACTTCCAAAAGTTTCTTGTCGTTTTTTAATATCTTTTTGCCTTCCTCTCTTGTAGAAGTTTTTAAAAACACATTATTCTCAACAAAATCTTCAACCAAAAACAAGTAAAGATGAAAAGATTGAAATACCCAAGCAGCAAAAAAACCACCCATGAACTCCAAAAAAACACATTCATTAGTTGCATGAAATTCGTCTTTCCAAAATTGTTTGTTGCCATTTTTGGCTTGTGTTAATGGCAAAACTTTGGGGACATAGTGGGAACTTCGGGAACACATTGGGAACCTAATGGGAACTCATTGGGAACTTGAAAGGAACATAGTGAGAACACATTGGGAACTAGGGAAACCCCCAAACTTAAAAGGAAAAAAATCAAGGCACCTTGAGTGCATGCTTGGGCCTTCCCATTGGTTGCATGAAATTTCTATTCCCAAAAGAGTTCAGCACCATTTTTGGCCTAGACTAATAAGACACTTCCTAAGAACACCCTAACCTATTGAACCAAGGTGTAGTAGAGCAAGAGCACTTTTTAGACTTTGATGGTGGTTGTAATGTGACGGAGTGAGAAACGGAAATTCATGGATCTTTTGTGATGTTGTTTTTTTATGTTCCTTCTTTCTTTATTGCAATATACAAATTTTTTTTCGAGGCATTTATAGTCCATGTGGCCATTTCAAGCAATCTCATTTTTTTGTTTTCTCAAGAGGCATTTGTAAGTACTCATGGACATTTGTAACAATTTGTCATTTCTACCTTTTTTGAATGTTGGTTGAAACTTGAGACATTTGTAGATTTGTAGTACCCATGAACATTTGTAGCAAATCTATCATTTCCACCTTTATGAATGTAGGGGTGAAGACGAGGCATTTGTAGTCCCTCAAAGATTTGAAGCAACTTCTCATGCAATTGTTCCTTGCAAGTTCATTGAAAGAAAGATATAAGAGTGGTTACAACAAGACTTTTGAGTTGTTGCAAGTCTCTACCGTGTAGTGTAAAATTTAAATCATCACCCATAGATTTGTTTATAACTAACCAAGCAAAACCAATTAAAAGATTTTTCTTGGTTAAGAACCATCTCATTTACCTCTCTCAAAACAACCCGACAGAGAAGCCCTTCCAAAGTTATCAAAACCCTTGTACCCAATCAGTTCTTAAAATTGCAAAAAATGAAATATCCAGACCCAACTGTTCCTTTATGAAATGACAGCCAAGTATCCAGAACCAGCGGTTGTTTAAAAAACCAAAGAACTCCCCAACACTGGTAAGGACCTCAAACCGGGCTCTACCGGAAATTCAGGTCCTATGCTCAGCTCCTCTGCCTTGCATGTGGCCCTAACTCCCATCTAACAGCCCTGTTCTCAGTCCTTACCTTACACTTCACACACCAGCAAACAAAGAGTGCCCAGCAACTCATCTAGACAGGCATTTCTGATTGATGAGACAAGGGGAAAAGTCTTCTTGGAGGAGATGATGGTTTCAGCCTTGAACGCTGTAGCAAAGTGAAGCACCTTAGAGATTGATGGTCTGAAAGATCAGTTTCTGTATTATTTTTTACCTACCGAGGTGGTAGGTAGTATAACAACACCCTATTGGGTAAGTACTGGCTGCAAAGTCAAAGCACAATTGCACTTGGTTTTCAAGTAATATGTTTGCATTGGTCAGTTGATTCCTCAATGTGTACTGATTTGAATCAGGATTTTGCTATCCAACAAACGAGTTATCTAGAACAGAAAACCGACAGTCTGATATTGTAACAACCAGCAACCGTGAGCTCCTGCCACATATGCTAATAACACGTTAAAACAAATGGGATGTACAACTAACTAAGTGTCTGACAGACAGCTGCTTTTGAGCACATGTACACTTTTTGCCACAAAGAACAACCCAAATCTCAGTTCTGTAAGAAGATGACCCACTGCCCAGCTCAGAACCCAAATCTCAGTCTTGTGAAAAGATGACCCAACACCCAGCTCAGAACCCAAAAATCAGTTCTGTAAAAAGATGACCTGCTGCCCAGCTCAGAGCCCATATCTCAGTTCTGCAAAAAGATGACCTGCTGCCTAGCTCCAAACCCAAATCTTGGTTCTGTAAAAAGATGACTGTCTGCCTGCCTCCTGCACCAGTTGTCAAGCATCAATGCACCGGGAGAAGAGGGGTGCCACAAGGCCTAGGAGCATGATGACCTTCACGAAACACTTCACGTCCCCTGGCAAATGTTGCAATCACTTTGCCTGATAGCGTTTGACCGGCATAAGGTGTTACCTGCTTCCAGAAAACCAGTCAAACACACAAAAAGGGTCATCCCTGCTTTTCTTGTTCATTTTTACAAAAGGGCTAATTAATCCCTAGACGTATGATTGATCCAAAAGGCTACTACTGGAAATTGAGGAACAAAGTGCAAAAAAGCTTCAGGAAATCAATAAACAAAAGTGCAGCACTCTTTGGCAGATTCGTGAACGAACCTTGTGCTTGTGAAATATGGGATAATTGTTGTCAAGTATGAACGATGCCTCTGGATCCCAGATCACAATGTCTGCGTCCTTCCCGAATTCAAGCGAGCCCTGCACAGTCCTCAACCCCACACACTTAATAATGTGCAAAGCCATCTGTCACTTGGCTGAAAGATGATGCAATTTGGAACCCATCTGTGGGTTTTGTGGAATCTGCAGTATGACAAGAAAATAAACCCTGGAGAGAAAATGATGCTGTAGTCCAAGAAAATTGCTCACCGATGTGCACTTCGATGTACACACTGCAGGATTTAGACCAAAGCATAGTACAAAAGCCATTCTGGGATCTGCTAACAATGCTGGTGGCATTATGGGCAGCATTTCAAGTGCAATTGCCTGTCGCTCTATTTGTTGAACTCACAAAACCAACCAAAATCTATTCTTACATTTTTTTTCAGGAATATATACAGGAAGAAGAGAGAGAAAACCTTCCGAGGAAAGTTTGCAAGTTTGGAAGGACCAGTGCTCCACCATTTCACCAGTTGCTCCAGGGTTATACCCCGGGAGGCTCCATATGTCCAAGTAACAGGCAGCACAAACTGCACAATTTTTGCAAGGTACAACAACAACTGCTGTTCAGGACAAGATTCTTGTCTACTTGCAGTCACCGTTCACAACTTAGGAAGAAATAAACAGGAAAAACCCTGAACCCTAAACCCTAAACAGATCCATGAACAGCCCCTAAAATGCCAACAGACAAACATATTTTCATAAATAGTTGATGGATAAAAGGCAAAGGATTTGATCCTGGGACGAAGACTGACAACAAGAAAAACAGAATTCCTTGCAGAATTGCAGTAGAATTTAACTGACTGGATCAATGAAAGCTCTGAATGAGAGAGGATACATCAAGACAGCTCTTGCACTGAGCCCCCACCTGAAGGGATGAAATGCCTCCCCATGCGTTGAGAAAGTCACCCTCCTCAAGGAGTTTCATTTCTGGAGCTGATGGAGAGTGATCCGTACTGATCATGTCAATATCTCCTGCCTGTACAGCAACAGATCCAATATCAGGAAGTAGCCCAGTGTTGGGCAGTTCTTTGATAGTAGGCCAGTCCTTTGCTGGAGGTCAGACCGGTTATATACGCATATAACCAGTGGAGACCAAAATGTGAAACATCCACCACAGCTCCAACCTGTAAAGCACAAGCAAAGAACCAGTGGCTCTTTCATGAAACCCAGCGGTTCTTCAAGATTTTGAAATACCCAGACCTGGCAGTCCTCTGATTCTGATTTTTTTCAAATACCCAGAGCCAGCCAGTTCTCTGGTTGTAATTCTTTGCAAATACCTGGAACCTGCAGTTCTTTGAAAAATCAAAGAACTGCCCACATTGGAAGTAACCTGAACTCGAGAAAGAAAGACCTAACTCCATAAGATCAGAGTGAGAAAAATCACCACCACATGTACCTCATGACCTATAGGCCCATCTTAACACTATGAGAAAACCATGAGCTTGAAGGTTTGGTAGTTTTGTTGTACCGTTTGGTTCAATGCTCAAGCTCGAGCCAAGCTTACAACAATACTACCCAAACCTGCAATGGGAGGATGCCTCGACATCTACAAAAATTGTTTGACAGTGCAATATCCAATCTAATGGACAACAGACCTGAGGGGTCAAGACCTTCAAACCTGGAGTGCTTTCCACAGGAGCTCCCGATAATCAGCATGCCTGATCGGTGGGTTACATTTGAATTGAGTTTCACCCTCTGGAATTTCTTCAGCTGCAAATGCTAGGTAGTGTGGGGATGTCTCTACACTCATGCTAGAGCCCGCTGCCTTAGCTTCCTGCAAGGCATGTCAGAGCTTATAATGAAGACCCATCCTTTTACATGAAACTTCTCAGCTTCATATGTATCCAGAGATCCCATCTCTTTGCTTGAAACTTCTTGGCCTTGTATGTATCCAAAGATCCCATCTTTGCATTGAAACTTCTCGGCCTCATATGTATGCAGAGATGTCTGAGGAATTGAAAAAAGAATTCGTGAAACTAAAGAATAACCTGCACCAAGGGAGAACTTTTCTTTTTAAGTGCAAAGACAGTACCTTGATGAGGTGAAGAGATTCTTCTGGATCTGAAAGATGGACCACATGGATATGGGCTCCCTCTGCAGGCCCTCCCACCGCTGTATCTTTTGCAACCTCCGTCAACTGTTGTACTGCCGTCCGCTCCCTGCAATACATAAAAAAAACTGTACTGAGATTCTATGTCCCCTCAACCCTATGCACTCTACAACAAGAGGTGTTTATGTTGCAATACATCAGACCCTGGTGGGGGCTAATGATCCCAACCCAAGATCCACAGCAGGTGACCCAATTACCACCCTATTGACCCAAGATTTGAGAGACTCCTGAAGACTCTTCTTGGGTTTAAGGTTTAGGGACTGGGCAATGAAGAAAATGAAAGAGAGAGCATGGTTACCAAGATAGAGGCCTGGTGCTGTGGTATCTTGAGTAGAGACGGGAATTTTCACGTGGCTCGCCTGGCTGCAGACTCCGCTCTTCTGGGGATGGTTGGACAACTTCAGCATGCACCAGCATTGGACGACCATACCTTGCCAATACGGGCAGTGCAGCCTGTGAAAGAAAGACATCATGAACTCAGATAGTAAAACAAAACACCCTCTAGTATTATAACAGTGGAACAAGAAAGTAATTGTACATGCAGCTGTGACATACGATCATCAGTGCTCATCATAAACCATGAAACATACCAAAGAGAACAAAACAGACAGACAGGTTCCTAAGAGCAACTCCACCTGTGCACCATACAACAAATTTTGGATGAAGAAAAGTCAAAACCTGCTGGTTTGGCTCAGCAAAATGGTTTTGGCCCAGCATTTTTGCACAGCATGCTGAGGCTGGCAATAGGCACAGCAAAGCCTAACACCTGCTGTTGATTGGCTAGATAGTTTGATTCTTCCATGTGGGTGGGTTGCTTTTAGTAGCCTCCCACCTTTTTGCAGTCCCAGTTTCAGTTTTATGGGTAAGGTTGGGAAAAAGTAAATAAACTAATCTTGGATGTGATAAATACTGTTGCAGGGCCACATACTGAACAAGGATGGAGCTGCTCTAAACCCGCACAACAATAACAACACAAATGGCAAAAATCTCAGTTGCTATTTCATAATGCTTCAGAGCAGAGAGTAGTCTTTTGCCTTTCTCAGCAATCACCCACCTTAATGTCCTCAGCAGTAGTGTGTGGAAAGTCATTGATTCCTGATGGGCACATGAACGACTTTTGCAGTTTTAGGACCCGTGTCAGTTCCTCCTCAGCTTTTGTGACAGACCCCACAGATGATGACCATGAGCAGAAAAAAGGAACTTAGATCTGTGAGAAACCACTTGCATAATAATCCAACAAGAAACTATGCAACAGAAAAGAAAATCTTCTTCCTCTAGAGGGATAACTAACAACTGCCATGACAATTGTGAATTCCGGATGAACTGAAGTGTGTTCCTTATCTTCCTCAGAAAAAGATGTTACTTTTGGAGATAGGTTTTTATTACCTTGAGCCCTAGAGCACCTGCATTGAGAAGCTCATCCATTACAGTCAGATTAGCAACATTTTCTGGCACCAATCCTCCCCAAAAGCCTGCATGCAAAGAACATTGTCTGTAACAAGAACCCATCCAAAGATCCCCTAGTAGTTTTGAAACCAAAGTGGATCTCACTTAGCAGGTAAATTCTTCACCCTCTTCTTAAAGCAGAATGTTGGGTCTCCTCAACTGTCTATTCCCTCAGTTAGGATGAGTTGACAGACACGAAGAAAGAAAAAGGGTCCATACCCACGTCCACGAAAAGCTTTCCCTTGGCAGCTTCCAGCTACATCAAAAAGTCATGCAACAATACAAAGCACAAAGAAATGTTATTCAAGGAACTCTAGATATGGGAAAATATCCCTGAAACCAATTGGATGTAGCAAGCAACATACTCCACCAAAAAGGCTGTGTCACTCTGCATGATGAAAAAATATAGAAAATGCTCAATCAACCCAAATCAGACAAAATTTCTGGAGAAAAGCAAAGTGAGAGTAGTCAGAACCTTTAACAAAAGAGTGTCTTTTGTGGTCGTGGTAGGGAAAGAATTCAAGGGCATATCCACTAGTGCCGTTACACCTCCTGCCAATTGCCAATTGATATGTTTTAGCCCACAAACTTCACAGGAGAGGAACTCAGAGATGCAGAGGCAGAAAATCAATTGATTGACTTTATGTCAACCATGGGTATCTTGGATAAGTTTTCATCTATCTTCGCACCAACAAAGGCACAACTTTGAGCAGAATATGTCAAGAACTGAGCAGCAGAGAAGAAAGTTTTGCCTACCAGCAGCTGCTGCCTGGGTCCCTGTGAGGAATCCTTCCCACTCAGTCCGTCCAGGCTCATTCAGATGCACATGACTGTGAAGTGAAAATCATGAGATGGGTCAAGCACCCACAAAACATTCTCACAACAAATGGGAGCAGCTTTCCAGGTCTATTTTCATAGCACAAGCTCTAGCTTGTCTTCTGTCAGAGAATACTGTTCTGGAGTCTAGTGGCAGAAATCTGAAATTGAGAACATGGAAAACCAAAGGATCGTACACATCAATTAGTCCTGGCATGATGACAGCATTGCTGTAGTCCAGCACTCGAGGGCCATCATCCCGCTGCTTTGGAGCTTCACTCCTTTTCACGACAGAAATTATCCGCTCACCCTCTACCTCCACTGCAGCAGTATGTGCACTTTGCACAAAATCCATGAGACTCAAAAATATACAACAACACAAATAACCTAAAATGAATATTATAACTCTCAAGAGATCAATCAAGAAATCTCCATACTCCATACAATTGGGAACTTTTTTTTTCCATACATACAAGGTTCAAACTTCTTTTTCTCATGAAGTCATGAAGTGCTATGAGTGTGAATAGTGCTTCTAGAAAGAATAATCAACTGACTTCATATGAACTGATGATTGGGTAACAAGTTCAACAACCAACAGCTTGCAAGGAATGCAAAACTTAAAAGGATCTGAAACAAATAAGAAAACTGTGAAAACAATCCTGCAAGAGAGGAGAGAGAGTGTGTGTGTGTGCAGCAACTGTTTTATACCTGCAGCTGGCACAACACCATTTGGGGTGACCACCCGCTTGCTGTAGAGCACAAAGTGTGTTTCAGGTAATAAGCTGCACCCTTCCTCCAGCTGCTAGAGCCAGAGAATCACCCACCCATTGCCCCCAAAGAAAGAATTTTATCTCTTTGCACAGAGCTTGAAATTTCAGCAGGATAGAAAAACACTCAGAATAGAATTCTGCTATGTCAATTTTTCTAACAATGCAGCAGCACCTCATTTCTATGGAAAATTGAAGAGAAAATCTTTCTCCACAGACAATTCCAGTTCTGTTCTTAAGGATGTGCATTTTGCAACTACAGTTCCAACACAACATCTTTTCAAAAGAGGAAAAAATTATTTCTTTGAGGGAAAGAGTTTCCAGAATACCCACAAAACACGTTCTCATTCTATTCAGTGCAAAAACACACACAAGATCCCCAACTCTAGCCAATGCAATTTCAGTGTCCATCATGTGCAGTTCTATTCATTGAACTTCATCTGGGTATGATCAAGCTTCAGTCCAATTTTGTGAGCAATCATTCTGACAAGCAGCCAAGATTGAAATTCCCATAGCTTTCAGAAGGGTTAACATCATCATCATCATCATCATCACAGTAACAAAAATCTCACAAGCACTTTTTGTTCAACAAGGGAAGAAAAAAAAAGCACATATGGAGTTCTTCTTATTGCATTAAAGACCTTAATTCCCACAACCAGACAGCAAAGAAAAGAAGGCCTGGGAAAAAAGAACAGAGGGTGGAACCCAACAAAAACAAATTCAGAGAAAGTTGAACCAAATCTAATTCTTTTTCTTCTTCTTCTTCTTCTTCTTCATCATTATGGCCAAGAAACAAAACAAGGGGTTCAGGTTCAGGTGCGAGAGAGGAAAGAGGAGAGAGAAACAACAACAAAACAATTCTCACCCCTTTCTCCACAAATGGCAAGTACACGAGAGTGTAAGCCACGGTAAAGACCAGCAATGGCAAGCTCCAACCTCTCAGCAATGGCTTCAAGAGATCCGCTGGCTCCATAGGAAATGAATCCCAAAGCTCAAACCAACAAATCCCACAAAAACCCCCCACAAAAACCCAAAACCAAAACACCGACAAAAGAATTGAATCCCAAGCTCAAACCAACAAATTCCACAAAACCCACAAAACCCAAAACCAAAACACCGACAAAAAATTGAATCCCAAGCTCAAACCAACAAATCCCACAAAACCCAAAACCCAAAACACAACACCAACAACACAAATTCACAACAACAAAACACCAACAACAACAACAACAACAAATATTACAAAACACCCACCACAACAACAACAACAAAGGGTGTTTGTGCAATCTTGAAACAAGATCCGGTGGACACGCAGGCCCTGCTCATCCCATCATATCACATGAAATTCGGTTATTTGCATTAAAAAAATGTTGCTTAATTTGTTTGTTTTTTTTGGGGATTCTTTTTGATTCTGTCAATCTGTTGTTGACAGTTGTTATTGTTATTTTCAGTTGATTTTAGTGTGTTTTTGTGTCCCTATGCTCTCTCTCTCTCTCTCTCTTTCTTCCTTTTCTTTTTTTCTACTTGTTTTTTGTATGTCTTTTTTTCTTTTTTTTTTCTGTCTGAGCTGTTTTCTTTGAGTATTCTTTTTTTTTTCCCCTGCAAGCTCATTGGACCCAATCTAGTTCTAAAGAGAGTTCTAAAAAAACTTAGGGCAAAGATAGTAAGCCAAGCCAAATTACTCATCACTGGTATATGGGAGATTTTTTTGGAATCCTTCGTATTATCATTCATGGACCATTTCAAAGACAATTTCAAAAATAACTACCTCATTTTCAAGCCTAACTAGTTCATTTTTATTTTTTTAATAACTGCATTCTTTTTCCTATGAACTTTCTCAATAACCATCTCCCACCTTTCTTTAATAAATACTTTCATTTTATAACTATCTCACTCTTCTCCCCTCTCCACCAACATGGATATGAGAAAACAAATTAACATGTGCCTTTTCATATGCATGAAATGTATATTAATTTAAGTTAAATTTGACATTGACATAAATAATGATGAATTATTGAAAACCATATGAAAACATAAGAAAAAATAAAATAGTTGATCGTCAGTCACTGATAGTGCACAGCAGCATGGAGCTCAAATTTATTTTAAATAATATATTATATACCAGAATGTATATATATGTACATATATAGATAATACCCAAATGCCAAATCTTGTTCAAGTACTATAGTGCATTGTAACCAGCTCCAAATAATGCATAGATGTATTAAACTAATACATATTGTAGGTGGGTTGCAGAGGCTCATTGGAGTCTAACTCATTTTGTACTTGTTGGATGGCAAAAGTGTTCAATTTCGAGGGAGTTAGGGTTGGGTGGGGTGTGTGTGTGTGTGTGTGTTTGTTTGTTTGTTTGTTTGTTGGAAATCCTGACCAAGGAGCATAACAAAAGATGCGAGCTCATTGGGCTTACTTTTTGGACGGGCTAACAAAAGTAAGAGAATTGTAAAGAAACATACACATATAATATTCCCAAAGTTTTGGAAAATAATGTATTATACGTCAAATTTCATTCTATTAAATTGATTAATTATTCAACACCGAAACGCCAAATTTGTTGGAGTGCTGTATAATATATGCCCTCCCAATACACTTGGAAATTCCTCCCGGGTTTAAACAGGTTTGTTCAAAATGATGACTAGGGAGCATAACAAAGGACATAACCTGGTTGGGCCTATTCACTAGCAAAAATAGTTCTTAAGAGAATTGTGAGAAAGATACACAGTACAGTACAGTTATTCCTAAAGGCTGAAAAGCACAGCGCCAGAACCCTGAGTTTGGCCATAAACCGGGTGAAATTCAAAAAAAACCTGAAAAAAATACAATGCCATAGAAAACCATCAATTTTTGAGGTGAACTGAGTTCATCCCCTCTTCACCCCCTGCTTCCTTTTTCCAGAGCGCCCCAACTGCTGCGACATATAGTTTTATTGCTCCTACTACGTAATCAGTAATTACTCTCGAACCGTGTGCATTAAATGATGAGTTTCAGCTGGAAAGTCTAGCTCAATTTTTAGTAGTGTATTTTCAGGTCCCTTACCTGCCCCCAATTTCTCACTATACCTTCAGAATTTTGGAAGGTACAGTACAGCCTGTCAGTGGGCCTTCCGAAATCCGGAAGGTACAGCCCAGCCTTTCACTGGGCCACAGCCCAGCCTGTCATTGGGCCTTCCCAAATGCGGAAGGTGCAGCCCAGCCTGTCACTGGGCCTTCCAAAGTCCGGAAGGTACAGTTTTTGAACGCATGGAAAATATTAAATGGGCCTAAGAAGCCTTCCAAACCTCCCATCCTCGTTCATGTGACTCTCGCATTTGCATGTTACATACTACATCATGTGTAACACATGATGGTCACTATGGCATCCATGGGATGAAAGGTACACCAACCATCGCATGTCATCTCATTGGATGGGCCCATGTAACATGTGTCAATTTCTAACTCCTTTGTGCAAATTGAGACATTCCAAATAGCCCCATCATCCTAATTCTAAACCCTAATATAGTGAACTACCCTTTGTGCCCACATATCATCTCCATTGCTAGACCAGCTTGAAGCTCCATTGCCATCATCTTGCAACTTCAAGCAACAATCAATTAGTTTACTGCACACCAATAATGCAAGCGATTGAATAGCGTTTGTTGTATCACATCAAGTTCCTTAACATGCCTAGAGATTAATGCAATTTGTTGGTGTACATGCAGTGGAATTCTCGCAAAACCTACAAGAGCTTCAAGCGCAAGAGCAAAATTACTATTGAGATAAGTTTTTTTTTTAGTTTTATGATGATGGCTATGAAATACCTGTGGAAAAGCCTTCCTATACTAAACAATGTGTTGTTAAAGCGTTCATAAATTGCACAAAAGACTTCAATGAAAAAACCATATGTAATGCTTAAATGTTAATAGAGAAGTTGAATCATGCATATTAGTTTCAACTATTATTTAGCTTTTCAATTGGATTTTGTTGTTTGCCTTTGAAAAACTTTGTTGAACAATACTTTGTAACATGTTTAGGAGTTTTCTTTTGAGGTGAAAAGCATGGGAAGGAATCTATAGATGTGAGAAGAAAAGTGATATGCACATGAAACTATTTAGAAACACAAAATTTCCTTCTTTATTCAACACATATCATAAGTTTAAGTCCTTGATTCATGTGTTCATGTTTGCTACTTGTCACTTGTACATGTTGCAAAATGTTTTAAAAAGAACAGGGAATTTATATGTGGGACGCATGTTATGATTTGACCTGGGTATTGTTACAGTGTCAAGTGTTGCAATGGATGGAAAGAACATGGCTAGTGAAAATGGTAGCACAATGTTGTCTGCAAAAGGCAAAACACACCTAATTGTTAAGAGTTTAGTTCGATATTATGTCAATCTAAGGTACGAAAAATTTGTGGAACAATTTGTTACATGTGAACTTTATAATGAATTGAAAATGGAGCTTGTAGCAATAAAGGTAAATGTTTTATATCATTATGCATATTTGTTTAGGTTATAAGAAATGGGTGGCTAGTTACAAATTTGGGTTTCATGGTTCTACATGTTGTACATGAAAATGTTTACCCAAGTTACTAATATTCAAAAACATGTCGGCATGTTAAGTAACACCTAAAGACAGTGATAGGACATCAAAAGGGTAGCAAGATGTTCTCTACATCTACTGTGGTGGAAAATGGCCCAATAAGCAAAGACTTTTAGAACATTAGCATAAAGGCTGCAACAAAGCACCCTTTTAGCAAACTCAAGTAAACATGTTCAATTGTCAATGTACCCCAACTTCAAATCTAACCAAGAAACAAAAAAATTGAAACACATGCTCGTTAATGAGAAATCAACTTTTCACTTACCAATTAAAAGCCAAGCAGAAATCGACAAGGAATAGGATCAAAAAAATTTCATTGATATAATCATCAAGGAGGTGTGTATAACAAATGCGAACATTAGACACCATCTTCCAATAAATGGAATTCATCCATAATTCCTAGTTAAATCTTAGTTAAATTATAATTAACTTTCAATTAAATTTCAATTAAATCTTAGTTAATTTTTAATTAAGTCACAATTAAATTTTAGTTAAGTCCCAATAAAGTTTTAGTTAACACCTAATTAAGTTTTAATTAAATCCCATTTAAGTCTCAATTAATTTTAGTTAACTCTCAATTAGCTCCTAGTTAAGTTTGAATTAACTTTCAATTAAGTTTTAGTTAATTCATAGTTAACTTTCAATTATGAAAGTTCTCAAAAAACTTCCCTACTTGATGCACACATAAAAACCTCTTTGGAGGCTTCCTTGAACTAGGATGCCAAAGGGGTATAAATAGAAGTAAGACCCTTCATTTCCTTTAGTCTATTCAACATCAGTCCTAGGCACAATTTTACACCATAGTGTTATCATGTTATTTTCATATTCATGTTTGCATACGTTAGCAAAATAAAAATTTGTTTTCAAGTTTTTCTAGCACATCTCGTGTTCTTGTTTTAAGTTCTTGTGTTCTTGTTTTTGAATCAAATAATCTTCTATGGTTCCTTGTTTGAAAGTTAAACTTGGACCTTTCTTTTAGCCCTTGTTCTTGTGATTATTTTTGTCCTTGATAGTGTGTTCATTCAAAACACTCCATGGATTACAACCACTTAAAAGGTATGAGCAAAACACCACAAGTCCACCTCCACTGCATATGTACCTAAAGCATTGAAAAAAAAAACTTGCGATTAATGGAAAGCAGAAAAACAAAACCATCGAAAAAAAAAGAAGGATCACCCAAAGATAATACATGTAGTTGTCAAGCAAGGAAGTATTGTTAGTGGCCAACAAATGACAAGGCAACAAAATGGAACTAAAACCCAAAAACTATACAAAGTGCAAGCTTGAAAAAAATTAAGGAAGGTGGCTGGGTGAGTGGTTGAAATTTCTCATAGCACAATTGAATAGGACAATGGATTTACATCTATTCTGATTTTTACATTCTCATCCAAAGACCAACATTCTTATGACTTCATGTTATTGAAGCAAAAAACGTTGAAAAGGATGGACAACCTAGCATGCATATGGACTTGGAAAAATCAAGGTTGAAGCAATTGTATACTATAACATTAGATTGTAATATGGCATCTAGTGTAAAAATGTAGTTGCATTCTAACATGACATCTTGTCTACATGACACATCATCCTTGAAATTAATGATGACTTCCAACTGTCCTTCTATTGGTCTCGTAGAAGAATTACATCTAAGAAGTTAAGGTTACTTGCGACTAAATGCAAAAATGCGTCAATCTCTACACATATAAAAACAGAACATGTGGTTACCATGAATTAACAACCACCTCTTCATCCTCATGCTTCTTAAAACATGTCCCTATGTTTTTTTATGTTGTTGCCATACATGTTATGTCACTATGACTAGGAGAAGGATATTATTGATGGATTCAAATCCAAATTGCAACAATACATGAAGTTTGAAGACAACAAATGGAATGACTAGGTTGAGGACATATTTATGTTTTCATATGGGAGCTAGTCATTTGTGGAATTGGTAAACCTACAAAATTTGCATTTTGAGTTTAATCATTTGTTATGTTTTTTCATGTACCAACTATGTTGGAGGTTTAACTTCTAACTTGTTGTATGTTGGGTAAATCAATGCAACAATAATGTTTAGAATTCCACCACTTTGTGTGTTAAACATGTCTTTAATTTGGCTACTATGGATGAAGAATTTGAAGTGCTACTTGAATATGTTGACCAACTTCTAGGCAAAATAGTCATGGTCTAGAAACAATCTGGAAGGAGAAATGGGCTCAAAAATTTAATGAATATGTAAATTAAAAAGAAAATGCAAGATTGGGAAACTAGTGCAGCTCTTCACATGAAATAGATTACCTAGGCATCCTATGTACCACATTTTTTGAAATGTCTTGCTTCTATAGAATGTTTTGCTAGCATTCACATGGACACACAACAAAGAAGAAGCAAAAATTGTTATAACAGCTATTTGTAATATGGAGAAGACAAAACGGATATGGTGAACACTAGGGAATGTACTAGTTTTAAAGATGTACATATTTGCATGAGGTTTGCAACCAACCTTATGTCACCCTTGTAAGGGAAGTTATGAGGACAACATCCTAAAATGGATTGGATTAAGCTTCAACTCTTAACCATGGGTTTTAAACAAAAGGATGTTACACTTGAGGAGGGTTTTTTTTTTTTTACAAGTTGTATGAATGCTCCTTCATGCCAAGAATGGACACAATAGGTGGAATTAACATTTGAATCATTCAAATGTCTAGTTAATGAATGATGGGACAAATACATTAGTTGGATACAAAATGTGCAATTATAAACAATGCAGACAATGGTAATGGTGATTAAACCCAAATTCCTTGAAGCATGGCAATAGAAGGACAATGTGTTCGAAAACAATTACTTGCAACAGCGCATCACTTATTAACTAAAATTCATAAAATATCATGATTATGGTGGGATTGCACATGATGCAAGTACTAGGAATCACCAATAAATTTACATTTGTAAAATTTAAGATTGCTTGTGATTAGTTACTAGGAATTGCAAATAAAATTACATTTAAGTTTAAAAAGAGGTTGTAGTTAAATTTAAAGAAAAATTATAATTCAATATACTAAGAAGGGTATGTTAAATTTAAACAATGTTTTTGGTGTGTTTGGAGATAAGCTCTTGTTAAGTCTAAAAATAAGTCCCTATTATGTTTAGAGAAAAGTTGGCATTATGTTTAGAGAAAAAAACTGATTTTATTTTTAGAAACATAATTTAGACATGTCTATTGATTATGTTTCCACCAAAAACATGTTTTTTTGGTGTATGGATTCATAACCTTCATCAATGCCAATATTTGTTTTTTACAACTTCACTAGGATTGATTAGTGCTAATGAATATCAACATAAATTACAATTACATAATATAATGCAACATCAACGCATGTGTCAACTAGTGGATTTGATTCACTGCCAGCACCATCAAAGGATATGTCAAAAGCTATTGAACATGCCAATGATATTTCTATTATTGTAGATGGAGCCATTACCAAGCCCAACATTGAATTTAACAAATGTAATAGTCAGACTTCTAAATTGGTTGTAGTAGTGGAAGCAATGACAACCAAATTTATAATATAGTATTAGTTATTGATGGCCCCAACTTCTTGGAGGTATTACTTATACATTCATGTGGTGAATCTTTGTAATGTACATGTTTACAAATTAACTTGAAGTCATTGTCAGTAACATTCCATCCAATGTAGACAAAGGTATAATAGTTACCCAATTTGTTTATAACCTATAACTTTGTGATTAAGATTTGCTTACAGGGAATTAGGGTTTACAACTTCACCTTAATCATTTGATAGCCCATGACTTTTACTTTTATTGTAGGGGACAAAAAGGAATATGCTATAACCACCCCCATTATTGATGCTTATAATGAAGGAGGAAGTGGAGGAGGAAATGCCAACCTTAAGCTAATTGCAATAGACACACCACCATATGAACAATGACACATCTTGACCTTTCTACCTATACAAGGATGCAAAATTCAAGTAACGTGCCCATTAATGTTCATTTGTGCTTCCAATTGCATGTACACTTTGTTGATCCCATGGTAATGACATATGTTTAATTGCTCACGTGTACGATATATATTGCATCACCCACAACATATTGTTCCAAGTATTGAATGCATGTGCATGTTATTATATTGCAAAAAATTGGTAGGATACTGGATACGATGCTAAAAAATATGTCATTTACCTTACATGATCAAATTTCTATAATGTTTATGGACTTGTTCACAATAAGTTTCTAAACTTCAAACCATAATGTGAGAATAGGTACATAATCAACATGAATGAGTTAGCATAGAAACATTATATGCATTCATTTATATTTGGTTTCCATTTTTGCCAAACATCATGCATAGCACATTTCAATAAAGTTTATGTATGCATTGTATTTGTCCTTCTTTGTAACATTTGTCAATGGTACTCTACACAATGTTACCACATGTTACAAACATTTAAAATGTAAATGTTACAATGCAATTGTCTCATTTAAAAATGACTTTTGGTCTTTGGGTTTAGGGTTTTTGTTATCTTCATATGCAATGGATGGATCTTGGTGGATGGTAAATTTTGTATTAAAAGAATATTTTGTCTTAATGTGCATATTTGGTGGAATATATTGGGTTGAGCTAGCTTTTCATCATGGTTTTTAATTCTTCATCTTGTAAAGATGGATAGTTAATTTGCACCGGCAATGCCAGACATGCATTTGTCTCATTTAATTAAACAATCATAGACATGTATTTGTCTCACTTGATTATACTCTCTCCCTTTTTAACATCACCATAATGAAAGCCACAATAATTCTCATGTCTAGAGGTTCACATTCACTTTCATTATGCATGTTCCCACAAACATGGACATTGTTTTTTTATTGTGTTGTCAAAATGCTCATAAAATGACAATGATATGAGTAAACCATCTAGTGTCTATGTGTTGATGAACATTACAAAGGAACATCTACATGTATGGATAAAAAATTCATACAAGTTGGGGATGATCAGCTGTTGACATGCATAGGACATGACATCCCATTCCATTCAATGAGGATGGGGATGGCATGATAGGTTACAAATTCAACATAACATGAGTATGTTCCACAGAAGAACCCGTTAGGATCAGGTTTTGTGAAGAAAACTATTCGAATGTTGAAAAATAGAAGTAAAGAAACCATGGTCGAAGCAAAACACATCAAGCAGTACTTTTGTACCTAGCACATTTACAATCACATTTAAATATTTAATATTAAATAAATATTAATATTAAAATATTTAATATTTAAGGAAAATGCACATTTAATATTTTCCTTAATGCATTGAGGTGTCTTAGGAGATCCGCTCCCAGCTTTGATTACAATAAGGATGTAAAGGGGAAAAGCACAAAAAGATGGCAAAAAGAGCCAAAAAGAAATAGGAAGAAAAATTGAGCTGGATTTCACATAGGAGAAGGTTTCATAATTGGCACCTCTTGGATTTTTGGCCCTTTCCTTCAACCTATTGGCCTTGAGACGGGACCTCAAGTCCAAAAGGTAATGGTTATGAAACCTTCCCTTATACTTTCATAACCAGATTTAATAAAATTTTCTTATTTAATAAATATCATGCATTTGAAGTTGAAGAAGGGTTTGGTGGTGAAAGAAGGCAAAGAAAGACATGGTGACTTTATGGATAACTTTAGTATGCCAATTTTTTGAAAAATGATATTTTGTATGCCAAAATGAATTTTATTAAATTGATAAATTATTCAATACCTCGATGCCAAAAACAATATTGGAACAACATGGCAAGGGAAAAAACTCAAAAAATTTTACCTCCCAACTTCACGTATCCACCTTGTAGGCTAGCAATAGCCACAATGAACCAACACCCACCATTGCACCATCCACTGAGTTAATATTTGGTTTCATCTCGGTAATCAATTATGTAGGAAATAGGTCTCATATATAAGCAAATAGGTAGAGTAATAGGTAATTATTAAGTAAGCAAATGGTTTATACATAGGTCAAGGATATTTTATTACATAGTCAGTATGTAGAAAAAATCAACTGAACTAACCACCATGGTTAGTTAGGGGAAATGATACCCAACAAAATATTGTCTCCTCTTCATGGTGCATTGGTGAGTGCTAGTTCACTATGGCCATTACTAGACCATGTAGCCAAAAGCCTACACCTTATAACCAAAAACAAAAAACATCACACCCACACCAAAACTTGCAACACATGTAGGACAAAAAATTGGGGCTTTCATCTCTTCTTTCTAACACTCCCACATCTAATTCCCTAAGTTCTCCCAAACTCAAACAACACAAAAGCAATGGGAAATTAAAATGTCCTTAGTTAACCCCAGCCCCCACCTCTATGATTTCGCATCCTTTGCAATAACAAAATATAGCTGCCACCTTCTCCCCTTGCATGAATACAACCTAACCCTAACCCTAAACATACAACAAAACCTTTCGATGTGAACGCAATAAAAAAACCTCAAATTGCAATGGTGTGAACATTGCTAATTAAAGTAATATTTAGCACCACTACTAGATGTGATGTAATGAACATCATCTCCACATACATGTGAATATTGTTTTTTTGAATCAAACATTTGGCTACAATTGCATAGGAAACAAAGGGGAATTCCAATGTATTATTTTATTGGGATTCCAATCCATTATTTTAGGGGGGGTGGGGTTGTATGTAGGTGCATGTACGTGTGCATGACCTTTTAGATTTAAGGTTTTAAGGTTGGGTACATGGTTATAGGTCAAGTGGTGCAAATATATGGATGACATGAGCACCACATCAACACATGCATGTGAACCCCACTTTATCCTCCGATATTCTGGAATTTTTTGGCCATTTTATTTTGTCATCTAGGTCACTACAATATAAACATGGCATTATGTGCATGCACACAATATTCAAGTATAACAACATTGGTAGGTATGTGTGCCAAAGTATTCCCTTTTCTTTTTCTTTTTTTGGTCATTTTAAATTTGTGACCTTTGCTTATAAAATGACATAATTTGCAAAAAGTAAAGGTCAAAAGTTGTTCAAATTGAAATGAAATTTGTGTCATTGGAAAATTCTTAATGAAATGTACAACATATTGGATTTAGATTTTTATTAAAAATATATATTCTTTGATGGTTGTGAGGATTTTAATTGTTTGAACACAAATTGTTAAGAAAAAAGTAAACCAAATGTTAGGGCATTATTTTAAAAAGGCAAAATGGTGTTCACATGCATGAAAATTTTATACAACTTTGCAATGGTTTGATGAAAGTTAAGAAAGCTAAGAAAATGGGCTTAGATGTCCTTATAATTTATATTGTTGGGTTGAAACCTATGAGGGTTATTTTTAAATAATGACCTTCTAATATAAAGATTAATTTTAAAAATTCAAATCTCACCACATGAGGGATGAAATCTTGACTTTGGTAGGATCATTCATACATCTAAAACTTGATCTTTATGTGGCCTACACTTGATTTGGGGAGCTCATCACATGCACCTAAAAAATTTACCTTATAAGGATCGGTGATTAGGTACATATAAGTCTTCATTTGTTAATGCTTTGATAATCAAAACAATACATCAGCTTATTATCATATATTCATTACACAAAAATCACATTATAAAATTTAACAATATAATAATGATTCATGAAAATATGAAAATGAAGAATGAAAAGCACTGAATGTTGCACCCACTACACTTGAATGCATGAAAGTATAGTGGATGCATCATCCACTCTTTTATTAAAGTCTAATAGATATTTATTAGTCAATAAATTGGGTCTTTAATATTATGTCACCTACTAGTTTTTTAAAATGCTCAAGATTATATTATAATGTGACATATTTAGTGTGTTTGTCCCATATGAGCTTAAGCTAAAATTTGATTTTTAATGTTGCAATAATTATGAATCCAAGAATCCCTAAAAATTCCTCATGTGTAGAGCTCTAAGGTTATTATGTATTTTGATCATATTTGCCCATTTGCTTAACATAGGGTCATAACAAGTTTATCTTTATTTTAGTAATCAATTTTCATGTGACATCCCCATTAGTTACATGTCTCAAAAGAGTTATGAGACCAAATATCTCATTTTTGAAAGTGGAATTTTGGAAATTTTGGAAATTTGACATTGCAATGAAAGGCTTGTGGGGATGTACAAAAAATATTCACAAGAGAAGTATTGTTTCCTATAAAGGTTCAACCAATGGTCATGAACTTGTGTGATAGCTAGGTTAATGATGAATCTTAATTAAATCTTGGATTCAAACCACATTTAATCACATTTAATTTAATTTTTTGTTAACTAAATTGTGCAAGCTATGGGATCTAGGACTCCCATAGGGTAAATGCACAATATGGTGGGTCACTTTTTTAAAATAATAATATTCCATAAAAGTCCACATTCTAGTGTTAATTTTTAAATTTTCTATGGTACCATTGGTTAAATGGTAATAAAGTCTATGTATTAAAAACAATAAAGTCCATATTAATAGGAGCCCAAGAAGAGATTCCAATTATATGCACCTTTGAAAAAAATAAATTGAAAATGAATAAAAAACAACAATGATATGGACTTATGAAAATACGAGTTAATTTAAGGCATTCAAAAGTTCATAGGTAAAATTTGGCTATGATTTTTAAGGAAATTTTTACATAAAAGTGTATTATTTCATTTTAACTCATATGCTAAATCACTATAGATAATTTTGAATAAAATTTAAGATGAACCTTTTAATTTTCTATCATTCCAATCAAATGACCAATCCATAATTTTGAACTTCAAAAGTCCATTTCTACTAACATATGAACTTTTTATTATCAATAAACTACACAAATATCTTCAGAATAAAGTTGTTAGTTTACATTCAATTATCAATTAATAGATTTAAAAATATACTACTCACCATATGCCTTTGAACAAAGGGTACCTGACCAAAAAACACCATTGTGACATCAAAAGTGAGCCACTATATCTTGCATTCACCCCATAAAGTGGTATGCCTTTATAGTATTCCAAAGCTTTTCTAATTGTACAAGCAAAAACAAAGAACTAAAAGATGCCCCTAAAGTTCAAAAAGTTTCCATTGCAATTTCATACCAAGGACAAAGCATTTAACATGTTTAAAGGACACAACATTTCTTTCAAAGTGGTTGAAGAATAGCAATGTCCTTTTTGCAATTTTTTTTTTCCCCATAGAATTTGTGAACAATTACTCCTCTTTAGTTTTTTTTTTTCACTATCATTAATGTTTGACTCAAAAAAAAATCTTAATGTATTAAGTGTCATTTCTTGAATGATTAATTTTCTTTTAATGATTATTGTTCACAAGTTTAATATGATTGGGATTATATTCCTTTTATTTGTACCATGTAGTTACATGTTACTTGTTATATATAACATATTAGATGTTGTGTATTACTATATATATGACATTATGTTATGTCAATTTAATCGTTGGGATTATATTTTTATGAAATGTACCATGCTATATTATAGCAAGTTACATTCGTTGAAGTCATATTTCACTTACCCAACCTTTGGACAAATATTATTTTTAATAAACTATGTCATGTTAAAAGTTCATGTATAGCTAAAATATAATTTCATGTTGCAAGTTACATAATGATATGTTACGCCAATCTAGTAGGTGATAATATGTTCATTTGCTCCATGCTTTGTTAATAACTTTTCAACTTTGGATATTAACTCAATTTATTGACGATCATCTTTCATTATCAACATGTTTACACTACATGTTTTTTGAATTTTTTTTCCATTCAAAAAATTAGGAATGTGGATCTTATTCTACATTTTTTGTTCATTGACGTCAATTTTTTTTTATCATACCTATGATTGATGTCAAAATTAAATAATTCTCAAAAAGGTAACTTGGGGGGAAAAACATTTGACCTCACCTTGCAAAATTTTCCAAGAATTGAATTGGAACTTACAAAAAAGAAGTAGTGAAACTTAGTCCAAAACATTGGGTTATCGTGCAATGAATTCAAAATATAAAGTAAAATAAATTAAATATTTATATCATTATGTTGAAATCCTAAAATAATCAAATTGGGGTTGGTAAACCTACTTTATGAAAAACTTAAATATGTTGACAAATTTATTGATTTTCAATCATAGATGTGGTAGTTCAACACAATTTTTTCCACCACAAATGTGTTAATATTTTTTAAATGACCTTGAAATGGTTATTGAACACTTCCCATTGTTCCTTTCATTATTGTTCCTTGTAAATAATTTCATAATATATCATTTTAACTATGTCCATCCCCATCATCAATATTTTTGGTTTTTTCAAAAAACCTTCTCACCTATTTTGTTAAAGCAAAATATGATAATTTTTTGAGATTAATGAAAAAAATATAAATGAAAAAATGAATTATTTCTTTTTGAGATGATGTTCAAGAATAACACATTATAACACAACGATTCCCACATCTCTTGTTTAATGTAAACTTGTGTAACCTAGGCCATTGGCCCAAGTGTGAACTAGTTACCTAAACAAATTTTCTTTCCAAAATCATTTTTGTAATTTAATTAACTTTTCAATTACAAAAACTATTCAATTTTTAATATCTCCCACACCCCAATTCTAAAAATTTCCTATTCACCTAATTAAACCCTATTCACTAAAGGCTTCCCAATGATACCAAAAGGATGCCCAAGTTCCTCTATAAATTTTTAATTTTAATTTGAATTCATTTTTAGTGAAAAAATTGCTCAATATTCAATAGCTTTTCCACTATAGGTTGAAACATTATGAATCCCATTTGATGCACCCTTATTCATCATGGGCTTTTCAATGGTACCAAAAGCATGACAAGAGGCACCTTGGTTTGGGGCATCTCAATGTGACAAACAAGCCACATTCCTTCATAAATATAGATGATATGCCTTTCATGCTAATTTTTTACTGTCATATCTCCATGGAAACTTTGACTCCCTTATCATATTCTCATGTAGTGAAAATCTTAAGAGATTTTTTACACCAACCTCCTAATCACAAACATATAAATAAAACTTCATGGCTTAAATTTAAAATTTTGTTTTAAAAAAAACACCTTGTACCATTATAAAAAATAAACAAAACTGGGAAGAGTTCAAAAATTGGTGTCCATGCACAAGGTGTATGTTAGGGTTTTCAATGTAACCATACACCAATAATAATTTTAACTAGTAAGAATTTTCAACATGTTGGGGAATGTTAGAAGCACACTACTATGGACATCACAGTATCAATATTTTTGGGTTGGAAAATTATTGTTGCATATAACCCAAATGCACTTGAGATATTTAACAAAATAACTTGAGGAAATGAATCCAAATTTTCAACCCTTCCAATTTTGAAGTTTTTACACCAAAAACATCAATACTTAATCCAAGGTGGATTTTACGATTCAAACCAAATCAAGGTCATAATCCAATAAATGTTGGTTGAGGATTTTTTTTCTTCTAGTTGAATTGGAAAACATCCTCACAAAATTTGGACATGATACTTCAAAAGTTTATGGCACTTAAGGTCAAAAAATCAAATAAAAAAATACCATATTTGTGAAAAAGTTTTGTAAAAATAGCAAAGTCCATTTAGATATCTAAATTGATTTTTTCAAGACTAATATTGAATAGAAGTTTTTTAAAAGGTTTAATTTAAATGCCCATGAACTTGGACATGGGAAAATTTGTTAACTTCAACATCATTTAAATGTTTGTAGTTTAAGCCTAATTTCATTGAATTCGATTATGGATTTTCAAAATGGACTTTTAACTATTGTTTTTAGTCCACCTTTGTGTGTTTTTACCCATAACCATGTATACAATTAAGTTTCCCTTCCATTTTGAAGAGATTTGTTTAAATCACATTTGGGGCAATTCAAGGGTTGTAATTCCCAAAGTGGGAGTGCATACATGGGGTGCCTTGGGATGTTTCCCTTTTAATTCACACATTTTTCAACCCCTCATTTGGATGAATGCCTTATTCAAATCTGCTCCCATTAGATTACTCTTTGTTCTTTGCTTGATCCTTTCATTTGCCTCAAGCTTCCATGTAGATATAAAATTTAAGGTCGCAAAACTAAGAGTTCAAACTCTAAGGTGGAACACTAGAAATGCTTGTTGAAAATTTTCATAACACTTTTCCTTTTATTTCCCAACACATTTCATTTTTATAAGGTGAGGATTTCATTCTTAACCTTCACCAAGTTTTAGCTTACAAGTTTGTGACATAAGTTGAAAAGCATTTTTTTGTTTGTTTTTTTGGGAGTTAATCACATGCCCAAGAGTATGTACATATTGATATCAATACATGTTCATTATATTGATATCAATAGTTGTTAAAATTTCCCATGTTGTAATCACTTGTGTCAACAGAATGAGTTTAATTGTCCATGGTTGTATCAAAGGTGGTAAACATTTTTCATTATTAGCACTCTTGATATGAGAGGTTATGATTTTTATCATGGACAAAGTTGTTTGTCTCATTTGTCATATACAAACTTAACACCCACAAAGGAAAAAACTCAAATTCTTGTCAAAAGACATGTAATGTAAAACAAATATACTCACATTAATAAGGCAAAAAAGCCTATAAAAAATAGGCATGGAATTCTTTTGATGTCATCCAAAGAATTTAGGGATATTTAACATTACTTTACTTTATTAACCATTTTCACTAACTATTCCTACTTTTTGTAAAGAAAGGATGATATCAAGGTCAAGTTTAATATTTTCTATTATATGGCACATTCATAAACCCTTAGGCTTGTCAAATGATGCGAGTGGTAAATTTTGATTAGACACCAACATAATTCAAAAGTCTAGGTGCACTCTCTAGTTCTCTGTGATGAGTACAAGGAGGTAAAAGCTTTGGGATGACTAATATGAATTGACATTCTTCACTAATAACTTTCATTCACATCAACTACATAAAATAGACAAAGAAGGTAGTAAATGCAATTGGAGCCAAAATTAAATCACAAATTCACATTGATTTCACCACAACCCAAACCATTATGTAATCTATGTTACTTTTTTATTGTACTCTATAGCTCCATGAGGTGAAAGCGTGGTGTGTTGGACCAAAATGGATCTCACAACCACTATTTTTATATGTGATGAATTGTAATTGAAAGTTACATGATAATTGTATTGAATTTTTTATGGTGTGGACTTAAATATGTGTGGTAGTTTATATATGTGGTGTTACATGATGTGAAAAAATTGGTGTGATGAAAATGCAATGTGAAAATGAATATATGCAACAAGGTCATATCAACTTTTGATTGTTGGTTTTAGGCCATCATGGAGATAGATGGATACAATGTGTCTATCTCATGAATTAGGAAGGACGATGCAATGTCTTTTGCTTTTGTGTTTTGTGAATGAACATTACGAATGTGATGATCAATAAGGGTGGTGTTGATTAATGAAGATGTTGTGGGATTCTTGAATGTGGTGTGGGAATCAAATGATGGTGACTTAGTTAACACATGTAAACCATGTAAAAATGCATTGGCACATGTTAAAAAGTTCATACATGAGTACTTTAAAGGTATAATTGCTTGATTGTTAGGCTACTAAAACTCTAAAAATGATGTGTGAATTTTTCAAATGGATAGATCATTTTGAGAAAAATAGTCTGTTTTAACCACCTTTATATAATATAAATATGTTGTTTTGCAAAACCTTATTATGACTTCTTTAGCCCATATTTGAGTCTTTCACATAATCCAAGCTTTGAAATAGAGGACAACTATGCAACTACCAAAGTATCATAATAAAGTTCAAGCTTTTCAAAATCATGGTCCCATTGTTAGGATAGGTCCCATTGTTAGGATAAAATGATTTCAAAGGTTCAAAACATCATAAAACATTGTTAAGAAAGTGACTTATGCACTTGATATGAATGACATCCTTTTAGGATTCTAAAATGTAATAATAAAAACACTAAAAAAAAGCTCCAAAGTTAGTTATAAGTGATAAACTATTTCATATAATTCATGTAGGTTGTTCATGGGTGAAATTTTTCCATGTGACCATTCACCTCTCATTTATATTAGTAGAAATGCATCCATATGAATAAATTAATTTGTTGTTTGTCATTCTTGGGACATCCTTGCATGTTTATATTTCATCTATTCTAAAATTCATAATAATCTAATTCAATATTATTTGTGATAAATTTCATCCATGAATGTATATATATTTTTCTTTGATGTAGTAAATTCATCCATTTTCATGTTTAAATGGATGTGTTCATCCATTATGGTTCACCATTTAAAGTCCATAATAAATGGAATTCACCCATCACCATTCAATTCTCATCCACAAAGACATTTAAGAACTCGTTTAGAAAGAATCGTTGAATAGTGGATTTTTTGGAAACTAATGTGACCTAACTCCCCAAACATGTATAAAAAAATGTTTTGTAATTCATGTTATTGAAATCAACATTAGGTAGTTAAAGGGGTGAATGCACATTAAGGTGGCTCACTTTTTGTCCCTTTCTGAACTTTTTGCAAAGTGTACATTATTCAAATGACACAAACACATTGTAGAATCATCAATTTGACAAAAATATTTATGAATTAAGATTGTCAACTTGAATAAGAATATTTATTGAGAGGTGAAATTCAATAAACATACACCAATCATTTGTATTAACATTCAAATGCATTTTTGTTATGATTTCATTTCAATATTTTTTATTGGGATTCAATATATGATACATGATGACAAAAAAAATGGATTGAAAAAAAAAAAAAAAAAATGCTTAACCAACAAAAAACTATGAACTTTTGAATGACCAAATTTGGACATTATTTCCTAAGTGCCCTATCTTGGTCATTTTTTGTTGGATTGATTTTTTCCCCCCTTAACATGTATGTCAAAGAATCATGTAAATAGGTAACCTTTCATATGGACTTTATTAGTTGATTAATCACCACATAGGACTCACTCAAAATTGATTTAAAACTATTTTTTCCATTCTTATGTTAAAATATGGACTTTTGGGATTGGGACTCTTGCCACTTTTGAACCACCATAACTTGCATCTATCCAAAGATATGTAATTTGGGCTTTGCAGTACTATGCATTATTAGTGACAATCAATTATTATTGTTAATTTTATGTTTTCATATGGTTTCCAACAATTCATCATTATTTATGTCAATATCAAATTTAATTTAAATTAATATAAATTTCATGAACATGAAAAGACACACGATTTTTTTTTCATATCCATGTTGCTAGGTAGGAAAAAGGAGTGAGATAAATATATGGATGAAGGTATTTATTAGGAAAGAGATGAAGTAGTGAGGTTAGAAAATGAGGTTGTTGGCTTTAGTATTGTCTCTTAAAATATCTAGGGAAACCCATACAATAGGAATTGTCTTTAGAATTATCTAAGGAAGATTGTATGATAGATTCCAAAAAATCACCCATATTCCAATTTTAAAAATACTTTGTATAAAGAAGTGTTGTGTAATTCATGTTATTTAAATCAATACAAGGTAGTTGGAACTATATAATTTTACATCATAGATTTTTTCTATTTTGTATCCTTCATTCATACTCATGTTTTTCATATTAAATGTCTATTTTATTTTGAAATACACCTTTGGTATGCATTAACTTTTCTTATTCATCTTGCTATATTTATCTATGATTAGGTTTTTGTTCAGGCCTATCATATTAAAGTTAATAAAAGTTTTGTATTTATTGTAGATTCTATGCATCTAATAGTTTGATCAAACTCCTTCATTAAGCATGCACATATTGTTGTTATTTGGAAACTGTATATTTGTTGATGAATTATTGGCATCATCATATTTTGTCACAATTATGGTGTGTTTTCAACACATCTTTTTTCTTTTTCAAAAGTCACAATTTAAAGATGAATTCCCTAAAACATTTGGATGGAATATGATCAAAATTTCTCCAAAATTTATAGAGCATATAACACACATGAATTTTTTTCAATCATAACAATTTAGGTTAGTGCACTAAAAGAAAAATATCATTTTGCAACTAGTTCTTGCAATTAATTTTTAGTCATAAGTGACATATACAACAAAAGCTTCATTAATTGCATTGGACAAGTCTTGTCTGATCACAACCACAAAAGACATGGATTGTGAATGAAAAAACAAAATATGGTTTCATCCTTTGACTAATTGTACATGTATTGTCATTTACAATTGTCATGTGACTTATTTGGTGAGCAATAATAATGAATGATGTGTTGCCAAGTGTCCAAATTTTTGAATATTTCAAAATATTTTTATGTCATCTTGAAATAATCGGCATTGTCCATTTTGAATGGTTTTAGCTCACGACATGTGGCATAATAAAATTGTCCTACTTTGATTGGTTCATCTAATGGCATTTTCTTTTTTAATTTTTTGGTGTTTTATCAATGTTTCAAATTGACCTTGTCATGTAGTTTATAGCATGAAAGGGAGGACAAAAGATATGAGGTATATTTTATAGTCAAATTTAGTCACACATTTGTCTTCCCTTTCAATGTTATAAACTATGTAAAAATGTGTGTGCATTAAAAATGTTCTAAAAGTAAATGTCATTTGGGATGAACCAATCAAATAGGCTTCATTGTAAAGGTTGAACCCAAAACAAAATAAAATCATAATTAACTACCTACCTACCTTTCCTATTTACGTACTTAGCTTATTAGCCAAGTAGGTACCTAGCCTAGGTAGTTAGGTAGGGTACCTACCTATCAACCTAACTAGATATTTATTTTAAATGTATTTTACCAAAAATGCCATGTAACAATTTTTTCTTGTGCCACATCTCATGAGTTAAAACCATCCAAATGGATGTTACAATTTTTTTCAAGATTAACCCATCTACTTATCTTAAATATATTTAAAATACAACCTCAATATATGCATAATATACATATATATCATCAATATATGCATAACATATTCCTAATATATGCCTTTTTATTATAATACAACTTTAATACACCCATAAATATATACCCCTAATATATTTCATATACCTTTAGGGGTGCAATTAATTTTGGTTACGATTGTAATTAAGGACATAAAGCTAATTCATGAATGAAAATAGTCCTAAAAATCATTCAGCCCATACAATGAAAAAACCAATAATCACAATATAATCATAAATAGCTACATGAATGATCAAAAGTTTTTGAAATTCAACCAAATAATTGCAAAATAACTAAAACTAGTCACAAATGATATTTAGTCACCTATAATCACAAATAAAGTGATTAGATTTTGGTAGATTTATTCTAGTGGTGTCAAAGTTATTCTATTGATTGTTTAATCTACTTTTTTGTATTTGATGCTTTTGTGTTGGTGTAAATAATTGGGTATTTTGTTAATTTTTAAGTATACAATGGTGGTATAGTTTGTTTGAAATAATTACATGGTATGGTTTATACACTTTTAGAGAAGATTGAAACTATGTATAATATAAAAAATAACAAGAAAGATTGAATCTCTATTGCTAATATAATTTGAAAGTAAAATACAACTAGCAACATTTTAAAAAATGAAATGACACCCTGCGAAAAAAGGATGTACTTGGCCACACCTTTGGCATGAAAATGGTTTGAAAATAACACACACATAATACCCCTCAACATTTTGAGTTATTTATGTTTATCTACTTTTCACTATTGAATGATTTAAAAAACCTAAAACATGAGTACGAATCTTCAATAAGACACTACAAGATTAGCATGATGTCAAAATGGTCATGAGGATTCCGATTATTAACTTGGACAAATGAAAGCCTAAGAAATGTCATTGAGAGTGTGAGAAAAGTTTGGTTGTGAAAACAAGTCTCTTTTCCCATCTAACACCTATGCATTATTCATTTTTATTCTCATTGACTTGCAATTTATATGTTTATCAAAATTTCATTTTTTTTTCACTCACCACATTAATAGGGAAATAATTTATTGATTGCACATAACAAGAACATTCTATGAATGTGTTAATGAGAGTGTTGTCGCTTAAATTATGTATTGAGGTTTCATCCCAATTGAACATTGTTTTCATCTCTAAGGAGCTTAACATTACCTACAATATCTATGTGAAGGTGAGTTCTATGCTTTGTTGGGCCCTGCCCCCACAAGGACAGGACCCATTGCATTGGATCCAACTTTTGGAAGTTTTACCTTATTAGAACCGGTTTCACATTAGGTGAACCAGTTTCTTTGGTGAAAGTGTTTAGACTGTTGACACCTGGCACTATCTTGTCTTTCCCACACCCTTATCGTCCACCTCATCCTCATCTTCATTTTTCATTCTTGTCCATGTCGTGCTGTCATCCCATCACCATCCCCATCATCCTTGCACCATCCTAACATGTATCCACATCAACCAAGTTGGACTAAGGTGTTGGTGAATTGAAATGACCTGGGATCAAGATGCCTTGAACCCACTTCAAAAATTTGAGTGATATGCTTGGATTTTGAAACATTTAACAAGTCAAAGTCCCATCTCGGGATGTGACAATGCAATATCTATGAGATGTATGACCTAGCAACCGTGGTTGAGCTATGTACATTTCAACAAATTAAATTGCAAGTTGCAAAGAAAAGTTGTAATGTTAAATATTCACAAACGAGAAAAATTTGAATGATGCAATGTTTGCCAATAAAAAGTAATGACAAGTTGCTTCATCCTTTTGACTATTTGTTAAATGTCATAACAAGGATACATAAAGTGTTTGCATCTTCTTCCCCCAATGTTTAACCTTTAAAAATGGATGAACTTGTGAAGTGACCTTGTAATTCTAGGCCAACAAATCTAGACTACCAACAAACTTTGAAGCTAAATGAGTTCTAGATGTAATGCAAGGCGATTGTTGATCTTCAAATAACTTTAAGGCTTACAAATAGCTAGACTTGCTTAATTTGATTGAACACAAAGCTTATATTTTTACAATTTCATTTGAACTTGGGTTGTTTAGAGAAACATGGGGAAGATGTGTTGGGAACGTCATTGCAAGAATGCCCAAAATGATCAAAGGAGGAAGTACACACACAAACAACCATTACAAACCTAAATTTTTAAATTTTTAAAAGAGAGAGAGAGAGAGAGAGAGAGAATTGCAAACAAGGCTAAAACCTTCTTCACAAACATTACAAAATTTAAACAAAGCAAAGGACAAACCATGGGGGGAGCAAGAGAAACCAAAGAGGAGGGTTGAAAAAAATAGGGAGACTATCGCAACTCCAAGGACCCTAATATTGGTTGCATATGATAGAAAGAAAACTAGCAATAAAATCAAGGTCTCGTTTTCTAGAATATGTTAAGACACAACACCAGAACATCCAAGTGTATCTTATGCGTCTTAGACCATCAAATATGGGGTCACGGTCATCATTTCCACCTATTGCTGGACAGCAGCTTGAACTACCACAATTCAACAAAGGGAAGGGAGAGGGATGGCAATCATGGGTGTTACATTTTTCACCTGTTCACATCAACGAGTTTCTTACCTAAACCCTAAACCCTAAACTCACACAAGTTCATTAAGCTCATTAGATACACAGAAGATCGTCTTCCTCAATGAAAATGACACGCTTTCAATATCCCCCATGTTTTCCTTACTTCCCACACTTCCCCATGCTAGTCCAAGAAAAACTTTTCAAAATCATGAGGCCAAATTAGCATGCACATCAGGATCTCTCACAACCTATCAGTTCATTCCTCTTCTTGCATCTGTATATTGAAAATTCATTGCCATTGATTGCATTTGACAACCACAAACAGTACTCAGTTTTCCTTATTATGTTCACTGAAAATCCGTTCCTAAGTAACCTTGAATAAAAGTCAGTGATAAGTATGTAGAGCTAGCATTGCATTGGTCAACTTCCTCCGACATGTGCGAAATGCCCTCAGAAGATTCCTTTGTTCTTGTATTGATGCCTGAAATGCAGCCTCCTGGACAAACCCATCTGCCATTTGTCTGAATGCCTCTTCTACCAATCCTGCTCTCAACTCATTGGTATGGTAATTCAGCTGCAGACCACCAACAGATAATTGGTTTAGCCAGTTTAATGATGATAAGCTCCCCTCATACTCTTTGACAGCTTCATGGTAATCAGCTCCTTCCCTAACATCTTTTAGCATGCAGGTAAACCCTTCTTCCATGAGTTCACTATGGGAACAATCTTCAGGAGTAGCCAAGTCTTGCTTTGCTGTGGATGATAATGGTACCCAAGCCTTTCGGAAGGTCATTGTCTTATTACCAGTGTTTCTGATGGCAACATGAAGAAGCATCTCACAAAGATCTTCCATCTTGTCATCACCTGTGAAATACATCAATTGTTGTTTTTGCCGTTGGTGTGACCACAAGCGTAGTGCAATATGCAATAAGCCTTCCCACCTGCTCAGTAATCCTTGCTCATCAGTAGGCAATCTTGGAAAAAAATCTCTGCCACCAAGACTAAAACTTTTCTATTTATGCAAACTTCAATCCCATCCAACTCTAGCACACATAATCCATGACCATTTGCAAGGTGCCACCCTGTCATTAGCCTACCGAATGCATCTTTGACACTCATGTGAACAATTCGCTTTCGACCAAGTAGAACAGTTTCTTCATCAAATTCAAAATGAATTCGAAACTTTCCACAACATAATGACACTGCATAATGAGAAGCATCAAGACCAACAAGAAGGTTATATGCTTTTCCACTGCAGAAAAACATTAAAAAACATAACATCATATTGCAAAGGTAACTTACTCAAATGCAGGCTCAACCTCCACACCTAGTGAAAGATGGAGAGAGACTCCAGTCCAGTTTGAAACCTGTGATCTTAAACTGTTCCCAGAACATTTACACGAGGGACTTGCAGAGTGAGAGAAAGTGGGTCCTGATTCATCTCCAGATGGCACCAAAGGTGGAGAGCCCTTGATTCGCTCATCACCATTCCTCTTACACTCTGCCCCAATATTCTGCAAGGAATCAAGCAATTCAAGTTTCTCTGAGCTGCAGCTCGTATGTGCTTCATGGAGAAAACCCCGTGGTATGTAGAGCACATCTCCTTCACAAAGCATGTACTGAGCAACTGGATCATTCCTTGTATTCTGTGAAAGAGCTTTGAATGTATATAAGTGTGGAAGCCATTGTTGGGGAGGATAAATCTTCCATTGTTTGTGACCAACTAGCTGACAGACAAAGACACAATGATCATCAAAATGTGTGACCAAACCCTGTGAATGTGGAGGAGTCAGATAGAGATTTGCCCCAACTGTTACCTGACCCAACTGTGTGGCTAAAGCATCTGAGAGGGCTGCAATCTCTGGAAACCGAAACTGCATACCTCTTATTACAACCGTGTAGCCATCTCTATAAGCACTCACACAATCCTCAGCACTAATGAATGATGTTGTCCCTTTGTTTCTGAAATAGTGAACTTCCAAAGGTGAATTGCCACTGGGCTCAGATTTCACAAGGCGTATATCCTGATCATATACAGGTGGTTCCCCAAGCCTACTCTCCAATCCTTCATACTGTATTCTAGGATCCACTTCATCCGCAAAAGCTGGAGGACAGCCTGCCATCCCATAGACAACAGCCTTCAGAAATTCAGCAGGGCTATCCAGGCAAATTCCATTGCCAAGCAACTGTTCCAAAAGCCCCACATTCATGGTCATAACCAGAGGTGAAGACTCCCAGTGCTCCTCCAGAAAGCATTCCAATTGGATTCCTTCTCTTCCTCCAAAAAGATGAGTGGATGTCACTACCTCTTCCAAGTCACAGGGTGGCACTACCCTCTGCTGCATTGCGAGCTGCACAATCAGTTTTGCAAGTTGGTGCTCATTCTCAGGTGTGCACCAGTTATCAATGCTTCGTAACTGTGTCTCCAACTGTGCAAGTCTCATTGGTTTCCTACCATGCACAGATGGCAAATGCCGTGTCATTTTCCAAAGCTTTTGCAAGCTGAGGAGCACCTCAGATGTATCAAAGTCAAGTTCAATATTGTCACGTAAGACCATATTTGCAACAACCAAAACCTGATCAAGTAGTTCCCCTGCAACTACTACTGCATCAGAAACTGGGAGCAAAACACACTGACCACTACCACTACTCTTTTGATGATACTTCTCAGATCCAATAGCTAGACATTCTTCCTTGTCAGCAGCTTCAGCAAAGAATTCTTCTGCAATGGGCTTCACGTCTGTGACTCCTAAATGTGGGAGACCTTCAGTTTTGTCATGCCCAGTCAAAATATTCACCAAACAAGACACCAGAGACCTGCCAGAACAACTGTCAGAAAGACCCATCACTAGAATTGCAACTCCACCCTCTCTGACAGCGATGCACATTGTAACTTCGATGTTCCACAAATCACCCTCATACTTTGTTGCCTACTTCTTACATTCCTACTACTAGAAGAATCCATTACAGAAGGCATCAATCGATCAGGTCTCATTGAGATTGCAGTTGGCAATCCTTGAAGATTTGTCCTAAACCCTAAACCCTAAACCCTAGACAGGACAACAACATACATCAACTTACAACCACACTGAATGAATTCTGCAAACTCCTTCCTTTCAAGGCACAGACTGTGAGGTGCTAGTTGAGTAGAGAACTTGCAATGGCATACGAAAGAAAGAATGCTTCTCATCATCATTTGCTGCTAGACTTTGCAGTGGTTTTTCTACTCACTCACATGAGTTGTTGGTGAAGACAGGGTACTTGTCGCATGGCAGAACACCCAAGTGGTGTGATCGCCACATCCATGATAGCATGACAAGCTGCAAAGCAGCATTCTCCTGCATCTCTTGTACTAGAACTCCAGAACAGGAGCTCTGTCAATGCTTTCAAGACTGCCCTCGCCTTCACCACTTTTGCATTGATTTCGCAGGAGCTTACAGCCAATGCTCCCACTATCTCAGCACTCCCAATTGCTACTTCCACACACCTGCTGGTTTACAAAGCCACTTCAAGCTTCTTCAAATGCTTTGATTGCTCGCTTTTCCACTCCACAAGAAACCCTAATTCTCTTGCAGGTGGTGCATCCCACCTCACAGCTTGTTAGTGAGACTTACCTTAAGCTTCTTTTTTCTTTTGCATACACAGACAGAGAGACAGGGACAGACACAACTCACGAGTGTTGCAGGAGAGAAGGTAACAATTCCAGCAAACCCTTGTCCACGAGCTCCCGAGCTAGGTCTTCTGCTTCTGCTTCTGCTTCTTCTTCTTCTTCCCCACCATCTGCAGACGAAGTTTGCTGCAAAGATTCACCCACTTTCTGCACAGCCTCCGCCAAAGAACCCAACTGCTCGTTCGTCGACTCCACCATGGCCAGGGTGAGCCGTTGCAGCAGCAAATCTGCACTACACATCATCTCCCCCTCCCTCTTCTTCCTCTTCCTCTTCCTCTTCATCCCATCCCCACCTGCTCCTCCTCCTCCCTCCACCATACTGCCCATCATCGAGATTGGTATTATTCCCCTGCACCAACCAACCCACAAAACACACCTCCAAAAATCTCTTCCCTCAAATTTCTTCTCTTCCAAGTTTGGGAGGTTTGATGCCTGCTGGCACCGGAAGGAATCATGTGCAAAGTGTTTGATTCTCTCTTACATGTTGCATGCATGCTACAAAAACCATCATCAGGTTGAAGAAGCCTAGTGTTGCTGCTGAATATCATGATACTCTCCTGTTACACCCCCATGATGTGATTGCCATGAACTCCATGAGCTCTTGCCATGAACTCTTCCATGAAGTCTTAGCTTCGGTTGGAAAAAAAACCATTGTGATGCACCTATCCTCACAATGCTCAATTGTCTTTCACAATGTGACAAACACTTGAAGGGTCATGCCGGTGCTGCCCAATGCACTTTTACTTACTTGCATGTTGAAAGTCTAAGGGAGCATGAAGATGGTGACAGTAGTAGTGAGAGAGAGCACTTGCAAGGGTTTCCCACAGTATTAACTGTCCAAGATTTTAGATTAGCTACATAAAAGACGACAGCGCTGTGCTGATCTGGAATACTCCAGCTGCCAATGCTTGTGAGGGATCATCCTCTTGCCTACGAACTGGAGGCACCAATTTCCCCCCGGCTTCTATGTCCAAAAAACTCATTCCTTCTACCGCCTCGCTCTCCAATCCTTTGAAAAGCTCTCAACTTTGAGGCTCTCTCTCTCTCTCTCTCCCCTTTGACCCTTGAAGAAAACTTGATTTCTCTCAAGCTAGCTGCATTATTTCTTTTCCATACCCATTCTTCAAAATCTCTGAGAGATTCCCAAACACACTCTGTCTCTCTGTCTATGTGGCTGTGTGAACTCAGAAATTCTTTTGCAACAAATTTTCTCCCAACTTTGCAACAAATTTTTGGCTGATATTCATCAGCTGCAAATCATTAAGCCCAACAAGCTCTTCTTGTCTGAATTCATAAGTCTGCAAAATCATCAAACCCACAACCTCCTCTTCTTCTGTGAATTTCATAAGTCTGCAAAATCATCAAACCCACAACCTCCTCTTCTTCTGTGAATTCATCAGCCTCCAAATCATCTCATCAAACCCACTAGCTCCTCTTCTTCTCTGCATTCAAATCATCAAACCCACAAGCCCCTCTTCTTGTCTGAATTCATAAGTCTGCAAAATCATCAAACCCACAAGCTCCTCTTCTTCTGTGAATTCATCAGCCTCCAAGTCATCAAACCCACAAACTCCTTTTCTTCTCTGCATTCATCATATGCAAATCATCTCATCAAATCCACAAGCTCCTCTTCTTCTCTGCATTCAAATCATCAAACCCACAACCTCCTCTTCTTCTCTAAATTCATCAGCCTGCAAATCATGAAATGTACAAGCTCTTCTCTGAATTTATCGGCTGCAAATCATCAAATCCACAAACTCCTCTTCTTCTCTGAATTCATCAGTCTACAAATCATGAAATTCACAAGCTCTTCTCTGAATTTATCAGCTGCAAATCATCAAATCCACAAAGCTCTTCTTTCAATAATGCATCAATCTGGAAATCATCAAACCCACAATTTCATATGTGATTGATTGCAATGCTACTTTGGATGCTAATTATTTAAATACATTAAAATGTAAAAAAAAATCATTTAATTATTTTTGAAAATTAATTACATGAAACAAATAAATGCCTATGCGCAAGCTGTTCTTTGAATTCATCATCTGCAAAATCACCATCATCATCATCATCATCATCATCATCAATGTTTTTTTGCAGAAAAAACACACTCTATCACAATTTGCAAGGAAATCAATCAAAATTTTCTGGACCTTTTCTTTTTGGTAGCAAAAAACTCAAAATCACATTCTTCAAGGAAACTTCTTTTTTTTAAAACATTTCTTGACACTTTTTGCAGCAACAACAAAGATGAGATTTCAAAGACATTCATTTGGGAATAAACTGAAAAAAAAAAACCCCTTCAAACATTGTGAAGTAAAATTTTAAAATAAAATTAAAAAAAAAATTCCCAGTGAATTTGGGTTCTAACAACAGATATTCAGAACTAATATTCTGCAATAAATACCTGACCCAAAAAATTTCTTGAAACTGTCCAAAAGTTCAAAGTGTTTTTTTGTTAATTTAAATTTTGTTTTTGTAATGTTATATGAATTATGGAAATTTATTTCATAATACAAGTGAAAAAAGGGACAAGTCCATGCTGGAAAGTGGCAGCCACATGGCAGGCACATAGTAAAGGGATGTCAAAAGTTGCAAAAGAATTTACAGCTCTGGTAATATATTAATACAGGTGTCTTTTTGTGGTTGGGCTCTCTGGCTAGCCCAAGAATATGCTGACTTGTCAAGTTTTATCTGCTTTTTTTATATACAAAAAGGGTACAAAAAACAGTTTCGACATAAATTAAATTATTTTTTCATTTTGCCGAATTTTTGAAATTATATTTATTATTTGTGCTGAAAGTTTTATGATTATTATAAATTTAAGAATCTGCAAGTTCTCAACTGAGACAGTCTAATGGACACACATTAGACTGACTCATGAACATAACAAGAATGTGTGTTCATTATTTTTTTATAACCATTATTTGTCAAAAAATTCAGAATTAAAAAACCAAGTGCTGAAGTTAAGATTTAAAATTTAATTAATTATTCAGCAATTTGTTGCCAAATCCGATCGGGGAGCTTATAAGGTATTGGACCAGATTTTGGGTAAAGCTTATATCTGGACATTAGGCTAACAGCTCCAATCTGACTTTGTGATGTGGATTAATAAGTGAGTAAGTGTAAACACAAAACACCTTCCCCTTCTTTTAAAGTGTTTAGAGCAGGACTCATTATACACATGAATAGTTTGTTGTTCCTCCCCCAAAACATGGGGACTTTTTCAGAAATGTGAAAAGCTTCTTTGGTTTGTGAAGGACCCTTTTGTGTTGGGTAATGCCCAGTTTACCAAAACAAGGGCCTGTGTGAGATAGAGCCAAGCATGGGCATGGGCCCAATTCTAGTGAAGCTCCTGGCTGAGAGCTTTATCCAGAGTGTAAAGAGTTAATGACCTGTGCCAGTTTGCCCTAAGTGAACCCGCCCTCTGGACTACACCAGTTGGTTGGTATGTGGTTGGATGGTTGCTGATTTTGCATTCGCTCGTATCCCTGTGCTAACATCACAAGTTAGCATGTTTTGAAAAAGCTCATGAAATGGTAACTAATGAAGCTCAAACTCTATCTTTTTGTAATGAATGATGAACCTCATTTCAACTCAATGTTGGTTGGTGGATGAAGAAATCAACTTTTGGATCATAGTTCATTATTTTTGGCAAAAATGAAATACAAATGTTTGCATGGGACATTTTTTTCTTTTTTTTCTAATAGAAGAGGCCAACATCAAAATGAAATCAATGTAAGTACAAACAAGATAACAAATCATTGTGACCTTGTAAACACTATTATGTAACATGGAATTGGTAGTTGAAATTGTGTACAAACAGCCAATCCCAAGTGGAGGTTTCCATCAAATTGGTTATCTCCCATTTGCAATCATAAAGTTCATTTGGCTAATTTTGTGGAACAAATTTCCCATCACATTTTGATGGGGCTTGCCCTGCACCAAGTGACAGTTCTTGGTGTTGATCATCAGCTTCAATGGATGATGACAAGAACCTAAAAAGATCCCTAGGTGGGAGTGAATGTTTTGGTAAAAAAAAACATGCTTCTTCAAAACTCAATATTTCATTGGGTGTGAGACTTGTGTTTGACATCACTAGCCATATAGTGGGCAAAGATGGATGTTCAAGGACTAATGTTTGAACTACACCTTTGGCACATCTATGGATATCATCTACACAAAACCAAAACTTATGATCTTATTACTCCAAAAGAGCTTTAGGTTAAAATAGACCCGACTATGTTAAGGCAGGGGTCCCATTCTTCCCCTTGTAATGGGTGCCTTGCATTTCTTTCTAAAAAGTACATGAATTGTTGTACATTACAACTTAGAAATTGGTCTTGTGCGTTCAATATGCCATTTTATTTTAATGCAATTTGTCTTTACAACATGCAAGATGGATGGTCCAATTACATTGTTGCCAAAGATTGTTTGGCTTGGAGGAATCGATGCCACATTTGTAGATTGATCAATATTGGATCCCATGTTTGCAATAGAATCACATCGTGAAAATGATGGAAGCATGACATGTTGTGAAAATTTGTGAAACATTAGTGCATGTCGATGAGAAACAAAAAAATTATCTCAATCACTTCAATGTGAATTTCCAATAGAACCTAGTGGAGTTCCAAATTTTCATTTACATGTCCCAAACCTTTTTCCCCCTTCAAGGCCTATTGTTTTGCTTTGAAAGGAAGAAGAGGATGTAATGTTGTTGCGGATTTATGCCATTTTGCAAGGGTCACCTAATTGATTTGTTAGTCATAAACGTAACTCATAAGTTTCAAGACCATGTCCTTTACTTCTTTTCATGAGATAATTTCTATGCCATGTTTGTTGAAGATGTGCTCGAATGAAGTCACCAGTTGTTGTATCATAAAGATCAATAAACTTTTGCTAAATTGCATGGATTTTGCATGATGCACAATTTTTGTCAAATTGCATGTTGGAATGTTAACACCTTCTTGCACATCCACGGTCTACAAAAAGAAATTTGTATGCTACATTTGGAGAAATGTACTTTCAAAACACAAGAAAATATGAAAAAATCAACAACAATTAAACAATCAATAGAACCAAGGGAAATTCATTCTTCTAGCATATTCCCCCATTAAGGACAATGAAAGTGCCAATAGGCAAGCCAATCATTCAGTTCATAACTGTTGTTTTTAAATGTAGCACCAAATGATAACCACCAAACAAGAATAGTTTGGCATTTCACTTCTATAGAAGTTAATGTTAGGGCATTCTTATACTCATGACAAAATTAGATGTATTTGTCACAAAATTCAAGGCATATCAACTTTTTTGTATGTCAATCAAAAGATTGAACCTAATGATAAAGACATGTGCACTCTCAATTTTCCATAGGGAAGGTTGGGTCGCCATTCCTAAACAATATCCCCATTGCACTGAAATTAACTTGAGCAAAATCTACAATGAATATTTTGAAATTCACATTCAACACACCATGTTTTTTCATGATCCCATATGAGAGTTTTCCCCATCAACATATGTGAATCCACATCCTCAAATTGCATGTCACAACTTACAATGATTAAAATGTGACAATAAAATATATCATAAACATGGAAACCCATGGTTGTCCACTATCGCACATGTGCAGTGATCAAACATTAACCACACTCCTTCCAAATCTTTTATTGGTTACATGTGCTTTACAATGTCAACACCATTAGTAATACCATAAAAAACATCTTGATTAAAAAACTATTAAGGTTACTTTGACCAAGGAAGATGTTGTCTTGGATGTAATCATACAAGTATCGCCTCTTCAAGTCCAATATTTGATCAATAGAACCTTTGGTTCCACTACCAAGCTTAGGATTATTCACTTGGTTTCAAATGTTTCAAAAGATCAAAAGGGAAAACTCTTCTAACAATAAATCAAACTCCACACCTTGCGATTTGGATTATAATCCATCATCTAGGCCAATAATTTTAGACCCAAGAAATGCCTTATTAATGGACATGGCTATGGTAGAAAGTGTGGTAGTGAGTGATTTTTTGTATTCTTGTCTTATGAGATCATATGCAATTTGTTTGTTTTATTGGGAAGGTCCTACAACAACTAGATCTTCATAGTTCCCAAGGTGGACATAAGCTTGTGTCATGGTTTTTGATTGACATAAAACATAATACATTTTGGCCAAACACCTTGCCATGCACTTTGGTGGAAGCTTACAATGTCTACACAAAAAAATAGTATTTAATTGGAAGTTATTCTCCTACTTCTAAAGGATTTTTTGCAACTCCTTCCCATTAGTTTCATTGTAAGCATTGTTCTTTACATAGTAAACACATTGTAAATTTTGACAAGAAACATGACCAACACAATAAGAACGTCCAAATTCAAGCCATCATTATTCTTGATGTTTGTAGTTTTACTACCCACTTACCTACCCACCCACCTACCTACCTACTACCCACTTATTTACTCACCAACCCACCCACCTACCTACTACCCACCCATTTACATACCTTTTACCCATTTACCCATCCACCTACCTACTTCCTACCCTCCCACCTACCCACCCACACATGACCCACCTATTTACCTACCTACTTCCTGCCTATCATCCTATCGCTTGCTACCTACCTCATAGTCTTGTAGTGATATGAAATAAACATGTCAAATAAAAAACTTGACCAGAATTGGACACCTTTTGATGTTATAGTCCATTGGTAAGGACTTGGTTTATCATGTGAAGCTGAAAAGTTCAATTCCTAATATTTGTAACCTATGTGCATTTTTAAGGGGTTAAAGTAAGTAGGCTAGATTAAAGTAGTTACATAGGTAGGTTACATAGGTTACATAAATCAAATTAGGTAGGTTAAGCTACTACCTACATGCTTACCTATTTTGACCTACTTAAACTTATTACCTACCTACCTATAAACATATGTTGTGTCTATTGATCATATTTTTATCATTCATTATATGACACCTCAACATTATATATGGTTTGTCTTCTATGACTTGTTATTAATGAATATAAGATGAAAAGTGCCATGTCAAACATTAAATAACTATTTGTCCTTTACTATTCGTTCGTTACAACTAAAGGCTTTTAAGTCATATATGTTTAGTATGACCACAAAATCAATCATATATGGATAGATTAAAAATTTTCTTCTACTATAACTAAGTAGGTAGGTAAATAGGTAGGTGGTCAATTATTTGTTAAGGTAAGTATGTAAATAAGGTAAATAAATATGTTTTAAATAAGGTAGGGTGAGTGAGTAGGTAAGTAAGTAAGGTAAGTAAATATGTATATGTGGGTAGGTATGTAAGTAAGGTACACTACTACAAAATGCGTTATAGTTCACTTTAGGTTTTATTATATTTTGAATGAATTTGAACATTTTTACCTAATGAAATTGTTTAACCCTTTAGTGAACAGGGACCAATTACTATGGACAATGAATTGTTTCACTAATACCTAATGAAACAAGGTTATTCTCAAGTGAAATACAAATTTATCAAACCATTCATTTGTTATTTAATTAACTAACCGGCATGAAAATCAATAAAATTTAATTATTTAATATATAATATTATTGATAAATTCATGATTTTTTGAACTTATGATTTATTGACACGTGTCATTACCTAGGCTAAGTTTAAAACCTAGCTTAGGTAAGTAGGTCATGTTTTCAACCTAGGCACCTATTCTAAGAATTTAATAGGAGAATATTTGGTCAACATAACATTGTTGACCACACACAACACCACTCATGAGGTTTGATCCCTCGACCTTCGAAATGGAAGCAAACACCCTTACCATCAAACCACCCCATTTGTTGTGATAATATGTTACATTACACTCTATTTATCAAATACTTCATTTTAAACATTACAAAAACCTAAATTTTGAAAATTCATATCTTATTGAAATTTTGTTCAAATGAAATGATTCGAATTTTTTTAAAAAAAATTCAATAATGTACATAATTACATGTATTTCCTTTTGAAAATTTAAAATCATTTGAACAAAAAAATAGTTGGATATCATTATTCAATAACATTTCAATGACCATTTTTTCGAATTTTTTTATATAATAAATGGATTTTTTTGTTGATATAATAATATTACCTATGCTAAATTATTTTCAATTATTATATGACTTTTTTCATTAATTTAAATTATTTCACACTACATTATTTATGGCTATTCTCAATTACTTTTAGTTATTTTAGCTTATTTCACCTTATGCTATTTTTAGTTATTAAAAGGTTTTTTTGGGTTATTTTATGTTATTTTTGGCTATTGTAAATTATTTCAATTCAGAGTATTTGCAGCTATTATAAGTTTCTTTTGGTTATAGAAAGATATTTCATCTTATGTTCTTATAGGCAATTTTAGGTTATTATAGGGTATTTCACCTTAAGTTACTTTTGTCTATTATAAATTATTTCACCATAGATTATTTTTAGTAATCCTAAGCAATTTTAATATATGGTTATTGGTTGTTTTTTTATTAGGGTTATTAGTGGTTATTAATGCTTATTGGTACCTATTATATTGGTAGCTATTAATGCCTATTAGTGGTTATTCTATTAATAGTTATTAAGGGCCATTAGTAGTTATTCTATTGGTGCCTATTGGTGGTTATTCTATTGGTGGCTATTGGTGGTTATTTTATTGGTGGCTATTGGTGGTTATTTTATTAATGATTATTAGTGGTTATTTTATTAATGGCTATTGGTGGTTATTGAATTAATGGCTATTGGTGATTATTCTATTAATGGCTATTGATGGTTATTCCATTAATGGCTATTGATGGTTATTTTATTAATGGCTATTGGTGGTTATTCCATTAATGGCTATTGATGGTTATTTTATTAATGGCTATTGGTGGTTATTCCATTAATGGCTATTGGTGGTTATTTTATTAATGGCTATTGGTGGTTATTCCATTAATGGCTATTGGTGGTTATTTTATTAATGGCTATTGGTGGTTATTTTATTAATGGCTATTGGTGGTTATTCCATTAATGGCTATTGGTGGTCATTCCATTAATGGCTATTGATTGTTATTTTATTAATGGTTATTGGTGGCTATTTTATTAATGGCTATTGGTGGCTATTTGTGGTTATTATATTAATGGTCATTGGTGGCTATTATAGTAGTGGTTATTAGTGGTTATTAGTGGTTATTTTATTAATGGTTATTTGTGGCAATTAGTTGTTATTTTATTAACGACTATTGGTGGTTATTCAATTAATGGCTATTGATGGTTATTCTATTAATGGTTATTGGTTGTTATTCTATTAATGACTATTGGTTGTTATTTTATTAATGGCTATTAGTGGTTATTCTATTATGGTTATTGGTTGTTATTCTATTAATGGTTATTGGTTATTATTTTATTAATGGCTATTGGTTGTTATTCTATTAATGACTATTAATGGTTATTATATTAATGATTATTAGTGAATATTCTATTAATGGTTATTGGTTATTATTTTATTAATGACTATTGGTTGTTATTCTATTAATGACTATTAATGGTTATTATATTAATGATTATTAGTGAATATTCTATTAATGGTTATTGATGATATTCTATTGGTGGATATTGGTGGTTATTAATGGCTATTATATCAATGGCTATTGGTGGTTATTCTATTGATGGATATTTTGTTATTGGATATTTGTGGTTATTAATGGTTATTGTATTAGTGGTTATTAATGAATATTCTATTATGGATATTGGTGGTTGTTAATGTTATTATATTAATGGTTATTGGTGGTTATTATATTAATGGATATTGGTGCCTATTTTATTAATGGTTATTGATGGTTATTTTATTGGTGGTTATTAATGGTTATTTTATTAATGGTTATTCATGGTTATTATATTATAAGTTATTGTTGGTTATTATATGTTATATTACAACTATTGGTGATTATTGTATTATAAATTATTTTTGGATATTCTATGTTATAATATCATAAGCTATTGGTAGTTATTATATTATAGGGTATTTAGAAATATTTTTCATAGGTTATTATTTTCTATTCTAAGTTATTTTTACCTTAGGTCATTATATCTTATTTTATATTATTTTAAGTTATTATACTTAAGATAAAATAATTTATAATAACATAAAATAGAATGACCTTGAATAACTTAAAGTATAACTTGAAATAACATATATTAATTTTTTAAAAAATAACATAAGGTATAGCCTAAAGTTAATTCAATAATTTAATTTAGAATAACTTTAAAAATTATAATAAAATAATTAGGTAAAATAACATATAATAGTTTAACATATAATAATTTATAATAGTTTATAATAACATAAAATATAAATTACAATAACTAAAGTAGCTTAAAATAATATAAGGTATATCATAAAATAACATAGATAAAATATTTTTAAAAACATAAAAATCGACTTATTTACTATAATAAATTATGATAGTGAATATGTTAACTAGTAATGAAACATGATGTCTACATAGTGATATTATAGTGAAATAACTTTCACCAAGGTGAAATTAGTAAAATGTAATGAAATTATTTCACTTTTAAGGTCCCATAGTGATTTAGGGTAGTAAATTGCACCCCACTTTTGTAGTAGTGGTAAGTAAATAAGTATATGTGGGTAGTATAAAAGTAAGATAAATATGTATGTTTTATGTGAGTTGGTAAGGTGAATGGGTAGGTAAATAGGTAGGTAGATTGATAGGGTAGGTATATTTGACATATTTATTTAGCCTAAAATTAGGCTAAGCTTGGCTACTTAACTTAAAGTATTAAATTAAGTAAGTAATAAGTACCTAAGTTTTATAATAGACTACAAATTATGTTAGGTAGGTAATTTAGGCCTAATTAGTAAAATAATAAGCCAGTTATAATAGGTTAGTTAATTATGTTAAATATGTAAGTAGCCTTGATTTAGGTTTACCTAACTAATGTCAAATTAATATGTTCAATTTGATTAAGGCATGGTCATTTTGATTGACCTTTTTCTTTTGTTTGTTCCTTTTGATTAGATGAATGATTGACGCCTAGTCAAAAATGTCATTTTAGTCAAATATACTAGTAAAAAGTAACACATGTCTTTCATGCCCTAACCCACTAGTCAAAATGGACATCACTTTTGGTCAAAACAAACATTTTGGTCAAGTTGGACCTTCTAAAAGGTCATGATTTGTAATAGTGACGATAAAACATAAAGAATGCCAATACACTTTGAAAACAAACATGCATAGACTATTTTTCACACAAAAAATGAAACATTGCAAAATGTTCAACTTTCATGTTCAAACAAACGAAGGCAAAAACATGATAAAACAATGCATATGTCGACAATATATGTTTAGGTGGGGAAAAAAATCTTGATTGTTGAAGGCATTCATTTTTTTTAATTTAATGGAATATAAGAGTTGGTGTTAATGAATGGATAGTTATGAATCCTAAAACAAATGGAACATCAAAATGATTGAAAAACTTGTTTGGATCATGGGTGTAACTATTTGTCAATTCACAACATTCTTTTGGGGATTATAAGAAAAGTTGCCATACAATGAAAGGTGGAAAAGGATAGATTTATTTTCATATAAAAAAAACATTTAAGTAAATAAGGAAAGGAAAAGATGATTATATAAATTAGGAACTAATGGACCCTTGGGGTTTATACATGAAATTTTATTGCAAAGAAGGTGAATAAACATATTAAAAATTAAGGGATTGTGGCCTTCAATTTCATAAGAAATCAAGATTGAATAAATAAGGGAACTTGGAAAAAATTGGTTATATGAAATATAATTGTTGGTGGACCTTTGGGATTTTAAAAAGGAGTTGGTATACAAAAAGGGAAAATAAATGAATTTAGAAATTAAAGGATTCAATAATACAGTTTACTAGGTGTAATTCACTTGCCTAAATCACTATGGGACTTTTAAAATGAAATAGGTTCATTACACTTTAATGATTTCACATCAGTTAAAGTTATTTCATTATAAGGTCACAATGTAAACATTATGTTCACTATTAATTGACATAATTCACTATTATAATTTACTATGATAAATAAGTTTATTTTTATATTATTGTTTTAAATACCTTAAATTACTTTAAGTTATACCTTATGTTATTTTAAGTTACCTTAAGTTATTCTTAATTATAACTTAAGCTACATCACATCAATATGCATCCAGGTTCATTTTGTGTTTCATTAGATTTTGAATGAAATTAAACAAATTTAACATGATGAAAATCGCCAACCCCTTAATAAATGGGGATTAATTACTATGGACAAATGAACTTGTTAACTAATTGAATTCACCAATAATTAATCAAATTCACTAATAGTTAAATCATCAATAATTAATTCCAAACATAAACTAACCATCTAGGAACTTTCATTAGGATACTTAGCTTAAATTAAAAACATAATTCACCTAAACATGTAACCCATTTTTTTTGTCATCACATATTATTATGCACACTATTTTTTACCTTAAAATATATTTGTTAATTCTTGATAATTTGTTAATATTTTTCCATAGGTTATTATAAAATATTTTATTATAAAATATTTTTATTTATTTAAGGTTATTTTATCATATGCTATTATTGGTTATTTTAGGTTATTTTACCATAGGATATTATTAATTATTTTGAGTTATTTCATCATAGTCTATTTTTGGTTTTTTAAAATTACCTTACCATAGGCTATTTCTTGTTATTTTATTATAGGCTATTGTTTGTTATTCTAGGTTATTTTTACCATATATTAATTTTGATTATTTTATTGTAGATTATTTTTGGTTATTTTTCTTTAACTATTATTCATTATTATATGTTATTTCTAACTATATTGGTTATTTTATTATAATATTATTGGTCATACTTGGTTATTTTTATCGTAAGTTATTCTTGGTTATCAAGGTTATTATACTACAAAGGATTCTAAAGTGGAATAACTTAAGGTAGAATAATCTAAAATAACCAATAATAACCTTGATAAAAACAACCTAAAATAACAAAAATGGCCTATGGTTGAATAACCAATAATAATTTAAAATAATGAATAGCCCAAAATAAAATAACCAATTATAACCTGTAATAAAATAATTGATAATAAACTATGATAGAATAGTTAACAATAGCCAATATTAACTTATGATAAATAACTTAAAATAACCAACAATGGCCTATGTTAAAATAACCTAAATAACCTATGGTAAATAACCTAAAATAACGAATAATAACCTATGATAAAATAACTTAGAATAACCAATAATAGCATACTATTTAATAGCCAAAAATAACCTATGGTAAACAATTTAGAAAAACCAATAATAGCCTATGATATAATAACCAAAAATAGCTATGAATAGCCTAGAATAAACATGAATGAAATGGACCACATGTAGGTTGGAACTTCTTTAAGAAGCTTTTTTGAGCTAAATGTTTAATGGATGCAAATAGAGGTAGAATCCCACAATGTTATCTTTAGTCTATTCAACACTAGTTTTGGGTAGGGTGAAAGCATGAATAGGCGGACTATTTGGATTGTCACATTTGTAATAATTTTGGATTATGTACAAATGTAAAATTTAAAGCCATATTCAAAATTAACATTATGAATTTTTTAATTATCCATGTTGTCATAAACTTTAATGGGAGTCATCATAAAAGTTTTGGATAAATTCTAACAAGATGTGGATTCACAATGGACTTTTGAAATGAAAACACTACATTTGTCACATAGAGAAACTGAAAAATGTGGACTTAAAAAAAGTCAAAGTAGTGTCAAAATAAAAATTAAAAAATAAAGCATCATCAAATGAGGAATTTATTAATGAAGTGCATTGAAACTTTCCTAATATATATATTTTTAATTTTAAAAAACATTAAATGACGTGATTCTTATAAATTTTATCCTTGAAAGTCTATTTCACATTAAATTTTTTATTCTTTTGCATGGATTTTTTAATTAATCACATGTTTAAGGATATTCATAGGTTGGCTCATTAATATTTTTGATTAAAAACATAGTGGATAATTATAGGATTTAAGGTTTGATAATTGTTAAAACTGCAAAAAAATCACTAATGTTAAATTATGGACTCTCAAATGCCACTTTTGATACACCTAATGATGTTTTTACCTAGTAAGTATTTTTGTCGTAATTTTTTAAAATTATTATGATGTTTTTGTAATAAAATTTTCTTACATTCACATTAGGGTTGTCATGGCATTCATGTGTCTATCACGACACAATGGACACATTTGGATGTAGGCACACCCCTACATCACATCAGTATAAAATCAACCTAGGTCAACCTAGCTAAAAGGGACTTTTGGGTATTTTGAGCCAAGTTTATGGGTGACCAAAACTAGGCCTATTTTAGTCATTATAAAGGTTTGACAATAGAAAATTTTTGGTCACCAATCATGTAGCGACTCAATTTTTTTCAATTGTCGCACATCTCTAAATCTAGTTCATTTTATTGATGGCGGATTGACCTCCACCATTGATTTAGCGACGAAATTTGATTTGGTGATGGAATTTGGTTTGCCGAGTAATAAAATGTAAACCTTGCATGTTAACACTCACTTTCTTCTTTGAAGCATGTGGTCCTTGTGTTGTTTAACACCAACCATTGCCATATACCTTGGGAAGGGGGGGTAAAACCTTTATGCACATTTGAATTTCAAATCATCATATTACATTTGCAATTGGTGTTAAATTTCAATTGTAACCTTAAAGGTGTACTCTAATCTGGTAACATTATCCCCCTTTGAAATCTACATTTCGTCCTCCAAATGTTAGCTCAAAGTTGTGGGTTAAATTAACCTTCTATAACCAATTGACTCATTATTTCCTTGACAAGTTTAGCACCTACTTCCTCCATAGGTTTAGTTTGGTTCAAAATTTAAAGACCGGTTAGTGTTGTAGCCTTCTATCATTCAAGTGAGTCTTCAAAGGTCACTATGGGTGTTGTGAATACCTTTGAGGCATGTGGGGTACTTGAGATTAAAGTAACCTCCTAACCTATACCTATCCAGTGTGGGGTTAGAGGTACATTAGTAGATAAGAATTCTAAAAACTTTAATCTACTATCTAATATGGTGAATGAAGGATTAACATGTTCAACTTGTTCCTTATCAAATCTTTCACTATCTTCCACAGGTTTACTAACAACAATGGTCATTGGAACAAGTATAGTAAAAGTTTGAACAAGTAAGGTATGACTTCTAAACTTATTCCACCTCTTAGTGGATTAACTGGTTTGGTAATAGGTTGTACCATAAATGCCATTGCTAGAACTCTACTATTGGTTCAAATTTCCACATATACAAAACTTGGAGGTTTGTATTTGAAGTCAGGGAAAGCTGTTTGGTAGGCGTATAACTCAAGTTGATAACTTTGTTCATGAGAGCGAATTAACTCCATATTGTCCTGAATCTATTCTTTTGTGAATTCCTGAATAATTTACTACCACTCCTTCCATTTGGGGTTTCTTTTTCCGAAAGCTTGGTTCTACATTTTGAGTAATGTATTGTCCAACAATAACTCCTCAAACTCCTTCAACTTGTTCATTCTAACAAGTAAAATGGGACTAGGTTCGTTCAATTGTATTTTGGATGTTTCATACTGACTCTTCTAGCCTTGGATTTGAGCAGTTTGATTTTGTTTTTCCTTGTCAAATTCTATGTGGGCAGCTACATGTTATTCTTTGAGATCTTGACAAGTTTGCTCCAAACCAATTATGATACCTTGTTGTTCCAAATTAGACTCTTCCGTTTTGGCATAATCTAGTGTCATTCGTTCCAAATCAACTTGGAGATGATTCAAATCATTATGGGTCTTCTAATTGAGTTGATTAAGTTTGACATATTCCTATTGCAAGTTTTCAGTTTTCCTAGCAGCATGTTTTGCTTCTTTCAACTTATTGGACAAGTTCTCGTTTTCATATTGGACCTTATTCAATTGTCCTTTGACTGTGACCAATTCTTGGTCATAGTTCTTAAAAACAATTTGCATTATTTTTAGTTATCGGCTATAGGTTTGCAAGTGGTTATGGGTCTCAGATAGGTTTTCTTTGATTTGTTCAAATTTAACTCTAAGGTTTGAAAGTTCTTGTAATGTCCCTAACTAGGTTATGGCATTTTGAGCAACTTGCTTTAAAAACATGTTAATTTGTTTCAAAGTTTTTATGGAATGACCAAAAACTTGAACATGTTGAAATCTAGAAAATTATTTTTTTCTATTATTAAAAGAAAAACCCCATTTTGTGATTTGTCTTAATTGTCTAAAAATGTCTTTTGTGACTATTTTTAATCTACTAATGTATTTATACATGTTCAACTAAAGGTTGAACATGTTGGGATGATTCTATGGTTATATCTACATGATTTGTAATGGAAACTACATGTTCAACAAACACAATAGGTTCAACTTGGATGTTATCAATTACCTGATCTAGGTTGGGTCTAAGTTCTTCCCTAATGCTGCTTTGCATAATTGTTACATCAAGTTTTTCTCCACCTCCATTTCCAATCTCATTTGAACATGTTCACTCTTCATCTTTTTTAGAATCAACAACATGTGATCAAAAAGTAGTCCTAAATTTCTTTCTTGGTGGTGAGATAGGTTTTAGGTTTCTGTCCTTTAGTGTAAACAATTGTGTGCACATCTTTAGTTGATGAAACTAACATGTTGTTAAAGGCCATCACAGTGGTTGAATGTGCTAGTTTTTTCTCCTTCAAGAACTGCTCCTTTGTAATAGGTTCAAGTGAAACTTGTCATCTTTTCACTATACTTTTTATTATTCAGTTGAAATCCTGAACTACCAGCCCTTATTTGACGAAATGTTATGATTGTGATTAATTTCGATGATCGTTCAGTGTGAATTCAGGCATGTGAACATTGGGTTGCTTTGTTCAAGCGAATAATGCCTATGGCTATGGAGAATTTGGTAATTGTTCAGCACCGAGATACTCTTTAGTATGCCACAATTCGTGGAGGAGGTTATCACCTTGGGTTCGTAGGTTCAAGGTAGGGGATTATGTTTACTTGTAGTAGACAACACCCACCACATTGGATGTGACTATAGATTGTGTGATTTTTCATGTTTAGAAGGTCCTACCTTCCAAAGTATTGAACAAGATGGTCAAACATGGAAAGACCATATGTGTAATTGTGCACCATATCATCTTCCCAATATGGATGGCTAGATTGACCCATCTTCAACCATTATACCTATTGGTTTACGGTGTATGTTGTGTGGGTAGTCCATAAGAGTTACCATTATGTTGGTTTGTGATTAATGTTTAAGAGGATGGTGTATGGCATGTTTGACACTGCCCTTGGACCAAGTACCGGTTGGCAAATGGTTTTGCCTTTACTGCACCTAATAGATGTGGTTCCCATAATTACATAGTAGGACTATTCTAAAAAATTTCCCCAGGATGTTTCCACTTTGATTAAAAATTTAAAGGATTCCATTTACGCAATTAACGTGGGGCTCACATTTGCACCCAACTTAATGATCCTTATACCTTGGAATTGAAGGATTCACCTTGGTGGATTCCTTGTGGTAGTTTTATAATGTTATCTAGCTTTAAAGGACCTCAACCCCAGATAGGGGGGTGGTTTAGATGTGGTGTACCAATTAGGGTATTTTTCTGTTATGTGTTTTGAATATGGTGATAGTGATAGTTGTGGGCGCTAACCTTGGAACACACAACAATTGTTAAGAATTTTACTATAATTATATATTTTTATCTTAATTACTATAGGGAATTTGGGGTAAATTAGTCTGGAACCAGTTCTAGTGTGAATGGGATTCTAGCTTTTTGGTGTTCAGGATAAGTGGGATGATGTATGATTAAAATCCAGTTTTTTGGATTTTGAAACACACCATAGTTTTATTATGTTCCATTGTGTTTTTATGTTGTTGTTATGCAAGGAGTGTGTTGAGGTTTTTGTTGATACTTAGATTCTTGTGTTTTGCAAGTGAATAAAACTTTGGTTTGGATGTGGTGTACCAATCAAGGTACTTTTATGTTACGTGTTATGAGTATGGTGACAATGATAGTTGTAGGTGTCGACCTTGGAACGCATGATAGATTAAGGTGAAGTTAGGCGTTTGTAAGAGGTGATGCCATCAATGTATAGGTTTACAAAAGAGCAAGATGCCACCAACGTAAAAAAATAAAACATTGGTGTAGTTCCCCAGAATTATTTTTTGTTTACAATGAGTCATAAACTTCAAATTCCCCTCAATGAATGGCCAAGCAACATGCCACAATTTTGAAATCTAAAGCATATTCGGTGGGGAAGCTAGCAAATGTCATATGGGGTGATGATTGGGATGCAAAATATTTTGTGGACAATTCAACTAAGATGTCATTTGGGAAACTGATTCATGACATGTATGATCCAAATCCAAAGGCACGAAAAACTATTCAACATGTTGTGTGCACATTGATGGGGCCTACATAAATTGGATTGCACTTAAAAAGTGTTATTGAAGAGCCATTATATAGTTTATAATTATTAGATATGGAATGTGGTGTAGTTTGCATGATTTTTTAAAAATGACATGTTTTGGATTTGTAGATTTTATAAAACCCAATTTTATAAGTGAATCATGTTCTCATGTGTAATCAAATTTGAGATTTGTGAATCCATCTTCTTTACACATTTGAATTATGGATATTGGATTTATCATTGATAATTTGTTCCAATAAATGGTCTCATAATTGATAAACATTAAATAATAATAAAAATCAATAAAAATTCATTTAAAACAACAATTCTTAATGTAAACTTTACAAAACATTCATTTTGTATACTTTTGTTTTGGCATTGCCTACCAAGGCCAAGATATTGTGTTTACATTCATTATGGAGTATAGTAGCTTATAGGATTTTGGCCCCCATGTAGTAGGTCAATTTTTATATGAAGATTTTTGAAAGATGATATTATGGCTTGTGTGAAACTTGGGATTGGATTAGTGATAAAGTTGTGATATTTTCAAGGAGTTTGGTTTCTTTTAGAGGATTTTTTGTAAAGATCATATTTTTGCATGGTGAAATATTGGAATTTCCATAATTTTTCTTTTGCCTTAAAATATTTTTTCATGTAAATGGTAAAGCCATAGTGATACATTAAAAAAATGGCAACTAAAATTTTTTGGTCACCATATGATTGGTGACTAAAATCCATTTTTGATCGTTAATCATAATGAAGGGAACCTTAATGTGACCAAGGATTTTCTTGCATTTGTCTTGATGGATGCGTTAGGATGGATGCCAACATGATGCCGATTGCAAAATGGGCACATCACATTGATTTTAACAACCATGATTCACATTGTACACATATTGTGTTTTTCTTTTTGATTTTCTTATTTTGTGACTTGTATTTCAAATTAAACTTGCTTTTGTTCATATGGTTTGGAAATCTTATTGTTTAGTTTTTTCCATGCCAATGACGTAGACTTGCTCACTAGGTTTAGTTTAGGTTTAATCATTATGTTTAACCACTAGGTTTAACTTATATTTATCCATTATGTTTAACCACTAGGTTTAACCTTAAAGTTAGCCACTATGTGTAACCAAGGTTTAATCATTATGTTTAGCTACTAGATTTAACATCAAGTTTTAGCCTAAATTTGGCCACTATTTTTAGCCAAGGCTTAGGCATTATGTTTAAATAGTAAATTTAACCAAGGTTTAATAATTATGTTTAGCCACTAAATTTAACCAAAGTTTAAACATGAATTTTAGCCATTAAGTTTATTAACTAGGTTTAACCATTATGTTTAGACAAGGTTTAGTCATAATTAACCATTAGGTTTAACCAATATGTTTAGCCACTACATTAAACCACTAAGTTTAGCCATTATATTTAGCCTAATTTTAATCACTAGTTATCACCTAGGTGTAACCAATGTTTAGCCATTACGTTAAATCATTAAGTTTAGGCACTTGATTTAGCCATTATGTTTAACTTATTTTTAAACACTAGTTGTCATTTAAGTTTAATCATTATGTTTATTGATGTGAAACAAACATGTGAAGTCAAAAACTTAACAAAGGTTGAAAACCTTTGATGGTGTAGTCCATTGGTAAGGACTTGGTTTATCATTGTGAAAGTTTGGGGTTCAATTTCTTTTACTTGCAACCTATGTAAATGCTTAAAGGGTTAAGGTAAATAGGTTAGATTAAAGTAGTTTGGTGAGGTGAGGTGAGGTTAGGTTAGGTAGGCTAAGCTAGTGAGCTAAATTAGGTTAGGTTTTTTATTAGAAAACTTAGTAAAAAAAACCATGAATTGTAGTAGCGATTTGTAGCCACCAATATGTATTTGTTCCTTGTGAATTATCTAGTTGGTTTGATTGGCCTAACAAAATCATCCACATTACATGAATGGTTTTTCAAGAAGTGTAATTACTAATTTTACTAGACTTTGCATTCTAAGCCTTGTAATATTATGGCAAATATCGCAAAAATTTGCAAAAATTATTTGCATCCTTGAATAATGTTGGCCATTAATGTCTTACATTAAGGATATTCTTTGTTGTATATTTACTACAAAATGACCTTTTGTAACCCCCTCATGAAGTTTTCAAAAACTAACTTTTGGTTTTTTTGCACACACTTGTGGAGTTTGTTGTCTTGACTTAATCAGTAAAATACTTCATCTTTCAAGGTGAATAATTTTTTTTTTTAATCCAAATTTTTGTTTCTAAGTTGTACTTGATGTCTTTAACATGCGTTCTGTCTATAGAAATTCTTTGATATCTTTTAGCCACATTGGTTGCATTTGGAACAACATTACATTTGTTGTTTGACCATGTACTCCCATGGGTTTTTTGGAATTTGGTAGTTTGAACAATGCATTTGCTACCAAATGGGTATGTTATGACTTATACACCATAGTAAACTCATATTCTCAAAAAAACTACAACCAGATTTTATAATTCTCCCTAAGACCTATGGTTCTTAAACTAAATTGACCAATGCCATGTGATCTACATAAAATACAAATTTGTTGCCTAAGAGATAGTGTTTACACTTGTGCAATGCAAACACCATAATTAATGCTTCAAGTTTTTTACTATTATAATTTCCTTTTCTACACAGTTTAGTAATTTGGATGCATATACTATAGGTTGATCATGTTTCCTTGTAACATCTTGAGCTTTTATAACACCTATTATTAATGATGAAACATATGTGTGAAAATGAAATTCTACTTGCAAGTTTGGGGTATTAAAATAGGTGCTTCTATGTACCTTTGCTTCATAAGTTCCCAAGGTGTTTGACACTCTATACATTAATACATAATGAGTCCAAATCCATTAATGAATTCATTAGGTTTTGTAATGAATTACGTGAATTTTGGTCCTAATGAATTCCTCAATTGTTTAGTGATCAGCAACGAGTTGATACAAACAAGTAAATTCATTAACATATTGACAACTATGAATTTTTTGAATTTTTGAATTATTTAATTAGCATCATTTTTTTTTCCAACTTTTTCAGAAATTAAAAGTTTCAAGAAAATTCAAATCTATTTACCTAGGTAGGTAGAAAACTAGCACCTACCTACTTGTGTAGGTAGGCAAGTAAGTAGGAAAAGAAAAATGCAGATGGAATGTATAACCGAAAGATTACTTCATTTATTTTATAATTTCCATTTGAGGTCAAACATTTCTAATCATCCCAAATTGGCATACATATTTATATGTTGCAAGTCAAGAGAGTACATGTTCTTTATATAACTTATTAAATGAGATTCAAAGACAAATCATTTTTTAAAAAAAAAATTATTACAAATTTTACATAAATTTCATATTATATTCATTTTATTCACAATGTTTTTTTATTAATATAGTATAAAATAAATAAATATTTTCATATATCATATAAAAGTGATCTTATATGATAAAAACATTGGAAAAAAGGTTATTTGCATGGATGAATATTATGTTTCACATTTTTATTAGATGAAGCCCACAATAAAATATTATTTAGTTAAAATAATTATATATAATATGTATACATAATTTTATATGTTATGTATTTTATATCTTATCCATATGATATATGTATATTTTAATGTTAAAAGATATTGGATTTTGATTTTGTTTCATTGTAAACAATTGTAGCATTTTTTAAAATAAAGAGAGAAAAATATTATTTTATTTAAATAAGTATAATTTTTTTCATTATATTGTAATATGTTATTTATAATATATTATATTGTATATCATATATTTATATTAAAAATATATCAACACATATGATTAAGGTTGAATTTTCATCTTTTTGTTTCTTAAAAATGCCATTGTCATTGTATCATCTAGGAACATTTTCATGAATTGGTTTTAATATTCTTCAAAAGCCTTATTGACTATATCTAGTAAGTTGGTCCATTTTTTATTTCAAAAGGCATAACTACCCATGTGAGTGTCCCCCAATATATCACAAAGATTATTTTGTATTTATCCTTTGGTGGTATAGATATTTAGTGATACCCAAAATATCCATCTAAAAATGAATGAGCATCATGGCCTACAATTATATTTAGTATATCATTTATAAAGGGTAAAGGGTATGAACCCCTCTTTGTGATTACATTGATTTTTTGAAGTTTACACAAATTTGGATTTTCCCATTTTTCTTTAATACCACTACAATTGGAAATAACTATGGTGTTTCTTTCACAATTTGAATGAATCTAATTGCAAACCACTTGTCAACATGTTGTTTAACTAATAACACATGATAGTGAAGGTTCATCATGTATTTGGCTTCATGTGCTAGTGGAATAAAGGTATTTAATTCCATTTTG
>Ga0116227_10000933_pt1 | contig 61819 bp, 71 predicted proteins | sample S1TSphgellanicum_FD_89693 | JGI IMG/M metagenome (GOLD analysis project Ga0116227, IMG submission 89693) | Host-associated microbial communities from peat moss isolated from Minnesota, USA - S1T2_Fb - Sphagnum magellanicum MG | ecosystem: Host-associated > Plants > Peat moss > Unclassified... | reverse complement strand
TCAGTTCACAGGATGGTGCTTGTCACCAGCCTTTACCCACTGTAGGGAGCTGATGAAGTCAGTGGGGAAGTTGTGATAGTTAAGTCACTATCATACATACTGCTGTTGATGGTCCCTGAACAGATGTGAGACTCGCACTTTTGTACATACCGCTAGTGTGCTTTTTTGTTTTTTGTTTTGTTTTTTGTCTCCCCTTGTTTGGTTCTTTCTGTGGCTTCCTGAGGAAGTGTTAGCCTTGCTGTTTCTTCTTCATCGTGAGAATGGAGATTTCTCTATCTTATGAAAGATACTTTCAACAGTGCATGAAGCAGGTTCAGCAGCAGAACTGCTTGCAAATGCAAATGAGGTGCTACTGTCTTGTTGAGTCAGATTACTGCTTCCCATGTGCTCTGTTGCTTGTGTTGGAGCATGGTAGGAGAAACCTTCCTCTAATCAGCAATGCAGTCTTGGGTTCATTCAAGGAATTTTCTGTTGCCCAGTATTTCAGGTGGTAGTGTTTTTTTTCTTGCTGTTACGCTGTCAGATCTGAAACCTCTATGATGTGTCATCCTTCAATTCTATTCAAGTTGACTTAAATTTAAGTGGGAGAAAATTTCAGTACTTATGAAGATATATGGCTATTCTTTGACGGCAGTTCCTCTTCCACAAGGTGTTAATGGAATCTGCCATTTCATCAAGAGATTCTAGTTCTGACCCTAAAGACTGCTGCGGATAGTCTCTTTTTTAGCCTGTACATTCAAATCTCTGCTAGAGTTGCTTTTGGTATGTCATACCAGGCATGTTGGTAGGAGCCTTAACAGAGAATTCAGAGAATCTGTGTGGATGTCTTTATAGGTCGAGGAAGGTTATGATGAGATGGATGAAGAGGAGGGCATTCTTGAGGTGGTCTATACAAAGGAGCTGCCATCAAAGAACTCACGCTTCTGTACAGGAGTGAGGACCAATCTTCAATCAATATCACGCAGGCCTGCCTCAAAGCCAGTTAGATATGAGGAGTCTCAGGATGAAGAGGATGAGGAAGAAGAAGAAGATGATGCTGAAGACTGTGAGTGAAGTTTTTGCATTGCCCTGATGTTCGTTGCCATTCTTCTTGGACTCTTTTCATTTGTGTTCTCCCTGTGCTTCTTTTGATGAAGACTTGGTGGTGATGGCTTGTCTTTTGGATTAGGTTTGGAATTATCATTTTCTTTTGAGGATTAAGAATTGTCAAAACTGTCAAGTTGGTTTTCTGTTTTCCTTTCGGGTAAGAAATTTGGACATTGATGATGGGTTGTAGATTGTGATCGAATGGAGATAAATACTGTAGTTTCCTTGGTATACTGATATGCTTCGGTTGTAATGCTTCCATGGGACTGGGAAAAAGCAGCAGATGATTCCCGAGACTCTGATTTTGATCCAACAGACAGAGGTTCCAACCATGGTGCTGTGCAAGTATGTACTCCAAAGTCATAGCTGCCTTTTACCCCTTTACATGTTGAAAACTGTTGTCATCATCTCAAACACTGTTGTCTCACTATCCACAACATATGTAGCTCTAATGTTGTGGTTCCTCTCGTGTTTCCAAATAGTTTTTTGGTGGGGTGTTCTTTTCTTTCCTTCCCTATGGGCTGACCTGCATGTGTAACCTTCTGCAATGATATTATTGTAAGGTGTAGATTTTGTAGAAGATTTCCTGTTCTCTACAGATAATTCTGGTTCACTTTTCATTCTAATCAATTGGGTGCACATTGGAGTATGAATGCCATCTTTGAAAACACTTTCTGTCAGATTCCAAGAAGCCCTTAATCCAACACACAGGGAAGCTGGGCTCATAGTTGGCAGGGTATTCTAAAGATTTATTGTTTCGCCAGATTTTTTTAATGCTGTTTCCCTTGTTTCTACAGAAAGGTGGTGAAATGGATGACAGTGAGGGTGATCTGTCTGACGACGATGATTATGAAGAAAGCCTGAAACTTTCAGATGACAGTGATGATGACTACAGTAAGGGAGGGGGTCGCCGAAGGCGCAAGACTACTTGTATTTCTCAATTTCAGTCTATATCCCGGAAGCCTAACATCCGCGGTCATCGGTCTAGGCTCTCTTCAATGAATGATGAGAACGAATCTTCTGCCAAGGACACTGATAAGGATGATAGTGAAGAAGATTCCAGCTATGGCCGCCCACCAAGGAAGCTTGGTTCCTCTGCTCGTGGGAAGCACTCAGCTGGGTCTGGGTTTGGCCACTTGACACGGAGAGAGCGTGACACACTCTCTATAAGGGGGACTCGCACTTCAGGTCGAGCGCTCCCCAGGAAGTCATATGCAGAGGTGGAGGAGAGTGAAGATGAGGATGAGAAGCAGGCAAAGAAGCGGGCCAAGGTTTGAACTCACCATCATGTCAGTATTGTAGCTTGTAGGATATTGGCTTTTGTCAGTGTAGCAATCTTGCTTACGATCTCTCCAGCTACAGGTATCGAACTTGGTAGTGGTGACATGCATGTGTTTTCTGCATCTACGAGTTCTTGGGACTGTGAACTTTGCTGATATATTGTTTCCAGAGATATTCTGTGCCTATTTCTGGGACCAAGGAGGTCTGTGCTTGAAATTTTTGCTATATTTCAGGAAAAATCTCTTCATGACTCGTTTTTCCTGCCACTGTAATAGGGTTAAAGGTGCCAGTTGGGCTCCTTTCTTTTTGTCAGGTTTTTGTCAGTTTTTAGGTTTGTTGGGTCTTTGCACACTGTCATGTTTGAAGCAGCATTTTGCTTTTGCATTACAGGTTGCAGCAGATGCAGACATAGAAGAAGAGGATGGGGATACAATAGAGAGAGTTTTGTGGCACCAACCAAAGGGCATAGCTGATGAGGAAGCTGAAGAGGGAAGGCATGCTGAGCCTTTTGTTCTAGACACTGATCCACATGCAGAGCTCAATTGGGATGAACAGGAATTCTACATCAAGTGGAAAGGCCAATCATACCTTCACTGTCAGTGGCAGCTTCTCTCAGATCTCTCACAGGTCTTGTACCTTTCACTGCCAGTAAGAAAAATGAACTACCTGAGATTTTGAATGTTATAATATGTGTTCAGCTGTGATCCAATTAACAGGTTTGGCTGTGTCCTGGTTGATCCCTTGAGCAGCTGAGTGGCTACAAGAAAGTCCTGAACTACATGAAGAAAATTGAGGATGACAGACAAGTTCGACAAACACTATCTGCAGAAGAGGTAATATCATTCCTAAGTCAGTCATGTCACCCATATTGGGATTTTTTGATGTCCCTGGTTAAAAGCTATATGTCCTGCCTCTTCATTTCTGCCTTGGGGACTTGGTATTCACAAGGAATCTTCTTTTCCTCTTTTCCTCCTTTTTTATTGTCAGTATCTTAGTATCTTTTTTCTTGTTATGTGAATGGTTCCAGAGGATTGTGTATTCTAATGCCAAGTTTTTGGTTTGAGGAAAACTGGAGTGGCTGGGGTGGCGCAGTTGGGCAGCAAAAATCTGAACTCCTGTGGTTTGGCAGGCAGAATTACATGATGTCAGCAAGGAGATGGAGCTGGACCTACTCAAGCAGTATCGCCAGGTTCAATTTTTTTGATCAATTTCTTGTTAACCCATTTCAATGCTGGGAGTTATGAGAGGAGTGCTGTTGTCAGTGGGAATGTTTCTTTGGGTTTTTCTTTCAGTTTGGAAATGGGGGCATGTTGGCATGTTTTGGCTGAGCTTAGAAAGGTTATTCACAAGGTGTGAATTTTCTGCTTGAATCCTCAATCTAGTATGTTTTCACATTCAGTTTCCACAGAGCAAGCCTGTCCTGTGGAGAAATCACTTGGGATAAAATCTGGTACTCAGGAGCTGCACCCAAAAAGGAGTTGTGAGAATGAATGACATACTTGTTTGCTGATGATAGGTGGAGCGAGTATTTGCTGACAGAACACGGACAGAGAATGATGAGGAGATATCGGAGTATTTGGTCAAGTGGAAAGGACTGTCCTATGCAGAATCCACATGGTATTTTACCTTGTGTGCTTGTAGTAGGCCTAGAACACCATGCACCTTTGGTTTTGTCATTAAGATGCTTGAGTGACATGTAGTGGGTGGGTCTGATAATGTGGCAAAATGTGAAGTAGCCTTTCTTGTTGACCCATCTTGTTTCTCACAGTTCCACAACATTTGACTTGCAATGGTTCACAATCGTAGTAATTGCTGCAACAAATACTTTCATTAGGGTGTAAATGCCATGCATGTACATTTCTTGCAGGGAGAAAGATACCACCATTTTGTTTGCACAGGATGCCATTGATGAATACAAGGTGAGACTCTGATTACTCCTGTGTTTGCAATTGTGCCATATATGGAGTCTGTGAGTAAGTTATAAGCAGTTTTTTATCACCTTGGTTTTGCTTTTGTTGTTGTAAAAGTTTGTGGCTTTGATGTCCTCCACAGCTTTACTGCTTGCTTGAGTAGCTTAAGTAGAATCCTCTGAGACTAGAGGTGTGGTGGATTTTGGAATGCCTATCTGAACATTGATCATTTATGCTCAAGGAGTGGATCAAGAGGGGGTGCTTGATTGTAATGTCAGGCCATAAGTTCTTGTTCCTTGAAGGGTTTAGGGAAATGCTTTATTTCTCACAAGGTTGCAACTCTGCAGGCTTTTTTTTTCTGCAGAGGACATTGGAATGTGATATTGGGCGATTCCTAGATGTTTTCATATGCAGTGAGAAGCAGAAAAGGCAATTCCATAATGTTTCATTATTAGATCAACCATTTGTCTGATTCAACTTCTTCATGGTTGGTTGTGTTTGTCAGGCACGTGAGGCTGCCATGACTGTACAGGGAAAGCTTGTTGATTCTCAAAGACGAAAGGGCAAAGGTAACACAAGAAATTCTGGTAGACCTTGCATCATAGAGCTTGCATCATTAGCCCCATTTCTTGTTGATTATGTTAGACCCATTTTTCACTTTTAAAATATCTGGTGACCCAACACAGTTCAACCAGGAGTACATGTTTCTACAAATGCAGAGGATTATTGACAACGCAGTTGCAACAATTCCAGTTCTCACCTTTTGCAGATCCTTGGTAGTCAAGTATTGTAGGTGTTGTGGAGTTTTAAAAAAATCCTTCTGACATGACAGGAATTCACAAAAGATCTTGTTTCCAACCACAGTGTAAAGAACTTCAGGATGCCACAAGGATTATTAGTTCATTGGCTTTGTTCATGTGAATTGCAGTGAGCTTGCGGAAGTTGGAAGAACAGCCAGAATGGTTGAAGGGGGGCACTCTACGTGATTACCAGCTTGAAGGCTTGAATTTTTTGATGAACAGGTCTTTTGCTACTATGCTTTGCAGAGAAGTGTTGCTTACATGCAATATAATTAGGCCAGCAGCAATGGCCTTTGGCCTTGCCCATGACAATAGTGATTTCTGCCATCAGCAGTATTAGTGGATATGCTTATGGGTTATGGTGGTTTCATGTAGGCAATCAGAATTATCCTTGTATTGACTTCTTTTGCTGTTGCTAGCAAGCCTAAAAAGACTTTGTGGGTGATTTTCTTGTGGAAAGCTGGAGGAATAATACAAATGTCATTCTTGCTGATGAAATGGGTCTGGGCAAGACTGTTCAATCAGTTGCAATGCTTGGGTTCTTACAGGTGTGTTTTGTCAAACCTGTCTACTGGGACTTTGTTTTGTTGTTATCCTCAATTACAACACAGAGAAGCATGCCTGGGGGATCAAGGTTATGTGGGGATATGTCTGCATTAAAACTGTTCTTTCCATGGGCGATTTGTATTGCAGTTGTCTTCCCTTTTTTGGTATGTCAAGGTGGCAAAAATGCTGTATGATTGTTGAAATACCTATTTTCTGGCTTAAACAGCCAGTGTATTACTTTGTGTGAATATGTTACAAGAAGCTTTGGATGGTGTTTGTGGGTCTGATGTGGTTAGATGACCAGGAAATTTCCAATCTCAGAGCTTGAACTAAGACAAAATGGAAAAAAAATTCCTGAGCTCTCTTTAAATGATTATGTTGCTGTCTTTCCTGCAGAATGCCCAGCAAATCCATGGACCGTTTCTGGTGGTTGTACCACTTTCAACAATCACCAACTGGGCGAAGGAATTCAGGAAGTGGTTGCCAGAAATGAATGTGGTTGTGTATGTGGGCAACCGTGCTAGTCGTGAGGTAAGCATTGTCTTAATGATGAAGGAGGGCATTTGAACTTTAAGTACCAGGCACTTTCCATCAGTTGATTCATGAATTACTATTACTGTTGGAATCTTGCTTCAGTAGTGCTAGCATGACATGTAGAAACACTCAAAATGGTTTACTTTTATATCTGATTAGTGGCAGTAATGTGACATGAATGTTTGGAATAGTTTGAAAGAGTCATGATCCTGGATGGACAGGGTTCGGGTCTCTAGTTCTTCATAAGATTTCACAACATTGGCTTGTTTTGTATATAGGTCTGTCAAAAATATGAGTTTGAAACAGGGCGAAAGACTGGGCGTACTGTCAAGCTCAATACACTGCTTACCACCTATGAAGTTGTCTTGAAGGACAAGGCAGTTTTGTCTAAAATCAAATGGAGCTACCTCATGGTTGATGAAGCCCACAGGCTCAAAAATAGTGAGGCCTCCTTGTACATGACTTTAACTGTAAGTCCTGTTTGACCTACACCCTACTGTTGCATGAAGGTCCTAGTACTCTGTAAATGCATTATACAAGCAGCATTATTTGCAGTGATTCTTGAAGATAGTTTGGGATTTTTATTTTATTGGAGAGTGTGGGTCGTGTGGTTGTGGGTGCTTAAGCAGTGCTGAACTCTAGTGTTCATGTATTGATGCATTTTGTTTGTTAGAGGCTTCCAGGTGAAAGGGGTTGCCTTAGAATCAGATGATGATAATTGGCATCATGGAGTTCAGAAAAAACATGAGGCACCCTAGCGTGTCACATCTCCTCTGTGCCAATGTTTTTCAGCTGTCTAGTTTGTGGCTCCTCAACATGCACTTTGGGTATTTGTTGTGTTTTCAGGAATTTAGTTCAAAGAACAAAGTTCTTATCACTGGCACACCTTTACAAAACAGTGTTGAGGAACTCTGGTATAGAGACTCTCCCCATATCACTCTTATTCCTTCAATGACTGTGGGGCTATTTTTCTTGGCAATCAATGTGGGAGTTGCAATGGGTGCTTTTTTCCCCCCTTTTCATGAGTATGACGCATCAGTGCATGTTTCTGTGCTAGAACAGATTGATGTGGTGATGACATTGTGGTTATGCACCTTCTGTGGCTTCAAGATAATCTCTTGGGAGTAGTGCAAATAGTTTTGAGGCATCCATCTCTGTTATATGGGCAATAAGATCCATGTTCATTTTCTGATGTTGTGCTGGTATTTGGATACCAGGGCACTGTTGCATTTCCTTGATCCTGAAAAGTTCAGAAGCAAGGATGAGTTCACTGAGAAATATAAGAACCTTAGCTCATTTGACGAAAAGGAGGTTTGTTCCTCCATCTCCGATCACTTCTGTGGATTATGGATATTTGAGATTGAAGGTCCTGTTCTTTCCTTGTGTGTAGTTCTGAAATGGATGGTTCATGTTTCTTGATAAACAAGAGCAGTTGTTACATGCATTTTGCAATGAGTGAGTTTCAAGGCATTGATGGTTAGTTTGAGCAAAATCATTTGAGACTGGTAAATCTCTCTTTTGCCAGCTTGCCAGCTTGCACACAGAGCTTCGGCCTCATTTGTTGCGAAGAGTTATCAAGGATGTGGAGAAGTCACTGCCCCCTAAGATTGAGCGTATTTTGCGAGTGGAAATGTCACCTCTTCAGAGGCGGTGAGTTTTTAAGTAGCACACTTGCTCTCTTGGCATTAGTTTTGTTGGATTTCCATCATTGAATCATGAATGCTCACTATGATGGAAAGACAGAAAGAAATGAGGGATATATAGGTGAAGTGATTCTTGAATTCTGCTTAGCAGCTCAGATTGCAAATTGACAGAACTGCTTAACAGCTGCAACAGAAACAGGGAGAACTTTGTGCTGACAAGTCTCATAGTGAATTAACCAAGAAGTATAGATGTAGAATTCCTCAAGATGAGTAGTAGATGAATGTCTTGAGAGAGGCCAAAACAGTAGCAAGTTGGATAGCCTGATGGAATGCAAGAAACAGAGTTGGAGACTGATCAATGGTTTGTAGCTTTTTTGGGATTATGATACAACCTTTGTCAAAACATTTGGAAGGCTCATTGCGTCCCTGGGGAAAGGTGTAAAAGAGTTATGGATTTTTGGATCAGGTACTACAAGTGGATCTTGGAGCGGAATTTTCATGATCTGAATAAGGGTGTTCGTGGAAATAACCAGGTTGGGATTTGATAGATATCTCTGCAGAATGGGTGCTCCCTACTGGGAATGCATTCTCTCCTTGTTTGTCCTCTTCTTGTTGCACCAATAAGAGAGCTCTCTTGACCTTTCCAGATGTGTTGTCAAGCTCATTGCAGATCCTTGATTCGACATAGAATCCTTTTTGTTTCATGAAAAGTGAGTGAAATGTAAGACTTGACAGTTGTCATGCTTTTGTGTGGTGGTTGGCTGTAACTTCAAATGCAGGTCTCATTGCTGAATATAGTTGTGGAGCTGAAGAAATGCTGCAACCACCCCTTCCTCTTTGAGAGTGCTGATCATGGTTATGGTGGTGATGCAAGCACAAATGATAACAATAAGGTGCAGCGGATTGTATTAAGCAGTGGCAAGCTTGCCTTGCTTGATAAGCTGTTGACACGTCTTCGTGAAACCAATCACCGTGTTCTCATCTTCTCCCAGGTGCAGTCTACATTCAGGCATTCACCTTGTTCAGATCACCTTGTGCTATTGAACTGTGCAGTTGTATGAATTATCTCAAGAGCAAAACCAGAGGAACTGTGCAGTTGTGTGCCCTTATGATTGTGCAGTAGCAATTTGATCTTTGAAACTGCCATGTGGTTGAAGTTGCTGGCACAGTATAGTCTAGGATGAAAATTTCCCATAGTAGGAATTGTGTACCATAGAAGAAAGTGAGGACATTGGAAAGGGAAAAAAACTTAAATCCGGCAAATGATGGGGGTTGGACAGATGGTAAGAATGCTTGACATTCTTGCGGACTATTTGAGCCTGCGAGGATTCCAATTCCAGCGTTTGGATGGCAGCACCCGTGCAGATTTGCGGCAACAAGCTATGGAGCATTTCAATGCCCCTGGGAGTGAGGACTTCTGTTTCTTGCTCTCTACAAGAGCAGGAGGCTTGGGTATAAACTTGGCCACTGCAGATACAGTTATTATTTTTGACTCAGACTGGAATCCCCAAAATGACCTCCAGGTTTGGATATCAACGTACCTGTCATTTCTCTGTTGAAAGTCAAACTGAGATTGGGTTGAGGAATTAGCACCCACATTGAATGGGGCACTTTCTCTAAGTTATGTTTTGATGTTTTCTCTTCTCTATATATTGTTCAGCAGTCCAGATATACATGGAAAGGAGTCTGAAACAAAAGGCCCTAAGGTCTGCATTGTGTCTTCAACCTTTCAGACACTTCTGTTCAATTCCGCAGTTTGATCAGCAAAAGTCAGAATCTTTTTATGATGTGCCTAGTTAGTTTTGTTATGAGTACTATGTGGGTTGCTTATAGAATGTTTCCCCCATTCAGGCAATGAGCAGAGCACACCGTATAGGGCAGCAGGATGTGGTGAACATCTATCGGTTTGTCACTAGCCGAAGTGTTGAAGAAGATATTCTTGAACGTGCAAAGAAGAAAATGGTGAGGAATCTTTACTGCTCAAAATGGTGATATTGTGCAAATTCTCTTGGTTGTCTTCCAAACATGCCAAGTCTTTTGCCAGCATCCTTCCCTGTAAACTCTTGCTGCCATTGAATGTGGAGCACTTGTTTCCATTTAATGAGTCGTTTGGCTATACTTTTGTCATGTTTCAAATGACAGAAGCGTCTGAGCAATTCCAAAGTTTGGAGCTGGAGGGGTTCATGATTCATTTGTTGTTCCAACTCCTTTGTGTAAAGGATTAAGACACTTGTTGCATGCTCCAGGTTCTGGACCACCTTGTAATACAGAAGCTAAATGCACAAGGGAGACTTGAGAAGAAGGAGACTAAAAAGGGAACAGCTATTTTTGATAAGGTACAATCACGCTTTCTTGCCATTGTTGTAGTCATAAACTTATAAGAGTATATACAGAAATACTGCATTGCAACTCAAGTAGGCTCTTCTATTGCTGCAGCTATTATGTTGGTATTATTTGATATCTGCACTATGGTATCTGCACTATGGTAGGTCTGGCACATGGCTAAAAGAATTCAGATTCCCCACATGGGATTCTCACCTTGCCTAGGGTGTACCCCAGGCAACTTGCACTACGGTTAACCGGTTGTCTCTTGGCAGCTCTGTATCATTACAAACCTGAATCTTTCAGACTCTGGAGAGTTAGTCTTGTCTGATTTTTTCTGGTCATTGCATTCTTTAGGTGATTGCTGTACTGGTTACTTACCATTGACTATCTATTATGCATTTGCATGTCAGAATGAGTTGGCTGCCATATTGCGGTTTGGGGCGGAAGAGTTGTTCAAGGATGAAAAGAATGAGGAGGATGTAAAGAGTAAGCTAGAGAACATGGACATTGATGAAATTTTGGCCCGTGCGGAGAAAGTGGAGACCAAACCAGCTGAAGTGGATGCAGAAGGCAATGAGCTGCTCAGTGCATTTAAGGTATATGCTTTGTTGGAACTTTCTGTGGTTTGTCCTTATTTTTCTTCTTGTATGGGGAGAAGACCTATGTAATCTCCATCTCTTTCCCTTTTTCTGTTGAGCTAGCCAGCAATCTGGCTGTGTGTTCCCATTCCAGTGGGTCTTGTGGTAGTCAGTCAATGGCTGACATTGACCTCCACTCACTGCACAGAGTTGATAAAGGCATTTGGGATGTTATGGGTAGTTGGTCACTACAATACATGTTGCTGTTAGCAATCACTGGCATGTGTGGGACCTGCCATTGTTCAAACTGGTCCTCTGTTTTTTCTTCATCTTTCAGTGTTGGGTCTCTTGTTTCTCATGTTTGCTGATATGTTGTTGGATCTGAGATTGTTATAACCTCATTACTGGGACTCTTGTTAATTCCAGTTTGATTTGAATGGGGATTTGAGAGCAATAACTGTTGCTCTGGAGTTGTTGACCCCTATCAAGTCCTATGCTATTAGATGAATTCTGTGTTAGGAGTTGCAAGTCTTCATGTGTCTCGTGGCAGGATTTGAACTGTGAACTTGTAGGTTGGCTTTGAATGTGCTTTTCCGTTTGATGTTTCATGCCAATTTCTCTTCTCTAATATATTGCTTTCTACCTAGGAGGTGTTGCACATTCAGAGCCAGTTACTGCAGTGGTTTTTTAGTAGATGCATTGAGATTTGGGTCCCTCTCCTTTCAGTTGTTTATCACTTTGTTGACTTTCCTGACTGCATTGCTCTGTGAGCTTGGGCTGTGTTATGTTTTATCATCTGAGAGGTTGTAGCTTTAGGATTTTGGTTTCATGTTATTGCTGTTACTTTACCTGGCAGGTTATGAACAAGGATTCTCCGTCCAAAAGCCAGGGGCAAGCTAAGTCTAATGAGTCCTTTCTCCCTGTATTGTGGTGTCATGTAGGTCGCAAACTTCAGCAATGCAGAAGATGATGCTACCTTTTGGAGTCGGCTGATTCCCACTGAGGCAGTTGCACAGGCAGAAGTAAGACTGCACAATTTCACTTGGAATCCCAGCTGAATAGTAGGATTCTGGAAACTGCTGTTTCAATGATTTCTTCAAACTTCCTTCTTTCTCTGCACCACATGATGGTCAGTTCATTGTGTTTTCCACTGTAAAATTCCCTCAATTCAATGTGAAGTCATCAATGAAGATGATACCTTCTTGTTGCTATGCTCTGACATTTTTAATGTGCACAGGAGAGTTTGGCACCACGGCAGGCAAGAGTTGTGAGGAACTATGCTGAAGAATCAGGGACAGGCAGGGATGAGAAAAAGCGGCGAGGGGAGGCAAAGGAGCGGGCTTACCCAAAACGTGGATCGAAAGCTGCCACTCCATTTGTTCCTCCATCTGTGCCCCTAGACAGAGCAGCTGCTCGTGCAGTGGAGTGGCATGGGGAAGGAGGCCTTACAAAGAAAGATGCAAATGCATTTGTTAGAGCGGTATGTGGTCACTGCATTGATGCTGTCCAGGTTCAAGTTACTTCCATGGTTGTAATGCTTCAAGACATGACCTTGAAAGTTCACCAATGATATGTAGCTGGAGCAAACAAGTCATGGGCATGGAATAAGAAACGATTTCAGTTTGAATTCAGCTTCAAGTAATCTCTAAAACTAGTACTTGGGGTCTGAGACAGGTGAAGAAATTTGGGGATAGCAGCCGTATCAAGCTCATAGCAAAAGAGGCAGGTGGGGCAGTAGCTGGCACAACATCTAGTGCACAAAAACAGTTGTGGAAAACTCTTGTTAATGGTTGCAATGAGGCAGTCCACATGGCTGGGCCTGATAGCAAGGTGACTCTTTTAAGACCTTAGATAACTATCCACATTAGGCAAGCCTACAGTTGACCTTCAAACTTTGATGCCAATGGTGTACATGATGGGTTGGTCATTTGATCACATTTTGGCTTCTTTAACAATAGAGCAAAAGTACTGGTAACACCTGCATTGCGGTTCTAGAAGTTCAAAGAGCTAAATGTGTGTTTTTGTGTAGTGAATTCCTATTAGGGCTAATAAGAGACTGCTCCTGATCTTTGTGTTATTGGGTCCAATGAAGAGCAGGTTTCCAATTACTGCAACTTTTTTCTTATCTCAGAGCATTGAATTGCTATCGTTGCTCGGTGCAGGCTGCAGTCTTGGATTTTTTTGGAGTGCCAGTGAAAGCACAAGAGGTGCTTGGTCGGGTAAAGGAATTGATGCTGCTGGGAAAGCGTTTGAAACGATTTAGTGACCCTGTGAATCAATTCCGCCTCAGATCCCATCCTAGAAATCCCTCATGGTCAAAGGCTTGTGGATGGAGTCAAGGTAATATTTTCTCCCCTCCCTGTCAAGCTTGTAATTCTCATCTGCTGTACATGGAACTAGTGGAAGTAGGGAGACAATGCAAACCTCTGGTCTGGATATGGTGATATGTCACATATAAGCAAGTTTTCGTCCAGATCAGTTTTGTTCAAAGGATTGCACTTATGTGGGAAGAATCACAAATTCTGAAAGCATGGGTTCTGAGTACAGTGAATTTGCCTCCTGACTTTTGCTTATGAAAATCTGCTTTGACTCTGTTTCTGGGACTATAGTAGTGGAATGGTTCACATCACTCCTTGTGGGATTTCAAATGAGTACAAATTCTTGACTTCGGTTACAAGTTCACGGTCCTGTTATCTATCAAATTGCAATGATTGATTGATTCTCTTATTCTTGAGTTGTTGGGTGCCTAACCATTCAGATGTTCTGCATGCTGTGAGTGTATGTAAACTAGAGTGGAATTTCTAATGTTTTTAGACCCCCCTAATAGGTTGTGGAATGATTGACCTAGCTTTCTGGCTTAGAGTGTCAGGTCATCTTTCGATTCTATTCTGGTTGACTCAAGTTGTTAAGTATGGAGAAGTTCTGGATACTTATGAAGATATTAGTGATGGAAAGTATTGGTCCTTTGAAGCTTGTAACTGCTATTCATCATGAAGTTGATGGTCTAACACTAGTGTGCAGCTCTTGTAAGGTTATGACTGCACTCATCATTGTGTCAAAGTGTTGTTCTGTAGTTTTCTCCCCAATCTCATAGATGGGTCCTTTGAAGCTATGAAGCAGGCTTGATACAGTGTATGGGCCTGCACATGACAGCTGAATGAGCTACGTAAAAAGGGTATCGATGTGTTCTTCAATTGAGGTTCCAAACAAATGGGTTCATTCATTCTGTTGAGGTATTAATTAATTTTCTAGCATTTTGAAGTTGTCTCTCTGTGATGTTTTACAGTTGACGATGCTAGACTGCTTTTGGGTGTCTACTATCATGGACTTGGCAACTGGGAGAAAATCCGCACAGATGAGCGTCTTCTACTGGATGACAAGATTGCTCCTGCAGGAACCTCTGCTGGAGAAACATCCTTGCCCCGGCCCACCCACTTAGAGGCTCGAGCAAATGCACTTTTGCGCAAGGTGTGATCTTGTTCCTGTCCTTGTTTGTCCCAAATGGCCTTGTTAAGAAGATTGTGGCTATTTGATTTGAATGAATATTGGTGGAAAGTTAAATAGATTTGCAGAAGTTTCTGGAATCACAGTTTGGCTTCTGTTTCATGTTGACCTAATGTAATCTTCTCAGAAGCTCATGTACAGAGGTCTCTGTTGGGGGGGGTGGTCCTTCCACCTATCCTTTGGGTATCCTGTTGCTGATGGTCTGATTTTTTCCTAATGTCTTGGGATCACATGTCATCAATCTCAGCTTCTGACCTTGTGTGTTCGTATTTGATTAGGAACTTGAGGTCTCTGGTGAGGCAAATGTGACTATTGGGTTTGAAAGACCACACAGAGAGAAAGCTGGACAGAAACCAGATTGTTTGGAAGATCATGCCAATGATTGGCATCATTTAAAACCCTCTACAGGGAATGCAAAGCGAACTGCTGTTGGTTCAGCTGGATTTAAGGGTACAGCCAGGGATCGAGCTGCTAAGCGGTTCAAAGTTGAAGCAAATGTCAAGGAGGAGGGTGAGATTTCAGACACAGATGAAGCAGCTGTCCAGCAGCAACCACTGAGTAGGAGCCGAGTGAAAGAGACAATGACGAGACAGTCAAAAGAAGAGAAGTGGCATGAATGGTGTGCTCAGATGATGGATGACCAAAAACGCACACTTGATCACCTCCAGAAATTGCAGACAGATTTTGTTTTGCCAAAGGAGGAGGTGAGACTACTGTGTTCTATTGACATTTGCTACTTACTACCACAAAAGAGGTTTAGTATTTTCACTGTAAGGAAAACCTTGGCAATCCTTAATAGCACAATCATGAACTTTACAATGAGACTTTGAAATGGTGTGAAACAGGAGTTGCAGAATTTCACCTGAGTTTTATGCTTGCTTCCAACATTCAATTGGCAATTTCTTGTAGTTCCCAAGCAGACTTTTATATCTTAGCAAGGAAGAACAATTAGAACTCCCTTATGGTCTCCCTGGCACACATTTAGCATACAGTTTGTGCAGATTCTTGTTGTGTTGAATAGGGTTTGTAGTTTAGTTCCATTTTGTTGTTGTGATGCAAAAGGACATAGAATTCATGAATTATGTTAGAGCTTGTGTGATCTCGCATGACATAAGAACAAAAGGTCCCAGGTTGGCAACTGTGCTTCTTCTAATGCCCTTTTGTTTGTTTCTTGCTGCTTGTTGATGCAGGTGCTCGTTAGAGTGAAAGCGTACCTTCAGAAGCTGGGTACAAGGATTGATCTCATTTTAGAGGAGAACGAAGGGGCTCCTAATCCTGACAGTAAGTTTATCTCATATTCTTGTTCCTGAAATCCCACTGCATGTAGTGAATATGTTGGCTTGGCATGTAATTGGAGTGCTGGTGGGAATTCTTTGCTTCTCATCCTGTCTTCTTTCATGTGCTGATTCAGCTGCAGGTAGCAACATCATAAACAGTGATGAAGCTTAACCTCACAAGCTTATTGCAGCTTGTTGACTATGGATACTATTAAATTAGGCTATGCCACTTCACTGTTTGCCAATATAAATGACTTCAAGTCTTTCTGATGCTTCCAGATGTGTAACAGAATTTCACAATGCAGAAGTTTCTATGATCATTTTACTTGAAATTTTGAGCAGACATTACTATATACTTATCTACACCCACTGTTGGGAGGATGATGGAGTCAGTGGGAGCAAATGGCAGCTAGTTGCTGCCATTTATGATGAAGGTGCTTGTCTGGTAATTTGTGAGTAATGCATGCAAGGTTATGACTGCATCATTTCCTCTTGTCTCAGTCTTGGTTTGGGCAAAACTGACACAATGGGTACCTTCAAAGTCTTGTTATGGAGTTTTCTCTGCAATCCCATAGATATGTATGCATCAACATCATATCACAGATGTGAGGATGAACAGTTGCTGAGGTGGATATGATGCAAAGCTTTGGGGGATTGGAGATTATAATGTAACTGGAGGATTTGGCAACTGGTGTTGGTTCTCATTTCTTTGTGGTCAGCTGTGTTGTCTATAGCTTTCTGTGGGATGTTGCATCACCTATAGACTATCCCGCATAGGGAAATCTGGTTCTGATGAGCTGATCCTCACTTGTTATGAAATCATGGGTATTGAAATCATGGGGCTTTGATCACAGGAATGGCTACCAGACTTTGGAACTATGTGGCAACATTCTCAAATCTGTCAGGTGGGCGACTCTCTGAAATCTACATGAAGCTAAAACAGGAGCATCATGCAGAGGTGGGCACATCATCTCAAGATGTAAACCATGGAAGTGCTGCAGGCCCAAGTGGGAGAGAGGACCATAACCACTATCCCACAGGTAGGAAGCGGGGGAAGACTTCATCTGATGCAGTAATTGCAGAAGTGGATGATTGGAAACATGGCCATGGAGACAATGGAGAAGATGCTCATCCTTCAGGTGCACATGAAGGAAATTATGGGTCTTCAGACCGCAGCAACTGGGATAGGAGACCTGGAAGTTCAGAGGGTAGGGAGAGTCGAGGTGGGGGAGCAAATGTAAATGGGAGGGGTTCGAGTTATGATACAGCAAGGGGTAGAGGGGGGAGGGGTTCTTGGGGATCTCAATGGGTGGGGGCAGATGCAAGAGGGGATTGGAATCGAAGAGACCTAGTCAGGCCCCAGAAAACTCAGTCCAAGACCCCCTATGGAGCCTTGTATCCAAATGGACCTTCTCATACCCCAGCTTTCACACAATGAGAGACGGGGCCAACCTTATACTTCAATTTTTTTCTCATTCAATAAGATCGTGTTCACTACTGAGTGCCTCAACAAGAAGTTGTTGAGATTTTTATGCACTTGCTGTCCACATGGTTTCCAGTTTCAGAACTTGAGCTTGATATTGGACAAATGCATAAACTTCACTCTCTTTTGGTTGGAGACATGGATCTGGTATCAGTAAAACCTGTTTCTTTCATACAGTATGTGCAAAGAGACCAGGTCTTCCAGAGGGGTCAGAGTGAAGAAATAGATGGTTTAAAACCAGAGAACAGTCTCCATATTTGTGACAGTTGGATTTCAGTTTAGGGGGTTTGACTGTTGTAAAAGAAGAAGTTAGGATGGATGAATATGGCAGTTTTCCAATGCCATAAAGGGGAAAAATGGTGATGTCAATGAAGAGAAAGCATGTGTACTGTTAATGGAAATGGTAGATGTTGACAGAAAGGGTAGATCTTGCTATGGTGTAAGGATTCACAATTGATACTATGTCAGTGGAATGTGATGTCAGACCAGGCTGGTCATTCTCATCCAGTCAACATGGTGGTAGGCAAGCTTGCTATATCAGAGGTCACTTGGCAAGTGCTTATGGATATCCTTGGGGGGATATTATGAACAGACAAGCATATTGGACTGTATGCAAATTGTTGAGAGCTACAGACCAGTATAATTCTTCTCATTTCGTCACAAGGCTGCCAAGAGTGGCTACTACATCTGGGTATGGATAGCCTGACCTCTGGTGAACTGTTTTTAGGCTTTGTTGCATTTGTCAGCATGATTAGGAGACACTGATTCATTTTCATGTATAAGCAAGCATCAAAGCCCAAGTCATAAGACCACCATTGTGCAACAAGCTTGTGAAGGTTTAGGGTTTAGGTCAGTCTTATGACTTGGGCTTTGATGTACGCCTACAGTACATGGGCCCAAGTCAAAGCTGTAGGCATACATTGGAGAGACGGATGGCCTTTTGGATGTTGCATGGATATGCATAATAATGCTCAACATCACTGTGGCTGGTTGCACTCTACTACCTTGTCTATCTGTGCTGGTTGTGCTCCAGCAAGTGTGGTAAGTGAACCAGGTGCATCTTCTGACCTTGAATGTCACTCTTAGCAGGTAGCCAAAGTAGGTTCAGGGTTAACATCTTGTGAGCTTCATCTGGTTGCCAACATACCTGGGGTATCCTTGATGGCCCAAAACAAAGAGCTCCCTTCAATGGTAGTGAATGCAAAAACTCTTCCCATCCTTGATCAGCCATTCATGATGCTACACAGCTTTCCATGTTGAGTCACTGGAAGCACTTCCAGGGAGTTGAAACTTGAAACATCTGGGCTCAGAGTGACACTAGAGAAACACACTTCCATAGCGGTATTGTGAAGGCGGTTCTTAGTCTGGACTTCAATTTCATTCTCAATCCTTGGTTTCATCTTCAAATGTTGGGTCTCATCAAACGGACTAATTTTAACGATGGTCAGTGTGAAATATTGAAATCGAGTATCAAAGGACAAATTTTTGCATAGGATTTGAAGACTTTTATGAGTGTGTTTTAGGGTTTGAGAAGGGGGATTTGAAAGCAATAATAGTAATGAAATGGTGGCAAGGGGAGCTCTTGGCTATAACAAATATAACATGTACAATTAGGCCGTCGATGCAAGAAAGATGGTGAAGCCACAATATTAAACAACTCACTAATCTATCTCTACTTGCAACATTTGTGGCTTTTGTTGCATTCTCATCCGTTTCAACCATACATGAATAGATTCAATAAAAATAAACATGCATTGTCCTAATGAATTTCTTGAACATGGTGTACATTGTTTCTTATTAGAGGCAGAGCATCAATGAAATTTTACAATGGCCAATGGCTAATTAGGGATTTTGGCAAGCCACGGCCAAACATAAGGTTTGAATATATGGTTTGCATTTTTTTATTACTAAGGTCTACTATAATTTTGGGTATCGATGATGACTATGTTGTGTGTAGATGATGATGTTCAAGATGTCTACAAGGTAAAAAAGGAAAAGATGCTATTGGGAAAAAGGTTGTTGTTTAGCACATTGAACTTTGATATTAACATACAACATCCTTGCAAGCCATTAGTGGTAGCCATTGGGAAGTTTTAGGTGGCTATAAATACACTTGCGCAAGTTGCATGGAATTTTGTGAATGATGGATAAAATTTTGATTATAAAGTGAATTTGAAATTACATATTATGTTCATTTTGATTAACATGGAAACTAAGTTTGTCTATTATGACTAGCAAAAACTATGTAACCAAATTGGACACAATACTATACATGTGATGAATTATGTGAATTTTTAAAGCTTGATTATTGTAATTAAAATGAATCATTCAAATTGTGACATGGATTGCCACATTTCATATGTGATTGTAATGCCACTTTTGATGCTACTTATTTATATGCATTAAAAAAAACTTTATCATGTAATTATTTTTTGAAATAAATTACTATTTTTTTAATAGTAAAATGGTTTTCATATTCTTAGATTTTCATACATTTATAATAGTAATTTCAAAACCTATGTGTAGAATCAAATCTATAATTATATATTTCAAATTTTAAATTAATTTCATTACATAATTACACTATTATAATAAAAGACATTACATTGAGATTTTTGGAATATATTTTTGGAATCAAGGTAATGTCTTTAAATTTGAAATAAAAACATAAACAAGTTAACTAAAATTAAAGATATGTGAAGTGTAATTCATTTCATTATGATATATATTTTGTGATTATTATAATATAAACATTTTATTTGAATTTATAACCGAATTAAAATATTAAAAATATAATTTTTGATTTTTGAAATTAATATTTCAAAATGATCTAACTAATTTTTAAATTTGAAAGTAAAAGACATTTTGAACTAAATGTAATTAGGAAATTAGAAAAGATAATCATTTTTTTATAAAAAAAAACCTTTAGGCCTACACACAACCCTATTCCATTCAGCATTGACAAAAATGATCTCTTTCTAACAATTCCATTGGTCCTCCAAAAATTCTCATAATCTCTCAAACCATATTAGACCGGGTTAATGAAAATATTTATGAACCTTTGTGGTATGTTGGAGTTTTCATTGTTAACAAGTTTTCAAGTATAAGTGTGCTTTAAGGATTTGGAAGGGGGATTTGAGTTCACAACAATAGTCATGAGATGGTGGCAAGAGGAGCTACTACTACAACACACATAACATGTACAATTAATGTGGTTGATGTAGGAAAGATGGTGAAGTTGCAATATGAGGCAACCATTAATCTATCTTTGCTTGTGACATTTGTGGCTTTTGCTGCATTCTTGTCCGATCCAACCATAGGTAATGAATAGATAAGCTTGCATTGTCCTAATGGATTCTTGAACATGGTGTACATCGTTTCTTGCTAGAGGACATCAATGAAATTCTACAATGGCTAATGGCTAATTAGGGATTTTGGAGAGCCATGGCCAAGCATAAGGTCCAAATATGTGATTTGCATTTTTCTATTACTAGGGTCTATTGTAACTTTGGGTATTGATGATGACTATGATGTGTGTAGATGTTCAAGATGTTTATGAAACAAAAAAAAGGAGGAGGTGTTATTGGGAGAAATGTTAATGCTCACCACATTGAACTTTGATGTTAACATTCATCATTCCTACCAGCTTTTATTGGTAGCCATTAGAAAGTTTTAGGTGATTACAAATACACTACTACATCACATGTTTGCAGTTAAGTTGTAATTCTAGAAAATCAATAGGGCTTTATATTTTGTGACAAGTTGTTTCCACAATGTTCATACCATGCTAGGATGCTAACTTCTTGCATATGTGTTGTTTGTTTTTGTTGGCAATGCCAACTAAGAAGTAGGTCAGGAGGTGTGAGTACCCAAGATTTCTTGGCCCTTCTAATTGTTGACTACCTATTGTGGGATCAACATTCTCAAATTGCTACAAGTTCAACATAGGACAATTTCCCTTTTGCTATTTGGACTATGATCCATTTGGGATGTTTCTTGGTATCACACACAAGGCCAAATTGGAATAGCAATTGATCATTGGGTTATATATTGGACACATTCAAGGTGAGCTTAAGTCCTCTTTAAATTTTATGAGTTCTTTCGGATTATTGCAGCTTCTCAAGAACCATTGCTACTTGTCATTGAGGGGACATTAAGCAAAAATCAGTTTTTACAATCTTTGAAAATGTTTAAAATTTTTGCGATATTTTCAAAATGGGTTCCCCACTACCATTTGGGTGAAGGCATACTTGGGTGGTACCACTAAAAACCACCCACCCCAACATCAAAGGAATGTTGGTTTCATTTTATTTAATGAAAGGACAAATTAAAAATAATAATTCCCAATTTTTTTATAATTGGCTTTTAGGAATCGTCACCTTTGATTTTTTGGGCCCTAGATGTCTACAATCAAAATCAATGCGAGATGCTTTTTGTTTCTACTTTGCTCCATGGACCTTGTTTCTCAACTTCAAACTTGCTTTGGAATTGCTACATATTTTGTAAATGGCGTTTTCTTTCTCTCACACATCTAACTTGCAAGGAATTTTGTGTACATGAGGTTGCACACATGAAGCATCTTCCATCCATGAAGATGTAATTTGGTTAGTTTATTTTTGACAAAAAAGTTTGGTTAAAAGTTTACAAAGTTTGACAATGCGTATTTGTACATGTTAAATGTTGCCACGATTTCAACCACGCTTGAAAACTCCATCATTATGAAGAGAACCACAAGAAGTATGGCATAGGTATTAAAATTTGTGGTAATTTTTAGGGTTTCATTTACCAACTTTTGTGTTCATTTGTTGGAGTTTCTTAACATTTTACATTGGTTTTTTTTGTTGCTGCCGGTAAAATCCAAAGATTTGAAAGAAATAGACTTACAATATTTTGTTGAAACATACCAAAAAAGAAAACATGCTACTTTGGCTGTAGCAAATTTTGATACTAAGGTTCTGTCTCTAATGTGATCAATTAACTTGAAAACTTTTTTTGCAAACATGATTTTAGAAATTCAATTGAGAATGAATTATTTCCTCAAATGTTACCACTTCATGAAACAACTTCCATTCATGTCATTACTTCACCAAAAAAAACCAACCATTGTCAAATGAGCCTTCTCCTCCTCCCACCGACAAAGGATCCATGGACCCTTTGTGTCTCATTTCTTAACAAAATTGGAGCTCATTCTAGTTTAAGATCAGGTCTGGTTCCATTTCAATTACACACAACTCAGTATAATTTTAACTTATTTTTAGTATTAGTTTGTTCAAATTATCCACACGATCCAAGATAAACTTATGTACTATTAATTACAACCAATTAAAATTAACTACTTGCATAAAAAGTAGGGTTAGGCTTTTATTATTTTTGAAAAGTTATGCTTACTTAGAGAACTTGAACCTATTAAGGTAAAGAGGACAACACCTTATTAAGGGTGTTCAAGTTCTAATCAATTTTTATAAAAAGGCTAGTTGCTTGGTCGGGTTTGAATGGCAGTTCCAGCAAAATGTTAAACCTCTGGTCGGGATACCCTAGAATTTGACCTAGAACTTGGACCCTCCATAAAGAACCCATCCACACAAGGGCTTTTACCCTACATGAAAATCTCACCTTCTTAAGAAAGCTATGTACTTCTATAGGGAATAAGCTCTTCTTACTCATAATTAATCCCAACTTTACTGCAGTTTGGGCAGTTTTCTACAAACATGTCACCAATTAGTGGCCTAATGATGCTACATAAGAAACGCCCCTTGCAATTGCAATTGATTGAATTGATCACAGCACATTTGCACCCCTAATTTGCAATGGAATTGAATCTTGCTGAATTGCAATTGATGATTTGTGTACTATAAGCGTGTGATCGTGATTCAAGGGTTTAGGGTTTAGTACTGGATTCAAGGGTTTCGGGTTTAAACCCTAAACAGTTGCTAAACCCAATAAGAAATAAGTTTTGTTTACCTTTTTCATGAAGTTGTGAAAATCTCCATAATTGGGCTTCTTTGATCCCTTGTCCATATGAAGCAGATCAGCTCAAACACAGCTCACTGCACAAAGCTCCATTCCTCAGTCTTGGGGATCCCTGAATCATGTCCCTTTGCGTAGTATCATGTTCTGAACACCCATTTCTTAATTTGGGCTGCCGAAAAGTGCCTTTGTTGTAGTTGTATCATCTCTCATGAAGAACACTAAATCTTCACAGCAAAGGCTAACACCCAAACACCCCTCCCCGCCCCCCACCCCACCTCAAAAAAATTGAGAGGTTAGTACTGGGAAATTGTCAAGTCCATAAAATCAGTTTGCAAAGAACTAAATGACTATCAATCTGATGAACATAATTAGAAATACATGATTTGTTCAGTACAGAGTAAGTTATTCAAGTTTCAAAAATGTGTTTCAAGCACATCACCAAAAACAGTGTGCAGATTTTTCTGTCAGAAGACCAATCAAAAGGAAAATGTCCCTCAAAGAAGAAGAGTAGTTTCACAGAATCGGACAGTCATAAAATCAAAGAGAGAAGGGATGAAGAACAAGGGTAGTTTTCCAGTGGTGGTCTGGTGTCGACTTTTGAACATACTAGCCTGGTCTTGGTATTGGGTAGTTTTTCAAACTTTCATATCAGCCTGGTAGAGTTCTTGATACCTACTCATGTTGATACCAGGTACAGGCCTATCTATATACCAGTCCAACACTGGTCTCTACTAAAAAACAGACACAAAATCAAAGGAGAACATCAAAGAAGAAGGGTTTAAACTTTAACACCTAAACCCATCTAGCAGTCTGAGGAGCGGAGAGGGAGTGTACCAAACATTAAAACAAGCAGGTAAGTTAGTTGCAAGATTACAACTAAACTAACTTTTAACTGTTTGTTTTAGGGTTTGTTAGTTTAGTTCTTCTGATATGAGATTAGAATAACAAATTCTCATCACAATCTGTTTTTCTCAAATTTTCTGTAAGAAGAAGAGCTCGAAAGATCCCTCCACAGACAGACAGACAAATAGTAGTTTAGGAATTTCTTGAAGAGATTCAGGTTCTATGGTTTTGCATTGAATCGATTTTTTTCTTTTCTGTAGAGCTTAGAAAGATCATCCACACCCAGAATTTTCTTCATGATTAGGGTTGGTTTTTCTTCATGGCTGTGCAGAGCACTGAATCATGGTTTTTGTAGAGTTGAAAATATCCAGATGTGCTGATGATCGAGGCTTTGTTTTGGTTTCTTTCGTATTGTATTGTGTTTTTTTTGGGGGGGGGGTTGGGTTGATCATGGTTGTGCATGTATAGATGGCTCGAATGCCCAATTGCCCAAATAAATTTCTCCTAAATCAAACTGCAAAGACGAGATGTAATTCCATTTCTGGGTTTTGATGTTGAGGAACATTACCGAGCATTCATCTTGAGCAGCCATCCAGATGTTGCCTTTGCCGGAAATGCAGTTGAGATCCAAAGCTCGATCCGGAGGATACAATCGTCTGGGAAACAGCAAGTCGTAGTACCGATCTGGCAACGGAGGTGCAAATCTCAAGAACTCAAACTTGGAAGCTCCATCTGCTAGTGCAACACTCGTCAGCTTGTGCACCTGTATGAAAACCCTGGTCCCTTCCGTGCACCGAGCGATGGCGTAAAGCTCGTCATTGCAATCCAGTAAAGTGGGTAGATCCTCGTTGCGTCCTTCGATCCAATTGTAGGAAATCCAGTTGAGAGAATCGAGAGTATAAGCAATGATGATCCGTTTGCAGTTTTCCGGATTAGGGTCGTTGCTGTTCTTCCTCTTCTTCTTCTCCTCCTTCTTCCTCTTCTGCTTGTGATGAGGATCTTCTTCTGCTTCTTCTTGAGGAGGAATTTCCGCCATTGTGAAGATCACGTTCTCACCCTCACCCATGTGTGCTGCTGCTGCTGGCTCCCTCCCTCCCTTGAGCAGCATCTTCACCATGGGTAACGTCTTGAAGAATCCAAGATTACTGATCTGTGGACGACAAGGAGCTTGGAAAACGGTGGAGTGCTCCACCCAGCGCATGGTCGACGAGTGGTAGACGCAAACATGGAGCTGATTCTCGAAGCTCATTGCAGGATTGTCGTGAATTGCAGTGTTCCAATCCCAACCCATGAGACGGATCACGTAAGAATCCGAGAGTCTGGCAACGCTCATCCTCGCCACGGTATGCTTGAGATCGATGGTGAGCGGAGGCAGCAACTGGTAAGTGCGAGCGATGGGGTTGCACACCACGAGGATGCTTTGAGGTGGGTACCGGAGCTTGGTATCATACTTGGGAAATGGTAGCTTCTTCTTCTTCAGTTTGGGTTTGATGCTACCAGCGAGCAAGAGAAGACCACCTTCTCCTGCGAGCATGCGGGAGATCTCTATGGGGACGAAAGTGAGAGCCGGCATTTGCACCCACTTCGCCGATTGCTGATGAAACGCCCACAGAGTGTAATCTGTGAGAGAAAACATGGTAGGACAATACTCTTTGTTGTGCTTGAGAAAAGGATGCAACTTGGTTCTCGTGTGCGCATTTTGGAGCTTCTTCCTTAAGGATTTGGATGGCCATCCCAGTGCAAAAAGCTTGGCCACTGGCAAGCTCCACAGTATTATGTCCCGGATCTTCTTCGCAGATTTGTTGTCATTGGGTCGAGAACTCGACCACCAATCTGCTATGGCCTGGAGATGGTTAGTGTAGGACTCTGAAGAATCAACTGCTAGAGTTTCTGCTGCGGCACTATCGTGACGACGAGGACTTGATGAAGAACTCATTGTTGTTTGAGGGCGAAGGCGATCTAGGTTTTTGCATGCTCGTGATGGTCTTAGCTCCACAGAGATGGGTACTGTCCCCCAGGGACCAGACTGCGAGTTTGCAGCATAAGAACTGGGTACCCCGAGATCGAAATGCACGCGTGTCTTGCAAGCGGCTCCATCTTCAGTCCTGCGTCGCTGCATCTCGTGGTCGTCTTCGGGGCTTTGGCGATGGAAGGAGTTTGTGGAATCTGCGAAGAGCCACTCGGCTTTCACTTCGCTGAAGGGCATGAGGTTGGTCATGTCTCTCAACTCGTTGGCTTGCTCAGGCTGCTGCTCCTCATCCGCGACATGCTCGCGCTTCCGTGACATGGGTGGTGGCGACAGCGATGTGGTGATGCGCGGAGGTGGTCGTCGACGCAACTGCCTTCTAAGGAACCCATCGCTCTCAACAACAAGCGGATCGGATACGGTCCTTGAGGAATAGGAGACTAGTGCTCTGGAAGTTGCGTCCGATCTAGGTGAAGCATCATTGCTTAGGGTTCTTGAGGAATCGGACAGAGTACGTGAGGATGCGCCGGAGACAGTTCTTTCCGACGATGCTGCATTGGTTAGGGTTCTTGAGGAATCCGTTGCAGCAGAAGAGGAACGAGAAGAGGAGCTTGGAGGCGGCCGTCTCGGGACTCCATCCCACCCGATGGTTGTTCCCGATGGATTCAAGTACACCTGCACGTACTTGCCTGGATGTCTGTTTGGAACCAAGGTCATGTTCACGTGCGGAGGCGCAGATTGCAGGATCTCATTGGGTACGCTCAACCGCAATGCAACAGCATTGAAGTCCCTCGCAGGTGTTGCCAATGGCTGCCGCTGCTGCTGCAGCCTGAATTCGCCTCCTGCTGGAAGTGGGTTGAAATCTCGTGATGGTCGGACCCTAGAGTCTTGGAGCGCGGTAGCTGCTTGGAATCCATCAACCATTTCATCCAGAGCGTCTTGTCCTTGTCCGCCTCCTCCTCTACCGGAGGATGCCATGATGTCCCCAGTAGGTGCTCCTCCCTCTGGATCGACAGCATGAGAGAAAGATGCTCCAAATCTTTACAACACAGTCTGCAACTGCACCAGCATCAGCATCATCATGCAGATTTCACTTCAGCAAATGTGTTTGTTGCTCGGAATCGATCTCTCTTCAAGTACAAAATGGTTCCTAGTCGTGTGCTCTTACATACAACCGTGGCACAGCTGTGACCACCACCACCACCTCCAAATCCAAATCTATCTCTCATCTGTAAATGATACGTCATTTCTCTACTGATGTAGTAGCAACAACAATTCAAGGTATGAGAAAACGCACTTGGTGAAATTCTGCATGAGAATATTTTTTTGTAGTAGTAGTAGTAGTAGTAGTAGTAGTAGTGAAGGAAGAAAGACAAGAAGAAGAAGAAGCAAAGGGGAATTTTGAAGAGAAAGTGTAGTGTGGTTGGTATGTCTGTTGAGAATTGAATGGACACAACCCTTCAATCTCCCATTCCCAACAACTCCAAAAGACAAATTTCTGATTCAAAAGTGTGTACACACTAATCACATGATATGTACAAAGGTTATGAGTACATCCTGGCTTTTGGAATTCATTTTTCCAATCACACACCTGCCCCACTAAACTGTTAGAAAACATCTCAAAAACCAATAACTTGTGGGGGAGTTGAAACCTTGGTTTTGTAAACAACTTTGCCCAACGCAACACAAGTTTCTTGCCCCAACCACACCCCACCTAACCCACAAACACACACACCACAATAGAAGCCATCCCTATTGTGATTGAACTCCATAAGTAACCTCTCCATGAATAAAAAGACAAAATTATTAGTTCAAAATGAAGTGCAAAGTGCAAACTATCATTTAAGTTTTGTAATCTGAGGAACAACAATGATTTTTTTAGCTCACCTTGTCAATGCCAAATTAATCCTTATCCAACTCCAATTGCTCAAAATAATTTGATTCCTCCATCAAATCATAATTATCTTCAACCAATGAAGATTCAACTTTTAGAAAGCTTGTCAAATCTTTATGTTGTGAACAATTTATCATTACGCTAATGATTCGGTCTAAATTATCCACCAACAACCTACAATGTTTCAAAGCCATCAACATACCAACAAGACTAAACACATTTAATTTCAATCTATGACCCCAAAATTCCCAATATTTGTTTGGCAAGGAAGCTAACATTTGAGAATTGGATTTCATAAATCTGCCACCAAGCTAAAGATCAACACATGTATTAGGGGTTATAAACCTACTGAACAAGGACAACTTTCTAACAACAAGTGCACGTGATGACTCTTCCATTGATGCACCCACACCAAATATATTATTGTCTTCTTCAATAAAGTCACCAAATCTAACGATAGATCCAACAACTTCTACTGCAAATAGGGTTTAGTAAACATAGTCATTAAAAGAGGGATTATTGCATTAGCATCATATTTTGTAGCAAGACAAATGCAAGCCCCATGTCCCACATAGTTTTCCATACCTTCAAATACTCGAACCTAGGATCAAACATAAGGGCAAACATATTGTGCACTTGTTGTGAATCATAAGATTGTAAAAATTGCAAAAAAGGTTTGATAACCTTAACAACTTCTATCCACATGTGTTTTAAAAGATTATAACTCAACACCAAATGCATCCAAAACATCAAAAACATCAATACCCTATCCAACCTCAACTTCCAAAAATTAATGTCAATTGATACATGTATTAAAAACATCAGATAGTAACCACACCCTCATGATTAGTTCATCATAAACAACTTTGTTCAAAATAAATGTGAATGTTTTTGCACTTGCCCATACCTTAACCTTAGGAACCTTTTGTTGCAAAACAATTGTCTTTTGCCGCTCATAACACAAAAAAATGTCTTGTTTGAATTCTAATACCTCTTCAAACATGATTACCTTACTAGCAAAACTTGTTTGCATTAGGGTCTTCAATTTCTAAGGCCACAACCCCCTCTCAACACATGCCCTTTCCCATTCATGCCTTCCTTTTCCCGACTTCTTTGTCCATGTGATTGTCTTTTGTAAACATGTCAAGATTGAACCTTCACACTAACATGTTTTAGACCTACAATCACATTTTCATCATTAATAGCATACTAGTAAGTTTTAAACATAATGTGATCAAAACATGTACCTTCATAAACCTGCTAAAGTTTCAAAGGGTGATAATTGACAATGGAATGCAATATTGTCGCCATGAATATCAAGTTGTTGCCTTCATTTTTCACAAAGGTAATCATACGATGCATTAGATCATACTTTTCAAATAATGAATGTAACTGACCAACCATGGAAAGCCCTATGGTCTCATGAACTTCAAATAAACCAATGGTAACATGTTAAGGCATTCAAGATTCATTCAAGTAATTGATTACCAAAGCAAAGGTGTCCACGTTGCCTTTGGACATCTAGAGATCAAAACTAACTAGTAATGTTATTACTTCAACAAACCTTGGCATCACATGTAATTGCATGGTTTTTGTGACCATTGTAAACAACACTTGTTCTACAAAAGTAGCACGAAAAGGAAAAACAACATGCAAGCAAAAGTGTAAGACCAACCTCCTCAACCAAATATTGTCACAAGTGGAAAAGGGTCTGTACCCAATGCAAGTATACATGACCAAGTCTTCAAGAAATTGCTATTGTACCTCATTAGACTTCTTATAAAAATTTGTATTAGCAAAATATGATGTGATTGCACACCCAAATGACCTAGACCACATCTTCCCAAGTTGTTGATTGTGACTTACAACAACAATAACAAGTTCCTCAACAATGGCCAACTTTCTGCAAGCAACCAACTTTGGATGCATAGATTCAACATGGGTCCTCATGGGAGTGATCCCATTAATTTTACCATATTGAAATAAGGCCTTTTCGTAAAGTAGAGTGTTGGCACAAATCAAGAGCACCAACTTGCTCTATTCTACAAATAATGCACCGCAACATCTACAACTTCTCAAAATCCACAAGTAAATTGTCATTTACAACAAAAAAAACCCCAACAAATTGAAGTTCAACTATGTGGTTTCCAAGCTATAGCTTGTGCTTGTGTAGTTGCAAGTTGCTACATCTCAACCTTTGTAGAATTTGAAGCAAAAGCAACATAATTTGAGGCAAGAAAAACATAATTTGAAGTAGTAGCAATATCAATAGGATTTGAGGCAATAACAATATAACTAACACCAACAAAGCCATGCATATGCACGTTTTTTACATTTGATGTTAGTGACATTCCATCACTAATGGACTCAACCCATTGCACATCATCATTTTCAGCCATTGCTCAAGGTTGTAAAATGAAAACCACATCCTAACCCTAAAAAACCAATAAATTACAAAAAAACAAAAAAAATTAGGGTAAGGCATGAAAACTCATGATTCAATGCAAAAAATCACAAATCACAAGGAGCATGAAGTCGATAGAGGACATGCACTTTGCACCTTGCACTCAAAGCTTTGCCAACAAAACTTTTGCATTTTGCATTTTGCAAAGTGTAAAAACTAAACCCTAAACCCCACAAGCTCCACCTCCATCAACCAACTCTAACCCTAATCCGAAACCCTAACCAATTATACACCAAAATACACCAGTTATGCGTTGGATATGCATATGCATATTCATACTATGCATATCCAGGCATATCCATCCATGAGTGCCTATCCATGCACACTGGTACGAGCAATTCCCACCTGGATATGCATGAGCACGGGTTATTGCATGAGTGTTTTATGCGAGATATGTATAAGGACAAATATTTGAAAAAAACCAAATTCTGAATATGACTACATGCATATCTGGGTACTATCCAGGTTCATATCCGGAATTTTTGATATATCCAGGCAACACTAGTATAAAGATAGGTCATGTTGATTTTGAATCTGTTCACAACAAATCTGATTTCAATTTGGTTTCAAAGTGTGAAGACAAAAATTCAATTCAATTGGAAAAGTGCAAATGTAAAATCTATTTCAAACCAATGTGCAATTGCAATCTGAAATTGGAAAATGCAATTTGGCTTCAATCTGATTCATGAACTGGGTATGAGTGCTGCAGAGTGGGAAGATTACTACTACTGATCGATGGAATGGGTGGGATTTGTTGGGCGAGTGACTACCAGAATTTTTTACAAGGGACTACTCAGTCTCCAGCAATCCAAATCCTTGGTCAGTGGTGGCAGCATTGGTGGCAACTTGCATTCTAGTGTTGGATACAATTGTGATAATTAGTTACCAATTTCTTGCATTTCCAATCTGTTGTTACAATTTCCTTCTTGTGCTTTCACTATGGAAACAATGCTTGAAGTGATTGTGAGAGTATCCTTCCTTCCTCCAGTCAGACAATTTTGCAAGTGTTTCAGATCATGAATTTTCGCACTTGATTTGCATTTCTTCTAATATCAAATCTTCTTGAGTAAGCCCCTCTCGCTTGCTTTCACACATACTCTGAACGCTGAAATGCCTGTTTTCTGCATACTTCAGGCATTGAAAAACCTAGTTGAGTCAGCCAAGAATTGTCCCCTAAATAGCATGTTTTTTTAACAAGCTTCTGATAAACTCCACAACACCAATGCAGTTGGTGACGCGCTACTGACGCAAATGAAACTTGAGTAAGCCTTGAAGCTCCTTCCTTGAAGAGCTTCATCCCAAAACCATTAAGGTTTGAAATCATATCCTTGAAAGCAGCAACCTTTCACAGAGGTCATCAATTGCAGGATTTCAAGTTTCTAAATATTGTAAACAAATGACAGCATCAGAGACAGGATGATGGTTGATAGATCGGATTCACTTAGGTGATGAAAACAACTGACTACTATTAAAACTCCATCAAACCTCATTTGAAAGTTTGATAAGATTCTGAAACCCTTATTAAGAGTTTTCAATCCTGTGGTGTCCATAAGTGGCAACTGAGCGAACATAACATTCAATTTTTCTCTGGTAGTTTACTGTTTTCTCTACAAATAAGCATCCACAGCCCAACTTTTTTACTCTAGGCATCACCATATAAGAGCAATTAATCAGATTGCCTTCCACACACCATGCAAGGAAATTGAGAACAGCTTTTATGCTATCAAATCCACAACACAGCCACAACAGTGGAAAAACTTCCATTTGCTTTCTGCAAATTTCCAGTGACAAATGTGTTATTCTGCAACAGCAGCTTGCTGCACAGAACTAAATCCCATAAATTTATGCTCTACTAGAATACAACTCAAAGTCCGTTAAATTAATATGATGCAATTTGCAAGTATGAATTTTTTTTGTTGACTGCACTATATCGCTTTAATTGATGATCAGACTTAGGGGACATAATTGGAGTCCCCAGTTTCAAGGGCAATTGAAACATAGATTTATCTCAACGACCCTTCTTCAGCATTTTAGGGTTTTTGCACATTCGTACACTCAAAGGTGTCACCTCCACAAGCTCATCTTCTTGGATGTACTCCACGCAATCATCCAAGCTAAAGTCAATGGGTGATGCCAACACCACTGTACATATGCAATCAAAATAAAATGATCAGTTCAAAAGTCTAATTTCCCCACATCTCCCTTTACTGACGGTGTAACTCCCATATTCAGTTATTAAATCAAGCTCTGCAACTTTGAGTTATCATGTAACTTGAAATATGTATTTGTGTAGAAGACAAGTGGTCAGGCAAAAATATTCCCTTGTAGAAAGAACAGAGAGACAGCTGCAGCCAACTTGGAAATACAAATTGGTGTAGAAGACAACTAGTGGCCTAGCAAAATGGAATGGACATGGGGGAGCATTACCAGTGGCCTCTTTGTTGGAACGAACATTAGTGGCTGCTTTTCTTTTGCATGCATTCAATGACAAGTCACCAGGTCGCTGATGGATGCCAATTATTTGGCCCTTGTACACCTCTACCCCTGGGGACAAAAATAAATTGCCTCTTTCTTGGCAGCTGAAAAGTGCATAAGAGGTTGAAGTTCCAGTCTCAAATGCCACCTGCAAAACACAAATGTCCTTAGCATGATGGAGTTGCTGAGATACTGGGGAATGTATTGCTGCTCGGAGTTGAATCTCTCCATCTATTTGGCAAATGTGGCCACTAGTATCTTCTACCAGTTCAACAAGCGGTAAGAAGATCATATCACATAGAAGGTTTTGTCATGAGCTATGATCCTTACATCTTTTCATGAAATTATGCAGACTATTGAACACAAAATAACTGAAAACTTCCCTAAATTGTGGCCAAATTTCATAACAGTCTTCTTACCAAAGATCCTTGTTCCCGTGTGCTGATCTCACCAGCCCATTCAGCATATCCGTGGAAGACAGTGTTAAGGACAGCAGTTCCACGTGAAGCAGTGAGCATTGCATTACGCAGGCCTAACAAGCCCCGTGTTGGCATCCGGTATTTGACAACTGTTGTGTTCTCCATCCTGCCCAACACACCCAGGGATCAAGAGGATGAACTCTCGACAAACACCTCAACATTGAGTGTGCCACGAAAACCTAAGTTTCTGCAGCAACCATTCTCAGGTAGCTTTGGTCAGACTATTTCCTCAACTCAAACCTAACTTGAGCTGTTGGTGTGGTGACCAGAAATATATGGGTTTTACCCAGCAGCTTGCATGTCAAGCATTTGTCCCCGACGTTTTCCAAGCATATCCACTATTGCACCCACGTAGTTTTCTGGGACCTCCACTATTGCATCCTGTCAGTCCAGCCAATCCATACATGTCAGTCTACTAAAAGAAAGACACCTGTGCTTTCTCCACACTTTTTCATGAAGTTAATGTAGCCAATTTACTTGTTGTACATTTGATATCCTACTCCATCCATAGATACTAGATATTTTACTACATGAACCCAATTGTTATTTACCTCACGAGGTACATAATAGAGAGACAAAGTGTATTGACAGAAATTTTATTTCTGTTTACCTCATAGGGCTCATGCTTCTTTCCTTTGACTTCGCGATTAATGACCTGGGGTGGCCCAATCATGAATTCATAACCCTCTCTCCTCCTGATGCCCAAAACCCACCAATCAACCAAATGCGATCCAGAACTAGTGTGAAAAAGAGGTAACTATAAGATCAATATTATCTCGAACCTTTACAACTTTGTGAGCCATAAGTAATAACATAAAATTTTGTCTTGTGATTCAGAGCTACACTTCCGGAGTTTCATTGTGGCTTTGAAGACCATTGCAAATTTCACAAAGGTGTGGTTATTACTGAAGATTAAACTTCAAATGTTAGTGCTGCTAAGCTCATTTTGTGCCGTGACAATCTCTGATGCATATAAAGAAAGAGAGTGAGCAAATGAAACCAACTCACATATTCTCAATGAGAATCGTAATATGTAATGTGCCACGACCACTGACAACAAATGTATCTGCAGTTTCTCCATCAGTAACTTTCATTGCCAAGTTGCGCTCCAATTCACGATAAAGTCGATCTCGTAAGTTCCGGCTTGTGACATACTTTCCCTGAATGAAACAAAATGTTGACTGTTAGAAAGCTTGGATTCCTCACAAGTTTTTTGGTTGTGAAACTTTCCCTGCACTAAGGAACACCAGAAAAATTTCAGCACAAACTAAGCAAACAGCAGAAAGAAGATGACATCCATAAGTAAGGTTTAGAGAAAACAAGTGGATGCAAAACGTTGTAAAGTAGGGGAAAGAGCAAGGGCGGGCAGAAAGTACCTCACGGCCTGCAAATGGTGAAGTGTTGACAGAGAAGGACATTCTCACTGTTGGCTCTTCCACTGTAATGGTTGGTAATGCTGTTCCATCATTTTTATCCGCCAGTGTTTCACCAATCTGTTAATATGTCAAGACACCAAGCAATTCTTCACTCTTTGCTGCTCTTACAGTTGTAATATAGGCTACCCTGCCACACTATACATGAAAGCCTAACTTGCATATCAACACACCTGGCAACTTCCTGGAGTGTCCAATTCTAAGCTTCAAATGTGAGGGATTCCCACTTTCTGATCTTCAGTATTGAGATGTCCACATTGCGAAGAGAATAAAATCAAAATGGCCATTAAATTCTAGCAATACCAACTTCAATTGGCAAATAAGGATTGAACATACAAGAACATCACTGATGCCAGAGAGAGCGCAGATATCTCCAGCCTCCACAACTTCAGCGGGCACACGAATGAAGTTATCATATTCAAATAGCTCACTCACTCTTGCAGGCCGGCAAGCTCCATCTGGAGTGCATACCTGTGAACACTCCATTCCTATGTCATAAGGAACACACACCCTACCAAAAAACCTGGATCCTAGCACTCAATGCCTACTAGTAGTCTAGGACAGCTTCTACGTCACAAATTGGCCATGCAGAGACCCAATTCTGTTTCAGAGGTATGTATCTTTGTGGAGGGTTTGCCCCTTTGGACCTTGGATTCAAAGCTGTAAACTTCTGTGGAAATCACTTTAACAAGTCATTGTAGACATTATACTAGGCACAACATGCTATTTGCTGACCTTGCTATCTGGTAGCTAAGAGCTAGTCCTGAAATTGATCACTCCTTTCAAAATTCATTGCATTCCAAGCAAACACCAGAATGGAAGAAACTGAGTCTCATAATAAATCCATCCAGTGTTAGAGAAAATTGTGACTCTGATGCAACAATGGAAAAACATTCACAGAAGACCAATAAGATACCTTGACATCAAGACCTCGTCTCATACGTCCTGCATGGACTCGCCCAATTGCAATCCGGCCCTTGTGCTCATCATAATCCAAGTTTGTAATCTGCACTCATGATCCAATGTCAAAAACACTTTAAGCCTGGACCTGACTTCCAAATCCAGGAATTTTCCACTATTGTCCTATGTCTTCTCACACTGTCAGATCACTTCCAAAAATCACTTACAAAACAATCAACATTATTAGAAGGTGCCATGCTACCAGCTATGAAGAACTGCAGAGCTACCAGTCATTGAAATCTATCGAAAGTGAATTCAAAACAAAGTTTCCCTGAGGCCACTAACAAAATGATTTGCACCTGGACTTACAAGCATTTGAAGAGGGCCTTCCAAATCAACACGTGGCTCAGGTACACAGCGCAAGACTGCTTCAAAGAGTGGCTCCAAATCATCAGCCAGTCCATTCGGCTCCAACCCTGCCTTTCCATGTATTCCACTTGCATATACCACTTGGAAATCACACTGCATTACATACCCCCTAGCAATATGAACCCAAGACCACCATAATAACTAAAACTGGTTCAAAAATCAGTCAGCAAGGTATACCTACTATCCTGTAACATAGTTGGAAACTTAAGCTCTTCACCTAGTATGGTAGGCTGTGTTACACATGTACTGTTCAAGGAGGCTGCAATTTTGCCAAACCATAAGAAATCTTTGAAATGGTTACAGCACAGTACTTGGGAACAAATATTACTCTCAGCTTTAAGTCTGGAACCCAACACATACACCAGACACAAATTTGTCCCTTACAGGAGAGTTTTATCATTCTTGAAACTTTTGTTAGAACTCGTACCTTCAAATTTAGACAGCAGTGATTGCCTGAGTGCTCTGAAGCTATCTTATTCGTCATAGATAAATATACACAGGTTCTTTGTTACAGGCAAATTTTGCCTGTCAATTCATGTGAAATGTGCACATACAGGCAATACAAAGACACAGAGAAGATAGGCCTAAGGAAGGGTCATGGTTGCACACACCTGTTCGTCTGTCGCATTGAGTTCAATAAAAAGCTCAAAGGTGGTATTAACAACATATTCAGGACGAGCTGATGGACGATCAACTTTGTTCACCACAACTACTACAGAGTGACCAAGCTGTAGTGCCTTCTTCAACACAAATCGCGTCTGAGGCATGGGTCCTTCTACTGAATCTACCTGCTCCAAAAACACACCTATCACCATCAGATCTTCCTCCTGAGCATTTCTATGCCCCAGTATCTCACAACTTGTGTTAGAGAAGTTGATTCTGAACTGCAGCACAAGTTATTACAGTTCAAAATTCTTCATGGTGAACAAGCAAGTAAAAAGTTGCAAGTTTGTGGAAAGAGGAACCCGTATTGAAGGGCATAATCTGCAAATGATAATCCAAAAAATGATTACCAATAAGAGGACACCATCGACCATATTAAGCACACGCTCCACCTCCCCACCAAAATCAGAATGGCCTGGAGTATCAATTATATTGATCTTAGTGCCCTTGTAACGGATAGCAGTGTTCTTACTCAAAATAGTAATCCCGCGCTCCCTTTCCAATGCATTCGAGTCCATAATGCGCTCTTGCACAGCTTGATTATCACGAAAAACCTGTTCAAATATCCAAATGGGATCAGAACAAAAACTCATCAGAGCAAGTAGGTTGCCTTGTCCATTGCATGAAAGAAAGACATGAATCTTTGAAGAAAATTGCACAAAGGACATTTCAAATCAATCCACCTTCTAAAGCTGAAACCGTTGTATGAATGACTTCCACCTAGAGACAAAGGCATAGAATGCATACCCGAGTAGAAAGACATGATTTCTTTTGCATTGATCAACTAACCTTTGCTTGGCGCAACATGGCATCAACCAATGTAGTCTTCCCATGATCAACATGAGCAATTATAGCAATGTTTCTCACATCTGTCCTAACGGTAAACTTGGGCTCTTCCTTTGCTGCCATATCACATGGAAAAACATGTGTCACTGACAACATTTCAAGGTACTGGACTAAATGGCCTGCCTTTGGAGAGACTAGCACTTCTACCTTCAACCAAAAAAAAAAAAAAAACAAGACATCTTCTTGATCACAGAAACTATTCACGCACATAAGGCAGCAGAAAGAAAGTATGCCACAAAGTCAGTCACGCATAATGAATGGATTCATTACCTCTAGGCGGCTCCTCTGTTGCAAGAGTGCAACGCACAATTCCGGTACACAGATTTCTGTGATAGCAGACATTTCCGACTTGCTGCAACCTCAGAGGCTCTCCAGCAATCTGTTGCCTCATCAGATTCACCCCCGGCTTCGCTGCTGCCGTCTTGACACTACAACACACTCTCTTGCTCCTCTTCTTGGAACCGCCCTGCTGGCTCGCCATCGCCGCCTGCCCCCATTGCACCGCCGCTGTCCCTGCAAGACTGGCCATGGCTGCTTCTTCTTCCCTAGAAACAACCCTAAAACTCCTTTCCCTCCTGGAAGAAGAGAAAAATATACGACCAAAAACAAAACACAACACAACACAAAGAGGAAGCTCCCTCGCTTGATTGCTGTCAAAAAAAAAGGGACAATAATTTTTATTATTTTCCACTCTCCGAATCGAATTTTTTCCGCAATTCACTTCGTATGCTCTCTCACCACAAAACTGCGGGGAAAAAAAAAAAACACTTGCAATGCCGAAAGGAATTGAACGCGAGAGCCTGAGGAGGAAGAAGGAGGAGAGTGTGTGCGTGTGTTGTTTTCTCGAAGGCGGCGGAGAGAGGCCACAAAGCACACACACTGGAACATTATCTGCAGCTTTGCCACTTTGTAAAGGAGAGAGGCGTAAGAGGCAGGGCTGTAAATTAGCCTATCCAGTTGAAGGCGGTGGTGCGTGGCCCAGGAAGGACCAGCAGCCCCGCCCAGCCCCATTCCTTGATATTTTAACTTTTTTAATAAGGTACCTTTAAAAATTAATTTACCGACCTACTTTGAAAAAGAATCCTTAGTAAGGTACCCTAAAGATCCTTACCTATTGATTGTGCTTTTTTTAAAAGGTTTGATAGAGTCCTTTAAATCAAATCATACCCTAAAGATGTGACCTAATTGATTGTGAAATAGGTATTACTTAAAGACATTTATTGATTTTTTTAAAAATAGAAATAATTCCTTAATAAATTGCCTTCAAAATATCCTTTGGTTTTTAAAAAAAAAAGTTAGGAAAAATGTCTTAATAAAACAACTTAAAGATTACATATTGATTGTGTTTTTTTAATGTTAAGAAATAAGGTGCACTATAAATTTGTATTGATAATGCATTTTAGATTAATGAAAGTATTTTAACGAGGGCATATTTTTAAATTATATTATTATTACATCAAAAGGAATGTTTTAATAAAAATGTTCCAATGGGTGGTTGCAAGCTAGGTGACCATTTTTGACAAATACATTTTTTTTGAAAATTCATACGGTAGTGTTAAAATGATAGTCTATTGTGACATCTTTGGTTAAATCAAGAATTAAATGGTGATTAATGAATTCTAAAATTCATATGAAGAGAAGAAGTTTTAAACTTTTTTTTAACAAACATGTTAAAAGACAAAAATTAAAATCCACCAAAAAATAATTATAATATGAACTTATAAGAGAATATGGTCCATTTTAGGCCATTCAAAAGTTCATAAATGTTTTTTGGTTTATTTTTTCTAATAAGTTTTCTTACATCTATGTTCCTATTGACTTAATTATCATATATATTAAGACCTTATAAAATATTCCAAATAAAAATCATACACAAAAATGCATATATTAAAAAACACAAATAGAAAACCAATCCATTTTTTTAATTTAAAAAATTCATTACTATTTATTTAGTGCATGTGTGTTATTTTATTTATTTATATGTGTTCTTATTAAGTTGACAATAAATGTAATCACAAATTTGGCATATTGTTGATTCTATGGCATGTTAATAACATGTAAATCCATAACACTTTGCAAAAAATTACATTGTGATGCAAAAAGTGAGCCTCTTACCTTACAACCACCTTAAAGATACATGAATAAATTATAATTTTTTTGGCTAGGAAAAATACATTAATAAGATTCCTAAAGGCGTTTATTGTTTATGTTTTTTTAATTTAGGAAAAAAATGCACTAATCAAATATTTCAAGGATATTTATATTGATTATTCTTTTCTATCATGATAATACATTAATAAGGTACTTTAAAAACACATATTGAAATGTGTTATTTAGGTTAGGAAGAGTTTTGAAGTGCATGATTGAAACAAAAAAAACCATTTGTTAGGATGGGTTAATAATAAATAATCTATAATTATTTAAAGCATCTCCAATGATGGGAGCCATTTGTTCCTTTCCAAATGGTCATTACATTCAAGGACTTGCATTAATTGTTTTCCTTTCCCCACCTTTGACCTTGAAATAATTCAATTAAATCTTAATTCAAATTTAATTGAATTATTAATTAATGAATCTTTGAAACAAATTTATGGATATTTCCTTTTGAATTTACACAATTTTGAGTTTTCAAAAGGTTGAATCCCTCCATGTTTTAAAACTTCATCACGTTTTAACCAAGCTTTGAAAAACCCATTTTGCCTTTTTGGATAAGAAATTTATTTTGATAATATTATATATCAATGATCAAGATATTGGTTAATTTGTTTTCCAAACTTTCACATCTTGATTTTTTCTAATATTTTTCTTATTTTAATGTTGAATTCCTAAGGTTATCATTTTCTTGTGTCAAATTATAACTAATGTTTAATTTGTCATCACATGTTCTTTTCCAAATAAGTCTCCTTTGTATTTGGTTATGTTTTGAGCTTCTTTTATTTGTCTTGATGTGTTTGATAATTTAACCCTTGATTAATAAGAATTTTATTTTTTTTGGTTTCTTCAACTTCATGTTTTAATTTAAATTTCTAATTCCATTTTAATGGTAACATTCAAACTAGTATGGGGGACAACTTTAGGGTCATTATGCTTCATCATGCCAAAATAGATTTTGGTTTGGAATTTATTTTAAATAAAAGGGAAATGTATCTTTTCATATTTATGTCCTTTTTTAAACTATTTTTTTTCAACATCATAGTCACAAATGATTAAAATGATAAGCAAATTTCAATAACTTCTACACCAATTTGCATCTTGTTGTTCTTCAATTGAATCCAAATTCAATTCAATATTTTCATTTGGATCAAACTTAATTTCCATTTTTTTCATCATTTCAACATCACTAGTAGTGTGTAGCAACATAGAGCTCAAGTTTTTTTTAAAAAAATTTGTGTTCTTATCAACTTGTCTATCTATTTTATATTTTTTTATATTTTTTTTTCACAATTTATTTTTAGTTTTTTTTTCTTTGAGAATGGCTAATGGCCCCTTGTGTTTAAATGTGGCCATGAATTAATCCTTTAATCATAAGGTCACCCATCCTAATATTATTCCAATCAAAGTGGGCTTAACCTTCAAAGTTCTTATTAAAAAAAGTTCAAGTTTTTAAAGTAATTTTACGATACCTAAATTAAATGACTTTTGCTCAATTGGTCCAAATAATAACACATGTAAACAAAAATAACAACAAAAACTTAAACATCATATATAATTTTAAATTCTAGCTATTTATGAAAAAAATTAAATTAATTTTCCTTTTTTGTGATTTTTTGGTTTTATGCTTCAAATTATATATTTAGTAACTTTGTTTTTTAAAAATTAATTGGCATTTTTAACAATTTTTTCTTCTTTTGAATTGTTAAATATGAAACCAATGTTAACCAATGTTGACAGAATATTAAAATGGAGGTTGATTTTCAAATAATTATTAGATTAATTTTCATTTTGAGAAATCGTCCAATGTCACATTTGAAAAAAATTAGATTAAAAATCACTTTTCATAACTTTCACTAATTGAGAATTATTCATTTGATAATTACATTTTTTTGAAATATCAATCAAAAAAATTTAAATAGCTTAAAGTATCTAAAGATACTAAAGATAATTATTAATTATATAATTTTTGGTTTTAAAAGGTGAATTTAGAAGTAGGTAGGATTAATGTTGTTTTTTTCCAATTTTGTAGTGTATGAGCAACAATGAATGTTTCTACTTAGTTGGCAACATTTTTGTACAAGGCCATTAAAATAATAATAATTATATAAGCTAATGGGGACACATTTTCCCCAAAAAAAAACATACCAAATTTTGATAATTGTTTTTTGAAAAAAATGTATTTTCACTAAAAAAATTGATTCATTGTCATGTTGTGGTGATTTGTGGAAAAGTAATTAGGTAAGATTTTACTTAATTATAAAAGTTTATAGTTAGGATTTTAAAGTTATATTACTTTTTATAAAAGCTTTTCAGTTCTTGTTTTGTGAACTTTTTATGTTGTTTTTAGAAAAAGATTGTTATATTAATTTCCTTTTCATGATAACCAAATTGAAATAATCACCTAAAAAATTTAGAGATTATTAAATTCTAAATAATTTCCAATTTGAAAATTGGTTCAAAAGTAATAACTAAAATTCTGAAACCCAACATAGTTTTTTACAATTTAAAAAAACTTAAAGGACCAAGATGGGTTTTTAAAGTGACAAAAAGAATTTGAATCAATGATTTTTTTTATCATTGACATGTTTATAATCACATTATGTAAAAATACACAAATTCATATCATAATGTATGAAATTTATCATTCAAGAGATAATATTTTTAAATATTTTTAAAACAATCATCATGTGCCCATTGTTATTGTGATTTTTTGCATTTGGTAAAAAATGTTGTGTAAAAAGTTGTTATTTCATTTTATAAATGTGCCCATTATTCATGTTTATAAAAAATAATTTGCATCCATAATCTATTGATTTGAACACACAATTTTCCTAATCATAAAGACAAAATCAAATTAGGTAAATGCAATTTATTTAATAATAATTGCAAAAATTTCTCGAAAAATGATTATATCAAAATGTGAATTTGATAACTTTAATTTGAAGGTTTTATAATTTGAAAAAATTAAATATAAAATTAAATATTTATGTAAGGATTTATTGAAGTTTTAAGTGCATATTATTAACTTGGTGGTAAAAATTATTTATTCCCATGTATAATTCCAAAAGTCACCCATTTTCTGTTTAATGCTCAAATGTTATTTCAAATGAATTTCCCTCAATATTTTATATAATTTTTAAATTTATTTTCCAACCATTTGCTGAGAATTACTAACTCAGGACACTCACAGGAGTGTCACACCATCACCTCAAATCACAAAAATCAGTGACAAGCTGCAACACGACTCTTGGCACATCTTCTCACTCCAGACCTCCGAGGGAGTCAGTACACGAAAACAAGTTATGGATTCACATCAAAATTAAGTATCCAAAACATTCAGTTTGCTTCACAAAACTCATCAATACCTAACAGGAGTGTCTAACAGATTCAGCGGCATCTCTTCCACTGAACTAATGACTGCACAGGTGCAACCCAAAACTTCACACTTTTCATCATGGCAGGACATTATTCTATACACAAGTAGCACCCATAGCTACTCATCCAGCAACTCCCTCATTTGAAACAACCTCATAGGAAAATCACTGATTGTTGCTCTCATTACGCTCCAAGGCTGCAATGATCATGAAAACCCTTATATGAGTGTACATCCATTGGCTGTAAAAACACACTTCTTGATGCATATCGGCACTCACAATTTCCAGTTTAATCTAGTCCTCCACTTTCATATGAACATATGCATAACTCTCTTGGAATGCACAGAAAAAAGAGCTTGAGAATTGTGCAAAGGGCTTCTTGATAACAGAAACTCACTGTTGTAATTCAAAAGCTTCTCAATAAGATCCACATGGGTCATAAGCATGCGCCGGCAGCAGTATCGTACCAGTGCCAAAGCATCAAGTGCATCCCTGTGTAACATACAAAAAAATAAATAGAAGGTTATCCATGAGTTTCCTGCAGAATTACTTCAATACAAATTGATGATTGAACAGACAAGGTTCTTGGCACCAGAGCTTCAAGGCGCTGCATATCCCAAACACAACACAAAACAATGGCTACAGATGAAGATACATATATACTCTGAGCATGCCATTTATTCTCCATAGCTCAAGAAAAGGATTTAGGGTTGTGGAATCTAGTCCTGGACAGCTGCAACAGCAAGACTCTACTCCCATAACTAACATCCTAAGAACCTATGTAGAAGAACTTGTTCACGAACTACAAAGCTCATTGAGCGTTAAAGAACACATCCAGTTACCCTTCTGTGTAGTCGGCTTGCAAAAGATCCAGATAAGTATCCCATTTGTTTCCGATCACCTGCCCCAAAAGACAAAGTCGCACCGTCATGATCCTATTCTAATAAACCTTGTGCAATCTACCATACCACATATCCCTTTGTGTGCTCCTTCTCTGGAACCCCTACCTCGTAACCTTATCGTACAACTTCCCGTCAGGCAACCAACCCCTTTACCTCTCTACCGTCCAAAACCGTAAAATCTCCAGCACATCGAAAGCGTCGCAAAGCCCAGAAAGAACATTAGCAAGCAGAGCAAAGACCTGGAGGGACACCAACCAACACAGAGTTTGTTCGTTAAACAAATCTACCTTGCCGCACGTGAAGCATCGCACCGGGATTATCATCTTCTCGATCTTCCGAACCTCTTTCTGAAAGCTCCTTTAACACAAAGCGAAAGATTGGTTCACAAAATCGCGCGCGCGAGAGAGGGCGAGAAAGAGCGACCAAGAAGGAGTGCGATATGAGAGAGATCTGTACAAGAAGAAGAGGGTTAGGTTAGGGTTAGGGTTTAGGCGAACCTGCGGAAGAAGCTACCTACCATAGCTCGGTTTCATTCGACACTAACTATATTATTTTCAGAAATGTTGAAATTTTCAAAAATTATTTCTTCCAAATCAAAAAAATATTGTGAAGAACAATAGTGAATACTTAGGAGTATTTCATTTGTTGAAATGAATGTTTCAAAATTAATTAATTATTCGACAGACATGTGTTGAAATGGCCAAGGTATTATTACGGTATTCACAAGAATTTCCAAGCAACAAGAGTGAGAAAATGAAAACCCAAAGCTGTTTTTTGGGTGTAGCTGACCCTTCACTGATTCTATGACAGGTTCAGGTAACCCTTTAACTATCCTTCATTTCCTCTCAAAAGGGCGAGGTTCTCAATTAAAATCATGGACCCCTAGTTGGGTGAAATATTCAGTTCTTCAAATTTTTGCAAACTGCCAAATCCCTGGATTCCCAATTCTTAGACCACATTGGAACTGCTGGTCACATTGAATCCCCTTTCATCGAAACCATGTCCAATCTACAGTGAAACCTGCCTGGATTGAGCACCCCTATGTTTAGTTCAAAGAGTTCAAAGTAAGAAGGTGTTCATTCTGAGAGTGATAGTAAAAATTAGTGTTTTACTGGGTTTTGTGAAAGAACCGATCAATTGTCACAATCTTGGATGTTTGCATTCGATGTTTTACGAGATGGTTGTGCATTTGTGACAATAGTGGAGTGACTTCATCTAGCTACTCAATTGCTGTAAAATTTGAAAGAATTTGAAGTGCTTTTAACACTTCCATGACTGTTGGCTTGGGTAGCAGAATTTATGGTTCTTCCTCTTCAATCTCAAGTTCCACCTGTGATGTAGACAAGATCACTTCTTCCCAATCATCATCCAAAGTATCAAAAGTTGGAATGTCTTCAATTATAGTTTCTTCCTCCACTTTTATTCATGCTGCTCTAACAAGATGGAAAATCTCTTTTTGATCTTGAGCTGGTCGGTCATCTTGTTTTGGTTTTGCTATATCTTCGTTTAAACATGCCTTTCGAAAGCAATTTTTAATGGTTGAAGCAGCGACTTGGTCCCAACTTTGAAAGACCCATCCAACAACGTTACCAACATTTACCTTTTTTATAGCATTAGCTAAAGTAGTCACATCTTCATGGGATAAAAGAAATTCAAAAAGCATCTTGCGATATTTAACCTTAAAGTTTCGTATGATTCCAGAGTCCAAAGGCTGGGTCCCTGCTATCGTGTTTGGTGGAAGGAAAACAAGCTTGATGTTAGAAAGCTCCATTTCTGGATGACAAGGAGTGTTGTTGAGAATAATAAGGGCCTTCCGATTCTTGATCTACATTTTAGCGTTGAATTTCTGAAGATATTCCAAAAATATCGTCCAGTTTCATCCACATTCTAGATATCTCTTGTGTCATAGCCTTGAATAATGTTGAGCAAGTTTTGTTTCCAATGGTTGATGACATTTTTGTCCATTCCAATGCTTTCTCTAGACAGCAAACAGAATTGTATATAGTGGTGCTTGTGAAACGCTTCCAACCAACCATTCGATGCCCGGAAATCGTTCAAACCAATGTTGGCCACCACTTGTAGAGCTTTGGTTTGCAAAATTAGGCCAGAAATGGGAAAGTTTCAACAACGAACGTTGGTGAACCATTCGTAAACTCTTTCATCTATGACCTTGTTATTGCCGTTAACTCACGCAAGTCTTTTCTAATCAAGATTTATGAATTCAAAAATAGAATTTATAATCTCACTCTTGTTCTTTTTCCAGTTAATAATCGTATAGACTGAGACAGAGTACTTTACAATGCAAGCTCTCACAAAACTTTGTCCAAATCTTGCAATGCCTTCTTTGCTAATTTTTTTTGGTGTACTTTCTCTTCCCACTCATGGTTTGAGTCTCTTTTTCTTTGAACAACACTTGAATGCGTTACAGTTGCTATACGATGAAATTAGAATGAATTGTGAAGTGACCGTTGTACTCATGGAGTGACTCACGCAAATGTTCAATGTGACAAGGGTCATTTCAATGGAGCGTTCTGGAATCTATGTTCAATGTTCAAAGTTATGGGGTTCATTCTGAGAAGGTGTATTAATATGGCCAAAATCATTGTGCGTCACGAAATGTTCAACGTAAGGAGGGGTTCATTCAGAACGAGTGTTCAATCTGATAGTTTTCACTATATGTCCACAAAAAATGAAAGACTTCAAAACCTTACAATATGGTCATGTAAGCTTTTCAACTAGCCATGTCAAAGCCTCATCTTAATAAGATAAAAGCAAGCTAGCCCAATCAGCACTACATCATCCACAATGGTCCCTTAGACTATGTTGGGGCAAACACAAACTTCTTGTTCATCAATCGCCCTGAGCAAAACAAAACAATTTCTACCCCCTTGAAACTGTCTTTTGTGAGTGAGCTACTAAATCTCATACTCCTTACCCTTGAATGTGATGCGCTTGCATGAAGAGCTCTTGATTACTAGAAGCTTAAGCTTGTAGTAGGGGGAATTCTTATCCAGTATTACTCAGACTCTTACCCCACCATTCATTTTGCTCCCACTACTGCCACAACCAAACTTCAATCACCTCTTTTCTAGGAAACTCTAAACAAGTTGCAAACACAACCTTCTTGTTAACTATCACCCCTAAATGCTATAGCCTATTGCTCTTAGGGAAACAACAATAGCACTATTACTTTGCGACCAGACCTAGTCACAATCAAGGATTCTTACAATGAAATTTTGCTAGATGAAAATATTGCTTGCTAATATTAACCACAAAGTGCAAATGATGATTAGTTCAGTAGCTTTAAAGTACGGTCGTGCCATAATCTGAGGTTGCTTATGGCATTAAAATCACCTCAAAGCTCATTGCAAGCATAAAAGTAGCAACAACAAATTCAAAGAATGGAAATTTCATTCTCAAGTGGACTTTTTCTTACCCCATCATTAAACCCTAAACCTTGACCCATTCTTATCTTATAACTATTGCAAATTTGACACTAAATGAATATTTTTGTATATATTTTCATGCATTAAACAAAGTTGAAAAGACTTTTTTTTTTTGGTTTTGATTTGAATATGAAACAAATAAAAACTTCAAATATCATTATAATAAACCTCTGCATTATCAATTATGAAACCCACTAAATTGATGCATACCAAATTTTTTCATTTAAAAATGTTTTTATAAAAAATGAAAATTTATGTTTTTATATAATATATAACCATAATATAATTTTCATGGTTTTAACATAATTTAGGCCATGAACATAATATTTTACATTATCTTAGGTTTTTTTTCAATTACAAAACATGCACATTATATTTGATTTTTGGAACATATGTGCACATGAAGATTTTTTGATGAATGTAATTTATAAAATTGAAAAAAAAAAGTTATTAAACTTTGTATTTATGTAAAATGTTTTACCAAAACTTATCATAAATTTTGTTTTCAATACATGTGCATTAATCTTGCATTTTCTATTGGATTGTTTTGAGTTTTAGAGTAAAGGCGTATAAAAAAAATGTTGTGATGAATGTAAATTACAAAAATGAAAAAAAATTTGTGTTAATTATTTGTTGAAAACATAGGGATTCACATCTAACTTCACACCCAATCAACCATATACATTCTTAACGTCGCATGAAAACGATTCCATTACTTATATAAGCACAAATATCATCAAAAGTTTAGAAAAAGTTGTAACATGGTTTATATATATATATATATATATGAATGTTTTAAAATGGTCAACTAAGTCTAAAAGGGGTTTGAAGAAATGGGTATTGAATACAAATGTCATTTTAAACCTTACAAAATAAATTATAGGGAGGACTTACCTTTTAATTTTAATATTTTTTTATCTCTTAAAATGTTTCTACACATTATGTATTCGGGGGCTTTAGGCATAATATAGAATAAAGTTTATACCACATGGTTTACACATTGGTCCGATCATGTGCATGTTCACATGTTTTTATTTCACAACATATTACAATGCTTTAAATACTCATAACTTGCGATCTACTTCACCATATAGTTGACATTTGTTATGTGCTTAACGATATAACATTTCACATAATTGGAAAAGCTTTTCAAGGTTCAAATCTTTCAAAACACTCGTGAAAAAAATGGTCTTAATACGTAAGGTTGAACTAACTCATGCCTTGATTAATCCCATTACTTTGACAAAATAAATCTAGTAGTATGCATGTTGTAAAATGTTTCAACCCATCTCACACCATTCGCCATGCCATTAGCACATTTCATTCACCCACCGATATGTACCTCGTTCAACAATCATGTCGATATAGTCCTTCCACACTTTCCCACATGCCTTTAAACATTGTAGTTAAAAGATCCATTAAAACTTTTGCAAGTTATTTCATGCTTCATTTGACACTTCCATTATTTATTTAATTGCACATAAAATTAACAACACCAAACAAACATTTTAAATCTATTGTTCATTTGAGATATAAGATGTGTTCGCCATGGCTCAACACAAAATAGGTAAAAGAACAATATAATAATATATTTATATAATTAATGAAATGAAATATCAAAGGTATCCAAAAGGGGAAGGTTTATTGGTAATGTTTGTTTTTTATGCCTTGAAGTTACATGTTGACCATGACTATTGGGGTTAGTTATTGGTCCTCATTCCTAAAATTCCTTGTGGAAATTTCATTTATGTTTTTAAATTAAAGGCTATTGAACACTCTTGTTCTAACATTTTCAAAACAAAAGTTTTGTTTCTTTTTATTTTAAATTGAATATCATTTTTATGAATTTAATTATTAATAATAATAATGTATTCAGGTCCAAGTTTTATATGAATCACATTGTCTATTTTTTTAAAAATAATTATATTATATTTCCATTTTTTGTGTTATCAAATATAAATTTTATCAAATCATTATATGATGCATTATATTAATGTTATTTTAGGTTTTACTTTCATTTCAAAATCATATTTCAGCTTCAGACATTATTATTCATAAAATGTGAAGCCTTTTTTAAATTATATATAGGTATAAAATATTATAGTTTAACATCTAATGCACATGAATAAAAAAAAGTATAAACCAATATACACAATAATAATAATAATAATAATAATAAAATTGTAAAAAAAAGGTGAATATCATATTATTTGTAATTTCGTCATAATGGAAGGTATAATATCAATTTCACTTCATGTTTATTAACAATATATTTTCTTATTATTAAAAAATTTACCTTTTATAACCAAAATTTAAATATTTTTAAAGTGTATTATTATTATTATTATTATTATTATTATTATTATTATAGTATTTGAAATTTTTTATGTTATTTTGGAATGTAAAAATACATTTTATTTTGAAACACACATATCATTATTCAATTGCATGTTTTCTTTTATATTTCATTAATATATAATTTATTTCAAGATTCAAAAATAAATATATTAATGCCCATAAAATAAGTATTGTTAATGGATCTTATGCCCAATGTATATGAAAAGGTCTAACAATAGATATAAAGTACTTGTAAAATGTGGTTCTTATCACAACTTTACAACATTTGCCATTGCAAATGACAAATATCCCTTGTGAATTAATTTAGTTTAATGATATCAAAATTAACATTTACAATGAATTATATATATATATATATACAACATAAATTTTGCAGGAAATATTATAAATATATGGATATGAAAATGTAAAATGTTCGATACTCTTATTGAATTTCACAAATGTCAATTTCATTCACATTTCCTTGCATATGTGTGGTTTGTCACAAGTGTGCACATATGATATGTCGTAATTAATTTATTTAAAATCTAATTATTAATAACTAATTTGTCATGTAATAATAAAATGTTGCGTTGAAATTCGACAACCATTAGTGAATATAAAAAATATTTTACAATAAAATATGATATGTGTTTTGCAATTGCATAATATGAAATAAAATTATATATTTTTTATTTAATTAACACATATGAGATTTATTATGGGGTATTTAATATGATAGTGTAAAATTTTAATAAATTTATGTAAACTATTATGAATATTAAAAAGTCATAGAAAAATAACTAATTTAGGTTTGTTGATTATAATCATTGATTACTATTGTTTGACACTTCACAATGATTGGTCTAGATGTTTTATTTATATGTGATTTTAATGTGTATCGTTTCACATTTCTTGTTTATTGATAGGAAAGAAACAAACATTTAACATTAAATTAAATTTTTATAATTAATGATATTAATGAAAATATAAAACATTGTTAAAAAAATTTTTAGACATTGAACAATTTAAAAAAATTATGTGTTTGTTATCCTTGGCATCAACATACTTAGTGTAAACTCATTCAAATAATTTGAATTCACATGTATTTTTATTTGTAATGTGTAATATTAAATATTTATTTTTATTTATAAAAAAATTCAAAAAACACATTTAGCATATAACTTCTAGGTTTATCATTTTAATGATTTTTTTCTTGTAGTAAAAAATTGAAATCACATTGTAAAACCATGATGCATATTAATGGTAGGGTTCAATAATTTTCTTAAAAAACAAGTTCCAGAAAAACTCAACATATACATATTTTTATTTTCTTAAATTATGTTTTGGATTTGAAGTGCATAATTATCTACACAAATATGGGAACAACAAAGAGGGAATTTGATAAGCACATTTTGAAAAAAGAAAAATTGAAATAAAAGATGAAAAACACAAACAAAGCAATAACAAAAAAAATATGATTAAAAAAATTGCATTGTTTAATACTAATACCGATACAAAATAATGGAACGTTGGCAAATTAAAATCACCATATGTTATCAAAATTTCTCTATTTATCAAAATATTATATCAAATAAAGGAAAATTTGTTATATCAATAATTAAAATATAATTTTTATCATTTTTTATGTTGAATGTAGATAAAAGTTTGAAGCAATGTAAACATTAAGTCAAAAAGTTTGACAAATGAATTTGGTCTTTTGTTATTTATACATGTGTTTTTAAAAATATGAAACATGATTATTAAATATTTTAATACAATTTTTTATCATCAATATTGATTTGTATTATATTGGCATTTTCAAAAGTAATAAAAGTCATATAGTTCATTTGCACCATTTGTTAACATTTTCTAATTAATTTTAATAAAAGATAATATAATTCAAACTAGATTCAAACTAGGTATAATGAAACATTTTAGGATGTAAACATGATTGTTTAATTTTTCATTATGAAAAATGATAGTTAAGTTAATGTTGAAAATTTTGGATGAATTTTTGTAATAATATTTTTAAGTATGGAGAAAAAAATCAGATTTAAAAATTAATATGATATATAAAATATGAAAAAATTAATTAATGTCATTAATATTGGACATTCTCAAAAAAAAAAATCAAAATATTTGAAATAATTTGAAAATGAGATTTTGATCTGAATTTTTAAATCATGCACCTTTGTATTACAATATAATGGAACATCTTTTTGGGTCATAAGAATTTTTTAAATTTTAAAGTTGATTTGTAAGTCATTACTTTAAACATACTTTGTGAAATATTTTATTTTCAAAGATTTAATAAAAGTATATTTGTTAATTCAAATGACTTTTCATACCTAGGTTAGGCAAACTAAAAGTATTTTTTCACAAAATATTTTCTAACAATTAACTACATTTACTATATACACAATGTTAAATAAACATTATTAAAATATATTATATTTTTTAAAAAAATATTTTGAAGATGGGATAAATTGTTATTGACTATAATAAAAGAAATGCAATTATAAGTTTACTTTTATTCATATTAAATTATTCAAAGTATCTAATGAATCATGTTGAGGGAATTAAAAATTTTAATTACAAAGTAAATTTTTATTTTATTAAGGTTAGTCATTTTTGAAATTGACTAAAAAAAGTTGTTTTAATTAATTAGTCTTAATTATGTTTTTTCTTATAATGAGTAAATTGTTGATGTAAAATATTGATATTATCACCTTGCTTTCATTATTGATATGTTATAAATTAGAATCGATTTTGATTTTTTATTTACAAATTTGATTCTTGTAATAAGATATGCAAAATTTAATGTGATTCATACAAGGTTTTGAACATATGAGTTTTTTATTTATTTTACAAGTCTTTTTCAATTTAATACCAACTTCATTGAAATGTGAAAGACTCAATTGGTTTTGGTGATGGAAAAACTTGAAAGGAAAATTAATATCATAGAATTAAACTTTGTTCCTTGTTAACCAACACTTATGTAGAACCAAAAGAGAATTTATTGAAATAAAATATGTTGAAACTATTCAAAAAAATTATTTGCTCATTTGAATTGATTCATTTGCATATTTCATGAAATGGATGCCAACATTATCATAATTATTACAAATGTTAATGCAACTAGTAAAACAACCATTCTTTCTCTACTTTAAATTTGGTATTATTCAAAAGGAACATACTAAACAATAAGAAAATAAATGTGATTATTAAATGAAAATGCATTGAATAATAAGCAATTTTTTGAAATCAACAATCATGTATTTAGAATTTATGATGGTAACATGAAAATAAAATCACATTGAAAATTTTTCACTTTTAATAAAAGACAATAAAATGTTGACAATTGGTGATGAGACCAAATACATTAATTACTAAAATCTATCTTTTCATATAATTCAAAATCATAAACCATGTTAAACACTTTCACGAGAATATCAATGACATCAATTTTCTAGCTCATCGATGAAAATGGGTGTCATAACTATCTTCCCAATAGTTATGACAATTATAGCCATAACCTTTTGTTCCTTCTAGGAGATTTCACACTTCAAAGTGCTTCTCCTTGAAGGTGGTGTTGTCAACTAAAGGAATTGTTCAAGTATATATATATTAAAAAAACCAAAAATCCAAAATTAGCCAATTTGGTTGTGTTATTCCCGTAAGTTATTTAATAGCTTAAACCCAATCAAATATGACTAGGTTTTGGAATATCTAATAATTGGAAGCAAGTGATGAATTTGAAATTTTGATGATAAAAATCCATTATTAGAAATGTAAAGTAACTATTTAACACCATGAATGAAATTTCAAATAAGGAAGGAATTTGACCTAACCTACAAATTGTCAACTAAGTAGTGATGAACTAACCACCCAAATTCCTATCCTACACTATGAAAATGTGTGAATTGACCATTAGGCATTAAGTTTTGGCACATTTATTCTTAACATTTCAATCTTGTAATAGACCCCCCATAGAACACTATAAATACGAATTCCCACTAGACCCTAACCATAACAATTTTATTGAAGTAAATTTTTAATTAAATTACCAACTTTGACCCACATTAGGCTTACAAGATTCAAGACCTCCATTTTGTCAAGGAGAGCCAAAAGATAATTCTTTTGAGCTCGTCCAAAGGACAAGCAAACTGAGCAAAGTGAAGTGAGTTCATTTGCAAACATAATGGCATTTCAAAATGCCATAAATCTACCAATAATTTATTTTTTCCCCTACTTCCTTTGTTACAAGGCACACAAATGGCACCACTCATGGTACAAAGCAACCCATTACTTCAAATTGACTATGGATTCACAAAACTCTGATGAAAGGCTACAGTGAGCAATGAAAATAAATGTTGGAAATGTTTTAAACATACAACCATACAACAGACTTGATGTGAGTAACTTGCAATCGTTTTGTAAATGGTGCATAAATAATACAGAATTAAAAGTGATGGAGAGAACTTATCGGCGATCCATGAGCACTGAGTCACTCCATGAGAGCAACATATCACGGGTAGCATTTGGGATGCCTGCATCCCCACCAAACCATGCTTCAAACACACAGAACTGGAATCCATGTGACAACTTTGACCAAACAAATCATGAGACATGAAAAGGCATGGATTGCATTGTCTTTGACAAATGGAAACACCAATCAAGCAGAGTCCTTGATTTGACCACTTTTATATTTTTGGTTATATAAAAGTGGGTGTGAATTTGTTCGGAACTTATTGCCACCCAATTGCTCAGACCTATGGTGAAGACTGGTGAGGAAAATGAAATTATACCTCGCACCATATCTGCAAAAACTGAAGTTGGATTGAATTCACCCTCAACAAGCCTATATATATCCAGAAGCTGCAAAAGAGAGAAGAAAGATTAACACAGCTCATACCATATTAGAAAACAGACATGTAGCTTTCATCCTAAATATGGAATCATGAATATCAGGCCATGATTTGACCTGTCCCTGAACCATGACAATCAAAACTAGTTGAAGAAAGTTCAAGTTTCTACATTTATACTGGTTTTGTGAAACAGAAAGAGAGCTAATTCTGGCAAATCCATTGCCATTTGATCCTCCCTTTGTGTAGTCCTTGTCCAAAAAGAAGATGCAAGGACACATACCTCACGAACATGTAATCTAGAGTCTTCTGTGAATGCCATCAGAAGTTGCTGCCGTAGTGTGGCATCAGTTGCCACAACCCGTGCACCATCTTTTATTGTATCCGTCAAATCTAGCTTCCCATCTGCCACAGACTTCCTCCTCTCATCTTCATTCCTGGAGGTCCATACACAGCAGTTGGGGTCATGTGATGGACACCTCATGTGATTTCACCCACTCCAGTCTAGAAATCTAATCAAAACCACCCTGCAATCTATGGATATGACTGACTAGACAAACGAATGACTTAATACTAAATTTCAGCCAAGACCATTAGCTGATGACACCAGTAATTTTGATTTGACCATGTGTGGATTGACAACCAATGGGAAATGGCTACAATCACAGTCACCTTGTAATATGTGCTGGATGTTAGAGGAATGTACATATCATTCCTAAAGCACCTTGGTGATTTTACCTTGGAAGTAGAAGTAAGCTCTCAGTTAAAGAAACAATTTCATGTTCACGAAAGAGTTTCACATCTTGATTGAGGACTCAAGAAATCCCCATATTAACAGCAGGGCTGCTCCCAAGTAGAAGGGAAGCCTAAAAAGGCATCAGTTGTTACAACTCAAAGATTACAATGCTGGCACTTACAGAGAGTCGCCCACAACAAAGCAGTGTCTCACAACAAACTAGGAATCTATTCTTAACCAACGCAAAGAACTATGCTTGTCATCAGAATCCTAGTCAGAGAAAGGAACCATGTGTACCTGCTGCCCTTTGTTGAGTTTTTCAGTGGGGTATTACGGTTCATCATTGTCACTTGCTCTCTTGCTAACAAAATCAAATTCTCTAATCGCTTCCATTGGAATAAGCCATCCTTAAACAGCACCTGTTTTCATTTCAAAAAATGGTCATTTCCCGCAAAAACAGTTACAGAAATCAACCTATTCTAATATTGGCCAATGATAACTTGACAAGAGTCATCAATAAATCACCTCAAGTCACATTTCCTGTAACATTCTCCTGACACAAGAAAATGATCAGGAAGCTAGGATTTCATAGAACATCTTGCACATTTGATCCTTGGTCTGAGATCAAAAATGTGTCTGTGCATCCCAGAAATGGCCCCTAGTAAACGATAAACAAGGCTAAGTGACACTTTGACCACTTTATTGCATGATAAGGTTTCTTGCGTTCTTCAAAAGAAATTTTGGAGTGTGATCTTGCCTGAAGTAGTCGTTCTCGCAATGCTGGATTTGGATCAGTCAAAAGTCTCTTGGCTACATAAGGGTATGCAACCTGCACAAAAAACAGAGGTGAAATAGTGCATGGGTTGCCTTCAGAAACTTCTTACACTAGAAAACATATATCATCAGTGAAAACAAATTTGGATCTACTGATGAGAAATGAAAGAGACTGCACCTCAAGAAACTTGAAGTCAGGCTGAAGAGTGAGACAGATTCCTTCTTGGGTAAGCAATGACCGGATCACTAAAGAAAATCTCTCAGGAATTCGAATTGGGTATTGGTACACAAGTTGGTTAAATTTTGCTGCAGAAATCAGCACAAGCAACTCAAGAATTAAAACTTGACATTGACCTTGTACCCTACAGCTGCTCTTCATTGGTTAAATGACAACAGGCCACCACAAAGTTTCTGGCACATGGTTTTGTGCTTGCTTAAGAATCTGATGTCAAGGTCATGTTTGTTTGAAACACCAAAGTTCTCATCTTGAGTTCACATGTACAGCTTGTATTTGGGCTGAAATACTGTCTTAGAGACTAGTAGTTTGCCATAATTTGAGCTACCTGGCAGAGTACAGGCATACTAACAAACAATGAAATGAAAGAGTTGCATATTGCAGTTTAGAATACCCACTTGTAACAGTCCGGAAGTTGAAATCTGCAAGACCTTTGCCCGTGGAGTTTTCCCATATAGCTTCTAAGGCAGGCACAATAGGTGTAACATCAGTACCCGGAGCAAGAAAACCAAGTCTTGTGAAATCCCCAGCCATCTCCACATAGTCCTCATTTACCGCATGCACAACTGCATCTATCAAGATTTGTTTGTTTCTCTGCCATGCCCAAAAGACACCAACCATCAAATCATTGCTTAAGGGGCATATGCATATGCATGTATATTCGCCCATGAGCAAGAACATCAAGATGGGGAACTTAGCAGGGTTTAGAACACCAAGCTGGATGCTTCAAGAAGTCAAAAGTAAACACTGGAAGGTAAGCAAGCTGGAAATGTTCTTGAGCTACATAGGCATGACATAAACTGGTGCTTTGCTGATAGTTACTCATTTGTAGCAAGTTAACAAGAAGAATAACTAACTCACACAGCTAGCTAGCTATGCAAATTGTCACAAAAAACGGTTTATGATTTCATTTGTCATGCCTTCAATAATGTTAGAGACGAGGAGTCGAAATCACCTGACTCAGTTCTGCAACGTTTCCAAAATCCACATAGGCAATGCGACCATCCCGCATGGCAAAAATGTTGCCAGGGTGTGGGTCACCATGAAATAATCCAAACTCCAGTAGTTGACGTAATGCAGCACTTACTCCAATTGTTATGAAGGCCTCAACATCTATCCCTGCCTCCTTGATTCCCTGCATAGGCAATGAGTCCTCACATTACTGCACCCAGATCTTTAAGATTGAAGAAAACATGAAATTTGACAAACAGCAAATAGGTATACTGGATGCAAGATGCCATGACAGAAATATGAATGCTTCCTTACTCCATTCAGCAACATGAAGCAGTACTCTAAAATCTAGGATATCCTGGGCCTGAAGATGTCCTTGAAATTTGATGTTCACAACAATGCTGGCAAACATAGTTGTCATTCACCTCCCAAGCAAAATTCAGGGCAAGAAATTAACCTCTGGGTTGGTGCAACGAACACCATCAATCCACTCCATCACAAGCACTTGTGGTCCACTGAGATCTCTGTAAACAAATGGAATTTTCACACTTGGATCATCCTTGAAGTTCTGGTAGAAGTCTTCAATGTTGCGAGCCTCCTGCAGATGAGCTAAGAATGCCTCAGTAATACAGAATCCATTGAATTGGCCTAAATGGAGTATAATAAATAGGGACAAGATCCGTGCACTACATCATAGCAAAGTAGTTGATACCACTAAAATGCAGGGGAACATAGAAAACACCAAAGAAGGTGAAGAAGGAGGGAAACACATGAGACAATTTGTGAGGCAGGGTAAACATACAAGAGTGTAGTCAAGTTCTTCAAGAAGCTTTTCACCAAATTCATCAACAATTAGCTCTGTGTTGCACCCAAGCTTCTGGATGCTGATGCCATTCAGAAAAGAAGCAAGCTTCCGAAATAGGAACAAATCTCTATATATAATTGGCTCAATTCCAGGCCGTAGCACCTGGGCTCCAACATCAATCCCAAATAAGACATCATCTTTCCAGTCATCCACACTCTGATTTTCCAATCCATATGCTGAGTCCTAACAAAGCCTGTAATTGGTATGCATGCCAGAACCTACTAGCTGTCTGCAGATATGGGGAGTCCCAATAAACCACAGTTTTATGCAGATCAGAGCTTCTGGATCATTCAAAATGCACACAAACCTAGTTCACAAAGCAGCATCACAATGACAGAACAAACTAGTTCATGTAGAAAATGTAGGGCACCACGAACTTGGAGGAGATTCAATTCCCAACTACAGTGGCCTTGACTATCAGTTTAGGGTTTAAAATTAACCTTGATTGCAACATCTGCACCTGTGCTCCGAAGTGTGGCACGATAGACTTGACCAAGGCTTGCAGCGGCCACCGGAGCTGCTGATATCTTGCTGAATACTTGCTCCAGTGGAACGCCCATTTCTTCCTCAATGATTTTCAGAGCATCCTACTTGTTTTACACAACTCAACAATTCAGACCTCTAAAATGGAAAGCACATAGTTGAATTGGCTGTCTCCACAGAATTTTTTTTTCACCTTGAGATGCGTGCCCTCACCTTGTTGGGGAAAGCAGGGACATCATCTTGCAAAGTGCAAAGCTCGTTCATGTAATCTTCTCGAACAATATCTGGTCTGTTTGCCAGCACCTGCACACAGGAACAAACAACCCAAAAACCAAGTCCTCAGTTTCCTAAACTTACCGCCAATTTCACTAACAACAGAACAGCACTTACAAGAGGGATTAGTGAAGAGTAGAAGCTTCCTGAAGTTGATTGGAGCTGCATTCCATGACAGGACAAAATGTTGTAAAACTATAGAGTTGTTGCACACAAACAGTTTTCCAGAATGTGCAGATGAGGAGATTAGCCATGTTAACCATAGAAAAAAATAAGCAAGAGGAGGCCTTCCCCCTGTTCATCATTACCTGACCAGCTTTTATAAAGGAAGGACCCAAATCACAAAGAAGAGTTCGCAGTTGCTCAGCTCTCCGTGGAACCATCTCTTCACCACGTCCAACTAAACAGTCATAGGAGATAGCAGCCCAATAGAGACCCAATGATGTTATGATTTCAAACCCACGGCTTATCACAGAGAACAAGGCACCTGGTGATTCTAACACTCGTTGCCGCACCTGCTCATGGCAAAAACCCCACACAAACACATATACGCCCAACCCAACAAACAGTGATGGGTCATGGCAATAACAAACAGTCACTGCTCATCATCCAAGGTGAAGAAGAAAGATGTTCATTTCCTGCAATTCTCATAAACTCTTGTGACCTTGGCCTTAGACCCTAACCCTATAGATTTTCCTTGGAGATTGTGATGCCATCAATATCATAACCTTGTTTTACGCACCCTTTCTGGAGTGTATTTTCTGAAAGGGTTGCACACACCTCGCTCCAATTCCAGCTCTTCCATAGCTCCAGAGCTACTGACTCCAATGTCCTGCGTCAATCGGTCCAGCAAGAATTGGCCTGGGGTTAGTAGACGAGACTTCCCCGCCGAGTTGTTCGTCACCTCCTTCTTCCTTTCCGCACCTGTGGCCACCGTTGCTTGGATCCTCAAGACCGAAGCAGGATTGGAGAACAGCGACGACGACGAAGACGGCCTACCACAATACTTCCTTCCCGTTCTATTCTCATACAACTTGACCCCAACAAAATAAGGGTTACCAATCCTTGTCCTCGTCCTCCATCTCCCCTTCTTCTCCATCATCATCATCCTCGTTGGAAGAGGAGGAGAAGGCTGCGTGAGTGCTCCAAGCGAAGAAGACGGCATCGTCAAAACCTTCTCCATCGCCACAAACAAGACAAAAGAAAAATAAGAAAAACCCAACCCAAAAAAAGGAAAAAAAAAAAAAAAAACAACAACAACAACAACAACGGAAAGCTTCGCGAAACCTCCTCTTTCCAAATCTCCACCCCAAGACTGCACCACACAAGCTCTGCCAAATCACAAACAAAGGGACAAAAACTTTGTTTTCCACAAGCTACGAAAGATCAAATTCCGCGAACACTAGAATTGCACATGAAAAAACGAAGAGAGGGAGCATCGAAGAAGAAGAAAATGTACCCACCAAAATACAAAAAAATCCTCGACACAAGACCCACTCACTCACTCACTCACTCCCTCCCAAAGGACTTCCAAAGGAGTTCACAATTCAACAACAACAACAATTTACCTCCACAAGCTACGGAAGTTCAATTTTGATTTTTGCAGAATACAAAAGAGAAAAATCGTTGAAGAGGAAGCGAAGGGCAGATGTGCTAGAAAAAAAATCCATAAACCCTCGAAAATGATGAACACAAGATAATTCAACAACATCAACAACAACACCAACAAGATGAACAACAACAAGAGTCACATTTGTTTGGCTGGCATTTGAAGCAAAGAGAAACACGTATAAAGAGGATAAGTTAATTTTTTAACTGAACCAAACCACAAGAACCAAAACTGAAAATATAATATAATTTCTAACTTACCTGACTTTTACAATATTTAGAGGCATTTAATAGAGTTATCTGTAAAGTCACCCTGTCTTCACCCTGTCTTTGGGCCTGCTTTCACCCCTCTCCTCTCTTTCAGTGGTATCCACAAAGTAGGTAAATTTTATTAAATCTCTCAGTGTGAAATGCTCAAACTCAGCCTTACATGCACAAGGTTCGAGAGTAATTATCCTACTCGTGTGCACAAGTAGGAGTAGTGAAAATATATGTAGCAGCAGTGGAGGTGCTCAGGAAAAAGAAAAAACAAGATGAAACTCAATTTACAACCAAAATTGGTGGGAAAACTAATTTGGGTCCCAATTATTTTGCTTCCTAAAACTTTCATTCCCAGTTATGTGTTTGATGCCTTATTATGCTGAAACTCGCTGTTCTCACTCCCTAATTGCAAGACTTTATCCCTATTAGAGTTATCCTTAAAGTCGTACCTAGTTTTATTTTATTTTTTTTAAAAAACCTCTTTTCATTTTTTCACTCCCTTTTTTTTAATTCATAAAATTCAAAAAAAAATTGATCAAGCAATAAAATTCATTATAAATTTTTTGGAATTTTTTAATGATTTGTATTTAATGTAATTATGTTGACAATCATTTTTCTACTTGCTTATCTCAAGATTTGTTAGCGAGGGCCACTATGGACAAGGGTTGAATATAAAAAATGTGTGATTAGCATGTGAGACGATGAGGTTAACTTTTACTACTTATTCTCTTCTTTCTTTTTTTCATGGTTTTTTCTTTATAATTTTTTATTCTTACTGACACAATGGATGAGTGGAGGCACAAGAAATCACAACTACCTTCTTTTTTTTTTCTTTTTTTTTTTTGGGGGGATGCTTTTTTTAAGAATGAAAATCAATTTAGGCATCTCTTGTAAATTCAAATTTCTTTCCACTTGCGAAAATTGGTGCTTCAACCCTTAATGTTTTGGCCCACCTTAAAGATTCACCTTCCTTTCATGCACTAAAAAAAAATTAAAAGTGCACTCCTTCTAGTACAGTAGCCTCCCGCCTAAGTACGCACCCGTTTAAGTACGCATTATTTTCCTGAATAAATAAGGTTCAGATTATGAAATAACTAGTAGGTAACCCATGACTACGCCACTCCAGCCACCCCCAACGCTTTGTGCTTTCATGTTTGGATTTGTAGCCAGGTTTGGCTAAATCTTTCTTCAGATAATTGCCCACTTTTTCCACATCTTCCTAC
>Ga0116227_10000932_pt1 | contig 61841 bp, 64 predicted proteins | sample S1TSphgellanicum_FD_89693 | JGI IMG/M metagenome (GOLD analysis project Ga0116227, IMG submission 89693) | Host-associated microbial communities from peat moss isolated from Minnesota, USA - S1T2_Fb - Sphagnum magellanicum MG | ecosystem: Host-associated > Plants > Peat moss > Unclassified... | reverse complement strand
TTAGCAGAGCAGATCAAAGAAATGAAAGCTGCGGAGAAGAGGTGGGAGTCTCAGGCAAGTTCCCCTGACTTCAAACTTTCCCATAAAAAACCCAAAAAAAAAAAAAAAAAAAAAAACAATAACATTTCTTCACTGCAAAAATCAATTCTTCTTGCAGGTTGGGAGCATTTTGTTGCCTGTCAATTGCTTTTGTGAAAAAGACTGTAGCATTTTGTTGGTCTTGTTTGTCTGTTGTTGTTGTGGTGATTCTCATGACCTTGATTGCATGATTCTCCAATCTCCTTGATCTCTAGTAGATGGGAATAAGTATGGTTGTTGTTGTTGTTGTTGTTGGTGACACTTGCCCTTTTCTTTAGGTCAAGGAAGGGAAAGTGAAATCTTTGACAGCAAAAGAAGCAGGATATGCAATTCAGTTGTCCAATTACAGCTTTCTGGACGTGCGGCCCTCAACCGAGCACAGTAAGGTGATGATGATGATTTAACAATCCTGGTATCCATCCCTGTTTTCCTCCTCCCTGTCCCTTTTCCCCTTTGGTTGCGGCATGAGGTGGAAAGAGAGTCAAGACCAAATTAGGACTTTCTTCTCCTTTTTGCTACAGCAGCTTTTCAACCTTGAAAATTCCTCAGTGCTGAATTTCTTTGCTATGTTCCAAATTCCCTTCAGGTATATGTGAAGGACTCAATCTGGATTCCAATATATGATGTGGACAAAAGTTTGGATCCAGGGACTCTTCTCAAGAAACTTTCGAACTTCTCAATGGGTATGTAAATGTAAATGTATGTATGTCATTGCCATTAGTTTGGTGTGTTTTGAAGAAGAAGAGAGAAGAAGCACTGACAACGACAACTACAACAACATCAAATGCATGTGTGATGGGCTTATGCAGTTATAGATACACTTGGTTGGGTGTTTAAAGTCTTCAAAAGGTGCAACAACTCCTCTTATCAACTATGTTGGTTCATTTCTGTCTGTTACATCAGTTGGTTTTGCAATGGATGGATGCTTGTAGGGGGCTGGTGGAGCGGTCTTCCCTTGATGAAATACAATGAGTGAGTACAGCCTTCTTTACACAGTGAGAGTGTTTTATTGCACATATTGTAGCCTAGTCTGCCAATGATCTTGAGGGTGTTTTGTTAGTTCCAAGTGTGGAGGTTTTCCCTCAACTTTTTCCTCCTCCTTGTTTGTCTTCTTTTTATGCCCTTCCTCCCCTCTTCTCCCGCGTTTTTGGGTGATTTCTTTCACTGTTTTCCTGTTTGTGAAACTCCATCCTACATTTTGTTGTTCCTGTGCTAATCACCATCATGACTGAGTCTGGATCTGAGGTCTGAGGTCATCTCATCGAGTTGATTTCCTGTGATGTTAGGTTGTGACTATGAAACCTTCTAGACACCTCTAATCCCCTCATATTTACACTGTGCATGATATACTATAGCAAGCAAGACTGACAGTTTACTGTACTGATGATGCTATGACATTGCAGACGCTTTATGCCAGATGTTGTCGCCCAAATACCAAAAAGTGCCAATTTAATTGTTGGGTGTCAAAAGGGTCTCAGGTAAGTTTAAGGCCCTCTGACACTGGTACTCTCTGCAATTCCTTGACCCTTTTTTGGTTGCATCGTGTTTGTCCTCCTTAAACCCTGTATGCTGTCTTTCTAGTTTTCACCCCTGTAGCGCAAGGATATGTCTTTGTGTGATTTTCCAGCAAATTTGTTTTGTCTTAAGTGGGTGCTATAGAAATATCCATTGCTTTCCTTCGTTTCAGGGGTTTGGGATTTTCAACCTGTCCCCATGTCATGTACATTTGACCTGACCTAGATTTTTCAGTTTGTACTTCGCCACTTAAAAAGACTTCAGTGAAACTGTAGTGGTTGAGGTTCTGGGTTGCAAGTTGGTTTAGAGTATATAAAATTTGCCTTGCAATTAGCAAACATATCATGAAGGTCTAAGCTGTCATGTCTGAATGCTTCGTCAAATAGATTTGTTCAAACTCAATTGGATGGCATTGCAGGTCTTTGGCAGCATGCGAGCAGCTATACAAGGCTGGTTACAGAAACCTATATTGGCTCAACGGTGGTTTTGATGCAGTCCAAGAAGGGGTACTGATCTGTTTTTGCCTTGTTGATACCTACCCTTTGCTAATGTGTGCATACTATGGCTCAACAGTTTCATGTTGTAAACTTCAAAAGTTTTGTGATTGCAGCAGGGTCATCTATTTTGCAAACTTCAAGCAGAGTGATCATTCTCCCCAAATTAGTGAAGCCATAGAAGACCAAAGCTCTAAACTTTGAACTTCGCATCTTCAAAGTAGTGACTTGCTAGTGCCTAGTGGTTGCATTTCTGTTTCAATAGAAATATGTTTCATAGGGTTGTTTGTTGCACTGTCCCTACCAAGATCTGCTGTCTCTACCAAGATCTGCTGTCTCTTTACTTAGCTCCTCTACCCTCTGTTTCAATGGAAAGACTTGATTCCAAGCATGGTTACTGGTCTAGTTTTCTTACAATACATCTGTGAAGGTTATTGGAAGATTGATGCCTCTGTTCAATGGGAATGTTTCAGTATTTTGGGCAACTGATCTCCTCTGAGGCTGCTCTTACAAGGGGATGAAGTACCCCTTTCTGCTAATGTGATGAAATTTGCATAAATTGCCAGTGAGAAAACTGCAGATCTTGTGGTTCTCACCGTCACAGCATTGTATGCTTATGGGTATATTTTGGTGAATTCAATATTGTTCCAGTCTTTCACTTATGGGAACAATGTTTGAGCTTCAAACTGCAAGGGAAACTCGTCTAGGCGCTTTAGTAATCCAATGACTTATCCTGCTTCTTTGTTTGGACCAGGATCTGGAGAAAGAGGGTTCTCAACCCTTCAACTTTGCAGGTATCGGTGGCATGTCTGAATTTCTGGGGTGAGTTTCTGAGTATTCCCATTGTTCAATTTCTTGCTCATTGTAAAGCCCTTACACAGTGTGAAGCTGGCCTTGCCCCTGAAGAGGTCTTCCTTTGGCTGAAATAGGCTGGAACAGTTCTCTCTCAAGATTGAGGGTATATCTCCCACATATTCTGATACTTGAATGATCAATACAGTGTCATTTTATAACAACTGTAACACTAACTTATCCCATCAACTCTCTGGCTGGAAGGTGGACAGATGTACAGAGAGCAGAAGCTGCAAAGCAAGGAATAACATATCGAGCACTTCTGTTTGCTAGACTGGTAGGTTTCTAATATCCTGCTGATCTTGTGGGCCATAAGTCCTTTCAGTTCATGTCAGATTATCATTTGTAAGTTCATGATCTGGTTATATATGGAAGCTTTAGAGCTGCATGTCTAAAATTTAACTTCAGAAAGATCTGTTTTGGTATGAACTATTTGTGGCTTGTCTGCTGTTCTCAGTGTCAGGGTTGCAACACTACAATTTTGCAACTATAGAACTTCATTTCTAGGTGCTGGGACAACTCTTCATAAAGATAACAAATTTTGTTGGGGTGATGTGGTTGGGGGGGTGGGGGTGGGTTGACAGTTGGGAGTGATATTGGCTGTTGACTTATTTTTTCTTGGAGCTCAGCGATTGGGTCTTTATTTTCAACAGCTTCGCCAGTGAATTGTGCACTTGTAGCTAGAGAAGACAAAAAAAGCTGCAACTTCAGAAAAAGAGACCTTGGTAAGAGATTCCAGCAAGATTTGAAAGTTCAGAGGTCATCAAATGGTTCATTTGGAGGTTATTGGGTTTGCTGTTTTGGATCTAGAAATCCCTTTTGCTATATACTTGGTGGCAAAGAGAGAACTACAGATACTGGTCCAGTCACCAGTATTTCTCAGGATGGCTGTTCAATCCCATAATCAACCTAGTGACCACCACTAGAGGTTCTACAGAAGTGATTCAGAATTAGCAAATGTATGTAGAATGTGTATGACTTGCTATGGGGGGTAAGAAGGTCTCTTCTTTTGTTTTGTTGTGTTACATAGTTATGGGTGTGGAGTGCCCATGAGGGTGGACCATAGAAGGTAATTGCAAGAGATCCAAATCCTTTGTGGGTTATATATTCTCAGACTTGAATCATTTGGACCAAATCATTAGGAGAAGATTATGCTGTTTGTCAAAGACCCTCTGCAACTGACACCTTTCAGAGGGCTGATAATAATTGGTTTGCCTATGATGGCAGTGGCTTCTTCATTCTTGTATCCACAGTAAGGAGGTCACAACTCACAACCTGCTCCATAACCTCTCCCAGCCTGCTGAGTCTAACTAGGGGCCTCTGGAGCTGGGCCTAACACCTTAGCATTAAGTACCCATTACTATTGTAGTTCCACATAATCCATTTTATACGCACAACGTTTAACACATCTTTCACATTTGCTCAAAGTATGCCTTCACGTGATGGGAGAGTCTCATTCTTCGATTGTTGTTGTATGCATGTTCCTTTTTAGTTCTTTTAGTTCATTGATTGCTAGATTATGTGTGCTAGATTATGTGTTTGTGCAAGATTCATGTTTGCCCCCAAATATGTGAATTCACCTTTTTTTTGTTCTCTAACATATTCTCCAACACTTGTATCTTGAATTGTGCAACATCTAGTTCCACATGCATCCTCAATTTCTTGTCATTTATAGCAAGGTTTATTTGAATTATTAACTCTAAGCTATGTATCTACCAATTATTCAACTCATCCACGCCTCTTGCCTCAACATCAACATTGCATTTCTCAAGTGAGGCCATTGCATCCTTAGTCCTTACACCCCCCAAACATTCATTTGTGCCTTTAGATGGGTTTTGAGTCTTTGTCTTTAGAACATTGTCGATCATTGTGCATGGTGTATCCTAAAGAACCTTCAATTGAGAAGACAAAAAAAAATGCATTAGAACTTGTTCGATTAATTTGAATTTTATATGTTTCTATAATATGTCCAACCCAACTAACTTAGATTGTTGTAACCCTAGCCTTGGGCATGCAACAAAACAAAGAGAAAACAAACCATGAATGAACCAAGACAAGGGATGCATCATAACACATTGATTCCCTTTGCTATTGGACACCATGTTGGTAAACCCAAAAAACATTCTAGTGCTTCTTACAAATTGTGAAAGTGAAAAAAAACTCTTAATTTTTTTTTTCCACACGATGAATTTAGAGCTACAATGGTGGTTTCCAATCATATAAATATACAATAGAATGGATGTAAATAACTTTTGCGTTGTCTTTATGGTTCATGACATCTCATTCACAATTAATCAAAGGTCTTTTCGATAGAGGATTCAACCATAGTTCCAACCTCTAGCTCTTCTTCAGTTGATGCTTTTTTATTGTTGAACAATTGTCTTCATCCAAAGAAGAGATGGTTTTGATTCTAAGGAAAACATACATGGAAAAACATCTTGACCATGCAAGCTCTTAATTAGATTTTGTTCAAAGATGGGTTTCAATTTCTTCTCAAATATGAACTCCATCACCTCAAAGAAATATGCTTTGCCATCTCATCTTCAAACTACTAAAAGCTAATTGTGGAAATGAAGAATTTTATCAATTTATTCTCGGGTCAACTTTTTTTGCTTTGGTTTTCTACATGATTTTGACACTTGCAAAACATGCATGGAACTTTTTCATGTCCATGATAACAAGAGATAAAGACTTGCAAAACAAGAAAAAGGAAAGGATAGACAAAGAAAATAAAAAAACAAGGAATGCTAGAAGAAGCAAGATAAAATGAAAGAAGGGAGGATGCAAAAAATGATACAAAAGTGGTATGTATACATAGAATTTTATAACTATATTGTGAGAGGTAGTGAATAGAGAAATTGGACTTTGATTTTTGCATATGGCAATAAAATGTCCAAAGAACATTTTAGAATGGATAAAAAATGTACCTTTTAAAAAAGATTGAAAAATTTATTCATAAGATTTGAAAAATAAATAATAAAATATTATAGACTTTAAATAATAGTAAGCCCATTGTGCTAGACCCCTACCATCATAACCTTTAACCAAAGAATTTAAAGAAGAAGAAAATAGTTTATTTATTTAATCAAATTGGTAGGTTAATCCATAGTGTATAAATTAAGGACATGTCATGCAATTTGATTCCTCAAATCTTTTCTTGATGTCCCAATAGTAACCATTCATGGACAAATGTAAAAAAAGAAATCAAAGTCAATACAAAAAATAAAATAATTTTTTAAATATTATTATTATTAACATTGTGGTAATGACTTTCAAATATTGTAACAAAGGAAGGGAAGAACTTCTAGAGTAAATCCATGAACAAAAAAGGGAAGTAGAAAAATAACAATTTGCATTATATTTTAAATGTTTAAAGCTTGTTATAATTTTCCACCCAATTTTACTCACCCTTGAACTTGACTTTTTAACAAAACAACAAAAAAAGGATTCAACACAAAACTTCATCATCTATAAATTTTAGCATATTAACGTCATAAAAGAGAAAAAAGGGTGACATAAAAGGCAAAAACATTTAGTCACAAAAGTCTAAGCTAGAGCCTTTGCATATGGAAGCAAAAATGAGGACAAAGATGGATTACAAAGGAAATATTTGTTTGTGAAAAATGGATGTTTTTTATGGCTTGGTTGCAATTAACCTTTGCAATGGGGAAATTTATAATCAATGAAATGTTTTATGGAAAGGTCAAGTGTAACATGGCATGTTTCTAAACGAGGGAATTAATGTTAAATACATGTTTGTTGGATTCTTCCATAATATCGAACTTGGTTTTTAAAAAAAACACTAAAACTTTATTAAAAAAAACATCCCATCTAGGTTCCAATGCAAAAACATGTATTTTAAGCAACTAGCATGTTTTCACATTGTTTCTTATATAAAACAAAACAAGGGAACAAAAAATAAATTGTTCCAAAATTGGGGATGAAAAAATGAGATTAAGGTTAAACATGTAGACACATTAAGGCTAATGACACAAGAACTAGGCATATACAACAAGCTTGAATCAAGGCCTAAAAGGTGAGGGTAGCATTTCACACCTAGCTTTGGAAATAGTTTTTTTGTTGATTTCATCATGGACTTGACTTTTGTCTAATTGTTAAACACATTTTCCTCCTCAACTTTGATTTTTTTTAAAAACATTTTGGTGAAGATAAGGAGGTGAAATTCCAAAGTTTCATGCACTAAGAAGGTCAACCTACTAAAGAAAAATGATTTAAAAATTATTAAAATAAGATTTATTTTAAAAAAAACTAAAAAAACTTGATGGGTCCTTGTTGCTAATAAAAGGCAACTTATTAATAATTGTTTACATTTTGTTTAAATCTTGAATTTGTAACCATTGAAAAAGGAACCAATTTCCTTTGATGTGCATATGTTGTTCATGTGAAATAAAATCGCATCACCATTGTAATCCAAAAATTTATCCATAGAATATTTTTTGAACTCTATAACTTGGAATTTTCTTCTTCCACGATAAATCATTAAAAGCGAGTTGGAAATAAAAGGTAATGGTAAGTTCTTGGGGATATTTTTAATGACCAATTCGACCTTCTAATTTTAATTAACTTGTAGATTCAAACAAAAAAAGAAGTAAAAATAAAATCATTTGTAAGAAATAAAATTGCACATAATTAAAGTACCATTCACATTCCAACAAATCAAATATGTTTAATTATTCAACAAATCTTCATTATACATTATGCTTTCAAATTTCAAATCACACCAAAATTTGAAAAGCCTATGAATTTTATGAATAAAATTGGTGGGGATAAAAACATTATAAAATTGCTTCAAAATATAACAAAGGATTTAAAAGTGAAAATTTTTTTTATAAAGAAGATGCATTGAAAATGTATGTCAAGATCCAATAATCTTATTTCAAAATTTAAAAAACTAGAAATAATTTCAAAATAAAAAATAAGTTTAAATTTTTTCATTTCAAACCTACCATTAAAATATATAAAACATTTTATCCCCCTCTCAGTAACCCTTCAACTTATCACAAATTTTAGATAAAACATCAAGTTAAAAATAAAGGTATGTCAACTTTTTTTTTGTGACCTTTTCATTTTCTATATGTGTTCATTTAATTTTTCTTTTGTGTACTCTTCATGTTTTTTTTATTAATGTTTATGAGTATTTTTGCTCTTCTATGAGTTCTATTCTTCTTACATTTTCCAATTTGTTACTAATGTGCAACTTTAGATCATTCACTATTTATAAAAACACAAGACATAATTTTATTTTTAAAAAAATCAAAGAAGTTAAACTATTTAATGTAAATGTTTATTTAATTCAATCATGTATTATCAATTAATGTATCTTGTTGCCCAATTTTTTTGCACAATAAACTATTATAATCATTTAAAACACATCATCAACACATTTTTTGAACAAAAAATTCTTAATTGAGGCATCCAACTATCACATACCATTTTATAGTTAGTTTTCAAATTGATAAAATGACAAATATTTTTTTTCATCAAAAAATCAATGTATTTCTTAGATTTAGAATTTTAAAATTTTCAATGATTTTCATTAGTTTATTACAATAACTAATGGACTCTTGTATCCTTACCCCAAGTGAGACCATCTTCAAGTCCCTAAGGATACAATTTTCAAAAAAAACCTTTCAAGGCTTTAAAAAATCAATTAAAATTTTATTGGTTCAATTGTGAATGCAATTGTCATTGGCTCAATTGTTAAAGTTTGAATGTGAAAAGGGCTTATTAATTAAATTTCACATTTAATAATATATTACATTGTAGGTTGAAACAAAACCTTGTGGCTTGGGGTATTTCAAGTTAACAAAACTTGAACAACCTTCCTTAATAGATAAATGTCATATAAGTTATAAAATTATTCATACACTTTAAAAAAAAACATATATTTTATAAGATTATTAAATTTCATTTTTCACAAAAAAAAAATCACCCAAAAAAATCATTTCCATTCATTAATAAAATGGAGTATTTTACCAATCATCCTTTAGACTCATTTATTTGCATGTAGTAAATATCTTAACGTCACCCATGGGCTTTTTAAAATGTTCATTATTTTTTTAATAATAACTTATTTGTAAAAAAAAACGTGTAAATGAATCAAAAAAAAAAAAAGAATAAAATTTAACATGCAATTAATTATATAATGTAGTATTTAATGACTTTGTTTTCTATATTTACCCATGTTTTGTGGTGTTAAGCGAATAATCCATTATCTTGTGCAATTTAAAAATGAATTTGTAGGCTAATTACCTCACTCCATACATGGATATGAAATGACAAATAAATTATTAAAAATGATTTAAAATTATATATATATATATATGAATTGATAAACGTCCACTTTCTTTATCATTATTCTCACCTTTTTTTTTTTCACACGTTAAAAAACAAAATTCCCTTTCAAAATGAAACTAAATATAACCTTTTACATTAAAAAAAATGCTCATAAATAAAAGTAAAAATAATCATGAAATTAAAATTTAAAGATTAATTCACATTTCTCATTTTTTAAACACAAAAAAAAATTGATGATGTTTAAACCTTTATACAAATATTTTTTCTTTTAAATAGTTTAATAATATTTCTATTTAATTGCCGGGAAAAAAAAAAAAGAAGTCAAATTGAGTTGATATAACCTTGGATTAATCTAAAGCTTTTTTCTAGGCCATAAGGTTTCTACCTAACCCTAAAAAGAACTAACCCTAAAAAGATTTTGGGATGTCCAATTGTCAAGTTGGTAAGGTATTCATTCATTGGGGGAAGGAAGAATGTGCCACTAAAGCGTTTCCATGTCCAAAACTCCAAACAACCTGACTCTTGATGAGATCTGCAAACACATCAAAACAATGAAGAGTCAAAAAAAAAAGGGCCTTCAATACCAACAGAAACCACAAACTTCAAATGCAAAACTTGCATTCCATGCAAAAAGACCATGAACATGCAATGCAAGCACACCCACCTTCAATTGTTCTAGAAACAACTCTTGAAACAGAATTTACCTTCAAAACCAGCCCCGTTCGTGAGATTTGCCCAATACTGGCTATTTCCATTTGGAAAATTGACATTGAAACCTCACAGATCTAAACATCAACCCATTTGGGTCATCTCTAATTCATGAAATTGATGTTGTTGTAATGTTGCGGGTGTTTCTGCATCAACCAATATGGTCATTTTGATTTCAGAAAATTGATTTGAGCAGCGACAAAATATGGTCATATCCATTTCGAAAGATGTGACATTGTGGTGTCACAGCGTTGAGCATTGACAAAATGTGGTCATTTCCATTTCAAAGGATTTGACCTTGTAATTGACATGGATCAACGAATAGGCATGTCATAACCTTGGAAATGCAACTGGATTGGAGATGAAAGCTTAAAAGAGGGAGAAGGTAATGGTGTTCAGATCAGATCATCGTAGTCAAGTCATCTCATGGAAGTCCTAAACAGTCTTCCTCATGATCAACAAGGTAATGAGAAGCAAAGGGAAGGTATTGTAGTACAGAAAGCTAAGTAATACATGTAAATTGTCAAAAAAGCAGCAAAAGAAGAGACAGGACCATGTTGCAAGAACCACTTGAAAAGAGAAAGAAGAGAAAGGGCCACGTTCGAGGAACAGTTCAACATCCATGGGTTCTCTGTTTTGATGGGGCTTCCATTGATGATGCAACCTATGCAGGTTGTGGAGCAGTGCTAATGACCCATGCCCGATCTCCAGTCGAAGAATTGAGCAAGTTCATAGGGGCTCATACTTTGCATACTGCAGAATATGTTGCCTTGTTTACAGGTCTCAAGGTAGCAAGCTCTTGGAATGTTGACAACCTGCATTGTTACGGAGCCTCTCAGATTATTCATAACCAGGTGTGAAGGACACCAAATAGAGTAATATTTTTTTGCAGTGAAATCATTGTGTGTTTTGAACCCTTAATGCATGAATTTTTTGCCACCATACTAAGCAAGTTCAAAGTCCTGTTTCTTCATATGACAAGAGGTCAATCATTACTTTTGTAACAGCTAACAGGGCAGTGGAAAGCAAAAAAACAAATATTGGTGTTTTTGTGTCAACAAGTGAGGCTTCTAATTGGAGAGTTCAAAAGTGTGAAGTTAGAGTGGGTGAGAAAGGCTGACAATCTCCATGCGGCTAGACTCGCATACCAAGCTATAAACCTTCAATTGGATCGAGAATTGACTGCTGCAGAAACTGACAGTGGAGATCCTGAGAGCACCAAACCGAAAAAGGATTCAGCTGAATTCAGTGATGATGACGATGACTATTATCAGCATCCGATATCAAAGAATTCAAGTAAACAACCTCAACAGCAGCACGGATCATCACATGATTCAAGTAAACAACTAGGACAGTGCAGATCAACACCCACAGTATCCTGTAAGACCAATGACAATCAAAATGGTAAGCACAAGAGAGTTTTAAGGAAGCGTTGAAAAAGAAATAAGTGTAAGCAAAGACAATAAACCCTTTTGACTGCCATTATTTCATTGGCTACCATGTCTGCACTCCCACCACAGTCAGGAACCAGGTATTTATTTTTCCATTCTTCATTTGTCACATTAAAAACCCAAGCAAATCTGATTTGTCAGATTTATTAGATTTGCAGGACAGAGTGATGCTCACTCTAGTCATCTGTTCACTCAAATGACATAAGGTCTCTTTGCTGGCACATGTGCATCTGAACAAGCATTAGGCTCAGGCATGTCTCAAATAAATGCAACAAATGTTTACTCTTGAAGGAATATTCTTGCAAAGGCAAGCCACTTCAACAGTAGGGACAAAATCATCTTTAAAATATTTTTAAAACTCTGCCAGAACAATAGAGGATGCATACACATAATAAGGGAGGTTTTCAAAGTTAGACTAGATGGAGACATAAGTGTTTGCTGGGAACAATTATCCAGTGAATAGCATGCAATAACAAAAGTGCCAACTCTGAAAATCTCACAGGTGCAAATACCCACTTCACTGGCAATTAGGAGAAATATCTGTAAAGACCCCAACTCTTACAAGCAGGAATGTCCACTACACTAAGATCGTACTTGTGCTGCAGTCCTTCATCCAATGTTTCTTATTAGTGAACTTTTTGGATTTTGACTTGATTTTGAATCATCTTGTGAAATGACTAAAAATGATGAGTTCAATCACAAGCTATAAGGATAATCTGCTAACCAAGTCACTCTTGAAGATAATGCATGATAATACATAATGCAATATAATGCACCATAATAACTTGTTCTCTTCAAGAGTGGCTTGGTTCACAGATCATCTTGCAGTATTGTGAACTTATCAAGCAGTTTGCACTCTTGAAGATAATGCATATATTGCATTATCACAACAAGATGTTGACCCTTGGTGTGATGTGGACCCTCTTACAGCAACTTGTTAGCTCAGTAACCAGTGATATTTTGAACCCAAGAGCAATTCTGAGACTGCATACAATAGATTTGAAGCTGACAACCCTAGATTACAATTACCCAGATTTATAGAAAAACAGTTTGACCCAAAAAAGTCAACAATTTGCTCAATTGACACTCTCACTCAAATGTAGTAACAAAAGATCACAGCTACAGGGAGAAAAACCAGAGAGTGTCACCTAAAAAGGCTGCCTGTTCACTACATCATTCTCCTTTCATCTCTCCATCCGAACCTATGAATTGAGACAGAAAAATGTCTTGCACAAAAAGACCAAAGCTCTAGTCACCCTTTTTCCTGAAAGAGCAACCTTCAGTCAAGCGAGCCTTCCCACCAGTTGGCTGGCACAGGACTGTTGAGCAGCTCCCACACACCACCACTGTCTGTGAGTGGCTAAATACTGTTGTACTGCAATATCAACAACAACAGCACACATCAGGCTATATGACACCCACCTTCTGTTTCTCACATCAAATTCTTCAGCAGCATACCATTTCTTCTTCCAGCATGTGGATAGCATCTACTAGGACTCCAGGAACATTATCCAACATTAACATCCATGCCTATCATGCTCTGTGGGGCAATCAGCAGAGGACATTTTCATGTCTTGCCCATCATGCCCAGTGCAGTTGGCACAGAGCATTGGCAAGAGAGCATTTGACCTCTCTTGCCCACAATGCTCTATGCAATCAGCAGAGCACATTCACATCCCTCACCCATCATGCTTCGTACAATTGACATCTCTTGCCCATCATGTGCGGTGCAGAACTTGACATCCAAATTCACAGAGACTCAGTAACCTGACAGCAGAAGTCCCTCAATATGATTCTGAAACAGCTCAGAGAAGGAGGAGAAGCGAAGAACTTACATGGTGAAGCATCCCTGGCACTTCACATCCTACGTCACACACACACAGAAGCAAAGACAGTCACCATTTATGTGCAATCAAGGGGAAAATGATGTAATGACTGCGAACAAGAATAACCCTGAAGAACTGGGTAGTCTGTTGAAGGAAACTCCTAACCACTGTGGCCATTGCCCTTGATGATTGAGCAGTCAGGGAACGAACAGGACGAAAAAGAGTTACACCAGACTAAGCCGAAAACAGATGAACACGAGAAGAAAAAAACACTAGGCTCTTGGCTCTGTGTTTGTGTCATTCTTCTTTCTACACAGAAACCAGTAGAAGAGAAGAACACAACCGACAGCAGAAAGAACACAAACAGACGCAAACAAAATGCATTTCAAGCTCACCATGAAGAAAGAGTTGGGAGACTGCACAAGACGTTTCAGCTTGTGCTTCCTTCTCTCCAGCTCCACTGGAGGGTGCAGCAGATCGATATCGTTCGAGAGCACCTGCCCCCACATATCGATCCACAAACAACCAACCCCTGGTTAGCAAACCTTCGAACAAACCCGAGTAGGAGATTCTTCCGTCTGCATCCTAGGCACACAGATCAAAGCAAACTTCCCCACTCCTCCGTGGGAATCCTAACAACATTCACAGCACCAGCGATGATCGTCTACAACTCTTTTGCAGAGAGCTCTTGGACAAAAGACAATAAAGATACAACCAGATTCCGAGGCAAGAAACACACCATGATGAAGAGGAAGGGCAGAGAGACTACAGTCGAAGCTGCGATTGCGACGAGATCGAAAGGGAGTGTGATATCGCTCCGGCTCCCATTTGATCCTCCGCCCGCGCGCACCCCCCAAACCCTAAGGCTCCACGCAGTAGTGTGTGGTGGGAAGAAGATGCATTAGGGTTAGGGCTAGGGTTAGGGTTTTGCACTATGCGGCGAAGAAGACAAGAAACGGCAAGGAAAACAAGCACAGCAATGGCAATCTTTCCTCTCCCAGATCTTCGCGTCCTCGCGCACTACAACCATGGCGGTTGGCAAGAACAAGCGCATACCAAGGGCAAGAAGGGCGGGAAGAAGAAAATGTGAGCAATTTCTTCCTTCACTTTGTTGCCGCCAGTTTTTTAATTTGGTTTCCGGTTGCAAAACTTGAGCAAGCTCTTGTCCTCCTGCGAACGACGGTGGGGTGTGTGTGGTTGAAGAAAGGCTTCATCTTTGGCTGGTGATCCGAGTGAGTGAGTGAGCACGTTTGTTTTTGCAGTGTCGATCCGTTCTCGAAGAAAGATTGGTATGACATCAAGGCGCCATCAACCTTCAACCAGAGATCGTCGGGCAAGACTCTTGTCACAAGAACCCAAGGAACTAAGGTAAGAATGAGGAAAAACAATCGGTGTGTACTACTGTCTGTTCTCTACTCTGCTCTTCTTCTTGGAGAGCATCTGTATGGACGACTTGTGCGTGATGTTGGAGATGTGTACACTAGTTAGTACTGTTTTCTCACGCTATCGTTCCCTTATTTTTCTCTTTGGAACCAGATTGCCTCAGATGGGTTGAAGAGAAGAGTGTTCGAGGTATCCCTTGCTGATCTGCAGCAGGACTAGGATCCAGCTTTCCGGAAGATCAAATTGAGGGCGGAGGATGTGCAAGGTCGCAATGTCCTCACCAATTTCTGGGTTTGTCTCAGCTGAACCATTGCTTCTTAGAGCACTGTATATGCATTTCTCGAGTTGCATGCTTTGGGGCTCATTGCTGTGGACAACCAAGATGGTTCAGTCCCTGGAAAACCATACTCTGATCCGAAAGTAGTGGTTATGGGATTAGATAAGCTTGCCATGTGCAGAAGATTTTCACTGAAATTGTGGCTCTTTGACTCTGAGGTCCCAGCACTCTGCATGCTGTCAAATTTCTGGAGAAGAATGGAGAGGGATGTTTTTGAATTTGTAAGAATGCAGATCAGTGCAAAGATGATTGCCAAATATGAGAGGAAATGAAGATGATTTTGAGAAAGGAGGATGTGAAGGAGATTGCAAGTCATTGCATAGTGGTGACTGAATTGGTGGAATGAGGCTTTGGCTAGAAGCTGACCAGTGAGTTTTGTGGGTACAGGGTATGGACTTTAACAGACAAGCTACAGTCACTTGTGCGTGAGTGGCAGAGTCTCATTGAGTCTCATGTGGATGTGAAGACAACAGACAACTACATGCTTCGCATTTTCTGTATTGGTTTCACCAAAAAGAGGCCCAACCAGATCAAGCACACTTGCTATGCCCAGTCAAGCCAGATTCATCAGGTTTGTGCATCTATTTCTATCTGTGAATCCTCAAGCCTGAATTTCATAAACTATGGATGGTCTACCCCATGTCAAACCCTAAACCCTATCTGTGATTCTCCTTTTCAAGTGCTGCAGTTCTTGTGGCCAGAGTCTATTCTGTCTGACTGGACATTTGTTTAGTTGTGCCTTTGGGCTTAGGTGTCTGCTTGTTTGATCATCAAGCTAAAATGAATTGAAGCTTACTCTCACAGGCATGTTGCAGCTTGAATGACGATACTAGCAACTTTCTTCAATAGCTATGTTTCAGGAAGGCTGGCCAGAAACATAACTGCATCCTCCATTGCTTCTATAAATGCAATTGAAGCTCTGGACTCAGATTCTGTACAGTGATTTACCTGAAAATTTTGGGCAGACTATTATACACTGACCAATACCCAGTGTCAGGACCTGATGAAGTTGGTGGGTAGTCATGGCAGCTCAGCTCTGCTATTCATGATGAAGGTGATGGTCTGACACTTTGTGAGTGACTCTTGCAAGGGCATGACTGCACTCAATGTTGTGTTGCCTTCTTGAAAGTGTTGTTTTGTAGTTTTCCCCACAATCATCTCAGAGAAGACATCTATATATATGTTTTGTTATGCCAGATCCGGTGAAAGATGAGGGAAATCATGGTGCATGAAGCCCAGAGTTGTGATCTGAAGGAGTTGGTTGCCAAGTTTATCCCAGAGGTGATTGGAAAGGAAATAGAGAAGGCAACATCTGGTATATATCCCCTCCAGAACACTTATATCCGCAAAGTGAAGATTCTAAAGGCGCCCAAATTTGATCTCACAAAGCTTATGGAGGTGAGTGGGTGATAGCTGGGTTTCTTTTGACATGCTATCTTACTGTGCTTCTTTCTACACAACCTGTATTCAAGTTTTGCTAAGGTATTCTATTCTTGGCAAGTGATGATGTTTGGTGATGGTCTGACACTTTGTGAGCGGCTTTCATAATGTTATGACTGCACTCATTGTCATGTCACCTTCAAAGTATTGTTGTAGAGATTTCTCAGCTATTTCCTCAATATATTTGTTTCTTCCAAGCGATATTTGATGCTGGATTAGTACAGGTACATGGGGACTATGGTGAGGAAATTGGTGCAAAGATTGAGAGATGATGCAGAAACAGATGCTGAGCCTGTTGAGGTACCTGGAGCCTAGACAGCATGCAACTTTGTATTTGCCTGCCTGGTGTTTAGAAATCAACAGAAATTTTGTGGAATGCATTTCTTGGCTTGGATTTATGTTCAATTCAACCATGATTGAGAATTTTACCATCAATGGATATGACAACAAATGTCTTGGAAATTTAGGGTGATTTTTTAAAATTTTGAGATTGGCAAATTAGATGATTCACATAATGATTGAATATTTGATTGGAAATGGGCATTGTCCCACACAATCTGTTAATATTGCGAAGCTGCAATTACTAGTAGTGTTCAGTGTGAATAGTGGTTCTCAGTGTACAAGCATGATTTAGGTCAGGTTTTAAGTCACATGCCAGGAAGAAGTTTTCATCCATTTTGAAAAAGGCCTCAAGGATGATTCTCATATGAAAATATTTTGGCTATTTGCTTTGGAAAAAAAATCATCCATTTTTTCACTCCATTTATGAGGAGCAAGTTTTTTTCCATTATTTTCATCTGCATTTATCAAGCCTCAATTCTCATGAATGTGAATAAATTTCAGCATGTTTGCTTTATTTTTGCAATTAGATAATTAAAATGTTTTTTTAAGTTTCAAGTTTAAAGAAAATTTCACAATTATGCAAATAGTAAATTCCATCAATTGCATACAATCAAGTAATTAAATTCATCCCAATAAATAGGTTCACCCTTTTTCATCCAAATGTATATGAACTTATTTTGGTCTTCATAAAAAGTGATCCGTTTGGATGAAACAGCCTTTCATCCATGCCATGATCACTCATCGACGTTGCGTTCTGGTTCACCAGCCCTAAATTGGTTTGGGTGCAGGTAGGGTTCACCGAACCTAAACAGAATCGGATAAACAGATTCCATTTTGGAATTGTCCAAGTGACTAAACAGATTACACTTTGGAATTGTCCAAGACACGACTACGACTTATGGAATTAAAAAAAATTGTGCTACCTAAACATACTCATTATTACACTAGAATGTTTTTTTCTTTCTTGTTCTTGACGAATCAAATTTTTAAAATTTATTTCCTTTTTCTTAACCTTCCAAACTTTATTTTTAAGAATTTATTTAACTTGTCACAATTTTATTTAATTATTTATTCTTTTTCTCAAAATATCATAGTGTACAGATCTACAATTATTATTTTTATTATTTTCCTTAACCAATCACAGGTCTGCAACATTTTTAAAAATTACATTTCGGTTATTTTTTATTTTATTTTATTTTATTTTCTTCATTCCTCGTTGACATTAACTAGACGTTAGTAGCAACACTACGCATGCCTTCACACGTGTGAGGCACGGCGGCGGGTGACCCGGTGTCTCCGTTTCGCCCGACGGTCCGTCACCGGTCGTCTCTTTGCAGGTCTGTGGGCGTTTGCTGCGCTTGTTCTGCTCTCGCACGTTTTGGTGTGTCTTGCTCTGGCTGTCCGGTGGTGTGCGCTTCTGCTTCGCTTTCTCTTTCCCACTGACGTTTGCGGTTGATCTGAGCAGTCAATGTGTTTTAAAGTACTGTTGCAAGCGGATTGTGATTTTTTTTTGTTTAAAAGAGGGAGTTTTTTTTTCCTCTGTTTTTTTCCTTTTTTTTCTTTGCTTTTGTTTGTGGTTCGTTTCTGTTCGGATTTTGTTGCGGACTTGTGTGATTGGGGATCCTGCACATTTGCCAGCAGTGTTTCTGTTCTTAGCCGCTCTGTTTAGAAGGTGTAGAGACGGTGCAAAGCGGTGAAGTGAAGGGGTGTGTTGGATTCTTGGAATTTGTTTGTGAGGGTTTTATTGCCACGGGAGTCGCGTAAACATGTTTGGAGGTATGATGGATCCGGATATGATGCGGCTGGCGCAAGAGCAAATGAGCCGTTTACGTCCTGAGGACCTGCAGCGGATGCAGCAAGAGGTTAGTCTTGGAAAGAAAATCACCTGATCAGCTAAATCACTGTTTTGTGCCTCAAGTTCACTGCTCATTAACGCAGCAATCTCCTTTTCACGGCGTGTCCAGCACTTTTCAACATGTTGCAAACAAGTTTGCGTGTCCGTTACATGCTCTGGAATGCTGGCGCTTCCAGCGATGATTGTGCAGAGTGCGGATTTCAACGCATTTGTCGAAACCCTAAACGCTTACAAGGAGTTAGGGTTTGAAAATCCTAGTTTTTATTTTTTCCGGTACCCGTTTCTTTGCCATGGCCTCGTTATAAGAGACTTGAGTAATACACGAAAGCATATTCTGCAGCAAACTGAATCTGGTATGCACTGGGGCAGATGATGAGTAATCCAGACCTGATTCGCATGGCAAGTGAGGGCATGAAGAATATGAGAACAGAGGATCTCAAGTATGCAGCAGAACAGATGAGGAACATTCCACCTGAGCAAATTGCTAACCTCAGTGCACGAGTGGCACGGTCTTCTCCAGAGGAGCTTGCAGCTCTGCGCACTCAAGCAGAAGCCCAGCAATCATATTACATGCAGGGAGCATTGAGCCTAAAAAATCAGGTATTTCCTTTTGTTAATCAACCAAGGAAACACCCAGTATAAGAAATTTATTTCAAAAACCCCCTGGACTTTGTGCACAATTGGTCTTCAAGACAGATTCATCATACCTTCAATTTTCCGATTGGATCATGAGAAGTGGTGATAATAATCACATTTGGAAATAAGATACTGGACTTTGAAGCAGGATAGTTAGCCAATTTGCTGAGATTTCTGCAGTGAGTGTATCATGTTTCTCTAAAGTCAGCAAATGTGAACAACTAATTGATAGGACATGATACAGAACTAATTTCTAATAGGGAATTGCTTACTCATTGAAATCATTGAAAATTCTCATTGGCAATAAGGTAATGTACCATGTGGCTTCTGTTCAGGTGCTGGGTAGAGGTAGATTTCCATATGTTTCCTGTATGTGTTGAGGTGTGTCTAATTCTCTTTAGTACACTTGGCTAGCCAGATTTGAAGATCCAGTTCAACACTCTTTTGGTGTGGGAGAAATTGTGATCAGAAAAGTGTCTAAGGCAGATCTTTTCTTCTGATTGCAGGGAAACCGATTACATGGGCAGGGAAAGTATGCTGAGGCAGCTGAGAAATACCTCCGTGTAAGTACACTATCAAGTGTTCGACAACACATCACTGCATCAAAAAACATGACCTGTTTATAAGACTCTGAGGAAGTTGGCACCCTGTTTGTGTGTGCTTGTTCTGTGTTTAAACTAGCCGTTGGATTTCTGTTTTTGCAGGCAAAGGACAACTTAATGGGACAACCGTCGCCTGAAGCAACGAATCTGCATCTGACCTGTTCACTGAATCTGATGTCATGTTATTTAAAAACCAACCAGTTCTCTGAAGCTGTTGCAGAGGGAGATGCAGTGAGTGCTTCTGGTTTGCCTCCTCTTGTTTGTCAAGTGTCATCCTGCAATACTCACATCTTGTCAACTGTACTTTCAGTAGAAGCCACTGTTGGGAGATCCATAAATAACTATTGGTCATCAAATATGTGTGTCATCTGGCATGCAGGTTCTGAGGATCCATCCAGGCAACCTCAAGGCTCTTTACCGCAGGGGCCAAGCATACAAAGAATTGGGTTCACTGAAGGTGATTATTGAAGACTTTTGGTCAGTCTTGTTATTTTTCATCATCTTCTGTAGACTTTTCATGAACTTGTAATTGATAGACAGAGCCACAAGGTTGGCTCATTGCTGTAAAGACCATCGAGCTTTGTAACTTGGCTGAGTCTTTTCCACATTGTACAACATCTGGCGGTGAGAAATTTCTAGGTCTAGCAAGAATGCTTAAATCAGTATTTGGAAATTGGGAGTTGTCCATTTGAAGTTTAATCAACACCAGGGGGTATGAGGGCAGATTCACACTTACTGTACAAGGCAATGCAGTCCAATAGTTGGAGTTCAACTTTAGATGTTTTGCTAGTGGAGACAGTCTCTGGATGTAGAACTGTTTGTATTATCTTTGTGGGAGGCACTTGACTTGGGATGGACCTAACAACAATGGGCTCTGAGGTGGTGACTGCAGCTGGCAGTTGCAGACTTAAAGAAAGCTTCAGAACTTTCACCTGATGATGATACTATAGCTGATGTTTATAGGTATGTAATCTAGCTGTGACAGTTGCATCATTTTTCCAATTTTTTCTACTTGTAAGAAAAAAGTTTTTGGACAAGTGATGGCTAGAGTTTCTGCTCTGCTTAGGAAAATGTTGAGTTTTGTAGTACACTCATGGAAGTCATATCAGTGACTTGTATGACCACCCCTAGTCCTTCACTCTGAAAGTGCAATTACTGATTGTTGTGACAGGACAGCAAAAGAGAAGCTTGAAGCGCAGGGCAATGAAGATGACTTGCTATTGGATGGTATTTTATCCTTGTTTTTGTTTGTGAGGATTGGCTGTGTAATAGACAAAAGGTGCAGTAGAAATAAATTCATGTCTTATAGTGAGCTCTAAAGGAGCTTATTGCTCTTCTAATGTCATTCCATCTTGTTGAAAGTGTGTCATCTCAGTGAAGAGTTCTTGGAATCTGTTGGATCAATGAAGTTTCCAACTGGGGTTATTGTTGGAGGGATGCTTCAGGTCCTATTGTGGAGGAAATCACAGATGATGAGGCTGATAGGCCTTTTTCAAGGGAATCAGATGAACTAGTGGACACAGTGGATACCACTCCTGGTGAACACCGGTTGCCAAGAGATGTGGAGGTGCCATTGAACAGCCATCGCCAGGGACCTGTGTTGCCTAGTGATCCTGCCTTTGGTGAAAGCCTCAACACACTGAATGCAAATCCTGATATGATAAGGTATGCCTATTGAAAGGTCAGGGTATATGCCTCATGTCCACATGTGCAGAAAAAGGCTAAATAGGAGGGGGGCAGAAATTGTTGGGACTAAATGGAGTACATTTATTTCATGAGCAATTGTGGTGCTTTGTCGCTTTCAACTTCACAACTAGTGGTAGTTTCCTTCAAAGTGGAGTGATGATGAGACAGTCATGGGTTTTTGGCCACCAGTGGACCCTGATAATTCAAATCAGCTTTAAATCCTGTGGCAGAACATGAGCACCCATAGTATAATGAATTGCATGTAGCAGTCTGACTCCATGGAACATTCTTTTCATGTTCATTGGTTTTGCTGGAATTGATGCAACAGTTACCTCCAAAGTGCTATTGTGGAGTTTTCTGTTCAATCTCATGGGTCTAAATAATGTAGTGCATGCTGCAGCTGGTTACATGTCCAGTTTGGTCATCTGAGTGGGTGGTATCAAATTTCTCAGGACCACAAGATTGTCTAAGTACTGCATACTCAAATGTCTTGTGTGCTGTTTGTGAAAACAGAAATATGCACTCACTTCTGTCAACAGTAAGCCCTGAGCACATTGCAGCTATGAGTGGAGGCAACATGTCTCCTGATATGGTCAAATATGCCGCAGACATGATGAAGCAAATGTCACCAGATGACCTTCAAAGGATGGTCAGCCTAGCCAGTAATATTCCTGGAGGTCTCACTGCAACCAGATCATCTGGTATGTCACATGACATTCCTTAGCACCTTGACAATTATCACATTAACTTATATTGGAGCATTATACAGAGGCATTTGTGACACAAAATTTTTGTCATGCAAGCAATGGAGATGTGTTTCATTTTGTGCAGTACCAAATGCTAGTCCAAGTATGGCAACTCCATTGGAGAGATCAGTTTCAGCTCCAAGCACAAGCAATGCGGGTTCTGTTTCGGAGTCCACATTCACTGGCCTTGGAGCAACATCAGGGACAAATCCAAGATCAGGCACTGGAACTCCTGGAACCAGCATGCCAAGCATGGCAGATTTTAGCCCTGAAATGCAAGAGCAAATGAGAAAGCAAATGAAAGATCCAGTGATGAAGGAGGTGGGTGCTCCCTTGGCGAGTTGTAGCTCTTTGGCACAATTTGTGAATGAGAGAGAGAGGGACAGATAAACTCTGCTGGGACACTTAGAAGTGTGCGGTTCCTGTCTAATATTTGATTTGGATGTGGGGTGTTCAGATGATGGCAGCAATGGTCAAGAACATGACACCTGAAACAATGAGCAGCATGAGTGAGCAATTAGGAATGAAACTTTCCCCTGAGCAAGCCAAGCAAGCCCATCAGGCTATGGCCAATCTCAGTCCTGATCAACTTGATCGCCTGGTCAGTAACTCCCTCTGTCCTTGTGATGGTTCTCAGCATGATTACTCTGTTGGACTAGACATGCAGACTATCACTGGTGATCATTTTACCGCTGTTTTTATTGCAAACCAGGCATGATTGCAAGCCAGTTAGGTGTTTGGTACATGCTATGAAAGCTTACTAGGCCTGATATGTCAACCTTTTCAACTTGATTTTTTTTCCAGCAGTAATAAGTAGTTATCTTTTCTTGGTTATGTTTTCTCATGAGCATTGAATCTTATCTGTTCATTTTTGAAAGTGAGTTTTTTCCCCATGCAGATGGTGTGGGCAGACAGGGCACAAACAGCAATTGCACAAGCAAGGCGTGTGAAGAACTGGCTGTTAGGGAGGCCAGGCCTTATCTTGGCTGTGGTAATGCTTTTGTTGGCCTTTGTTTTGCATCGTTTAGGTTACATTGGTGGTTAGCTTACATGCAAGCAAATGGGAAGCAATATGCCCACTTCATTTTGTTCAGATTGTTGTTGACTCTGCACATAGGTGTTTATGTATTCTTTTCCCACAACATATTGACATCCAACTGTCATGAATTTGAGGTTCTGTTTTGCCTTCTCTGGTGCCCTGTTTACCAACTACTGCCCCAGATAAAAATTTTCTGCACGAAATTGGTTCGATTCAACAACTGTGTCCCATCTCTTGTGCAACGTGTGCCATCTTATTTAGTCTACTCTTTTCATTCAACAGAGATCCTTCTTGGACTTCATAGGTCATGTATGACACAAACTGAGGATATATTTGATAGTGTTGGACATTGACCTTGATCAAGTGCAGGGAGTTGATGAAGTCAGTGGGGATGGTATGTTAGGTGTTCATTGCCGTATGAGTGACTGCTGCGGAAGGTCTCTGAACATGTGTCAACTGTTGCCCTTGTTCAAATAACTCATCAGTTAAGTCTCGGATCACGTGTATGACTGTACCTGACTGGTGCCCTTGTTCAAATTACAGATCAACCATCGCCCTTGTTCAGATCACTCATCAGTTGATCTCTGATCATGTGTATAGTATATGACTGTAGCTGAATGGTGTGCTTATTCAGATTACTCATCAGTTTTATAGGGTTCTTATGGCTACTCCTTAAGAGCACAAAGGATGAAGGATTGTTAGTCTTTTTCTTTGTATTTTGGGTACCCTTAAGATTGTCAATTTAGGTGCTAGCCTCTCAAGGTAACTTCCACCTGTCAAAAGTAACCCACCAACCCGTCAAGAGAACTTCCGATTGGTGGAAGTTGCCCACCAACCTGTCCATCTTTTTACCAAAATCTGCGGTACTTTATGAAGAAGAAGAAGGTTCTAGATATAGGGCCTTCTGGATTTTTGGCCCCTCAGGGTGAAAAATCCAAAAGAATCCTATATCCAGAACCTTCTCCTATATGGAAAAGACTTTGCAGATTTTCTGTAGTGAATTTGTTGGGCATGTTACTCAATGCTTTTTTTTTTCTTTTTTCTTTTTTTGTTTTTTTCTTCAACCCCATTGCACAAGCACTTTACAAGTCTGAAGCTAGCACTAAGTTCTTGAGGTGGGTAAAACTTGATTGCATGAACAAGTAATGTACATGAAAAATCACAACAGAAAATTCAAGAAGCAAAATAAAAGAAACCGTTGTTTTGTTTTTCCCAACAATTGTGATCCATTAACTAATGTGTATAATCTTTGAACTATTTGTCAACAAGTTACAATGCTCCAATACAAGTCATGGACAACACTACATAAGTAAGCATTATGTAAGCATAAGCTTTATTCATGGATAGGATTACAAAAAAAAAGTAGATAATCGAGAACCAAAAATTCATGAACATGTGGTTGACATTGGAAAATTCCAAACCATGAATTGGAAACTATATTCCCAAACATGAAATCAAGTAGCACAAACAAGTTCAAAAGGATCCAACTTCAAAATGTTTTTTACATTTTTCCAATTCAATGTTGGTTGGTGCATCTAGTTGTTTCTTACCAAATTCAAATGCACTTTATAAATATAATACATGTGCTTGCAAGAAAGGAACTAACTATGTCTATAACTTGCTACATTGGAAACTAAATATGAACAAGTACAACTTGGGAAGACATCAATTGAAACAAAGTAAGTGCATGGTAGGTTCGTTGACAATCAATTCATGAATCAATAATTCATAGATGTAAGTATGTTCTTGAGATGTGAAAGTGATGCTGACAACTTTGGCATCCAAGGTGACAACATCTTTCATTCTAAACATGTTCATTGACAAGCATTGTCTCACACAAATTTTGCATCCAATTCTATTATGGGGGGAAACTCCTAGAAGAATATGCAATTCATTGAATTCAATTGTTGGTGTAACAAGAGGTGCATCATAAATGAGAACAAAGCTTGCTTGACCCGATGCATTGGCCTCACATTGAGTAATATTTGTGCTTAGGTTAATAGGCCAAACATTTGGAAGAGAGGGTGTGTTGTGCTTCAAGTTTAGTACACCCACCAGCACAACGGGTCATATTATTAGAACAAAACCAAAAGAAAATTTGAAGGCCTTGGGGACAATGTTGATTGTAAAGATGTCCAAGGAAACAAGGGGCTACATTTGGTCCCCATTGTTTTATGTACAAACCCCTCTTATTCTCACCCTAGTAGACTGAAATTTCTTTGTGGTTATGTATACTGGTGTCACCCTGGCTGGTACATAGTACATACAACCATACCCACACATGCATACCAACAAAAAAAATTTGAGAAATCTGAAATTTAAAACTTAAAATGTACAAAACTAGGATTCATCAATTCCAAGGTTTAAAAAAGGTTTTTCAAGAGTCCCAAAGTCCAAACAACCATCCCTTCCCCCACTCCTCTTGGTAGAAATTGCAGATCTCACAACACAACAGCAACCTACCAGCAGGCCATGAAAAATTGGAAACCCAATAACATAAGGTTGCAGGGATTTCAGATCTGACAACATGACAGCAACCTACCAGCAGGCCATGAAAAAGAGGAAACCCAATAACATAAGGTTGCAGGGATTTCAGATCTGACAACACAACAGCAACCTACCAGCAGGCCATGAAAAAGAGGAAACCCAATAACATAAGGTTGCAGGGATTTCAGATCTGACAAAACAAATGGCAACGTATCAGCAAAGCAATGAAAAGGAGGAAACCCACCAATAGGGTTTCAAGGATTTTAGATCTGACAACAAAAAACTGCAACATATCAGTGAGCATGAAAGAGAGGAAACCCTGCAACCCATAACGAGCAATAATTTTCAAGTCAACACAAAGAGATGCTGGAATCTAAGAGAGGTTTGTGAGTTGGGAGGTGTGAGTCAATCACATTTCCCTGACACTTGCCCTTCTCAGTCAACTTTTTGCACTGGAATTGAAGAACTTCAGAGTCTGGAACAAACATAAGAGTTGGAAAATTTTGTGAGACAGTATCTCATGAAGAACTTCAGAGTCTGGAACAAACATAAGAGTTGGAAAACTTTGTGAGACAGTATATCACCTGTCTATACAGTTATGAGGAATGCTTCGAAAACCTCCCTTGATTGAATTTGGAAGCAAATTCTAATTTGAAACTCAGGATTGCGTCGTAGCTGTTCATCACAAATGAAACACTCAACCTTCCTATGAATTGCTTATTCCACTCTGCATTGGGTCTCTCCTTGAAAGAAAGAGAGTGAAAAAATTCCATGCCCCTATGTGATATCTTGTAAGACATTCAATCATGCCAAATATCTAAGGGCATGTTTCTCCATCTCATCAGAGGTGCCATCTTTGCCAGAGGACAGCTCTCTGTTATTGCACTTGTGCTGTTGTGATAATAATGACTACCTAAGGATCAAGTGTCGTCGAATTGAAACCTTGAGTAGAGGGTCATATGAGAGAGACATCCTACAGGTTTGCACAGCTACTGTTTGTCAGAGCTCTGTGTACTTCTGTACTCAAGTGCAGAGCTTGCAGAAAATTAAAAAATCATGTTAGAATGTAGAATGCTGAAGCAAGGGTTCCAGGCTATTTGGAGTAAATTTGCGAGCAAATAAGTAGCAAATATGCCCTGGTTCACCATTGTACATACAACTCTGATCCCCTCTCCTGCCATCAACATATTGTACAGCATCTTCATGACCATAAATACCCGGGTGCGAGCCCCCTCTTGACCAGTCAACAGCTGTCACGCTCCTATTTGCCAAGTGTGCTGCAAACTGGATAAACATCATTGTAGGAAGATAATGCTCATCAACATAGCATACGGGTTTGCAAAAATCCCGAAACTTGGGATAATATATGGTATCTGAGACAATGTAGATCGCCAATTCCCGCTTCACTTCAAACCATTGAGCCCCTTTTCGCCAATTACCCAGTGTAACCTCTGGTAGCATTGGCTCACTATATCTACCCCTCCCAAATGGTCCAGGATCATCAAACACTCCAATAAAGCTGTGATGTGAGTTGATCAGGTAATCATATGTGAAAGTGAAGTTCCATAGAGGAGCACATGATTCTGAAAGGAGAACAAATCGCTCATTCTCATAGTCCAGTAGTGCATTTGCCAACAGCCTTCTCTCTGCATCACACATTGATATGTCTCCCCACTTTGTTTCCTGCAACATACAGGATATATCACAAATGGTGCTGGAATCCAGAGACCAGACTTTTGCAACACTTGAGAGATTGACCAAAAATGACAAAAGAACTGTCCAGGAGAAAGCCCACACCTTCATTTGGAAACAGAAAATCACAAGCAATACACAACAATAGAGTGCAAAATGGGGAGTATAAAACTCAAATTCAAATTTTCTCCAACAAATGGAACAGCCAACAAAAATCATATCAGATTAATGCACATCCTCTCTAGGTTAGTTACGCCAATTTGGATGGAATTATCTCAACTGTATCACAGGTTCTACAACGCAATCCAACATTTGCCACTTCACATTCTATTCATGAAAGCATCACAATCATGCATCTTCCAAAATTATACACACCCATAGATGAACATGCAAGAATTTGAGGCAGAGATAATCCAGGATCAAGCTTGCTATGATGAGAGAGACACTGAACTGCATCCAGATGCAAAGAGGTTCCCAGATGGATGTGTGTCAGAGATCACATCATAAAAAAACGAGCCAAAAATGTTCCAGAATCATATCTGCAAGCTAATATCCAGCAAAAAGCAGCTGATAAGATTGACAATGTTGTAAGACGCAAAGAGGTTTCTGAAATGCATGTGTTTCAGAGATCATCACATCATTCCAAAAACTAGCCAAAAACGAAACAAACCCCAAATCATATTGGTGCAAGGTATGAGATTCTGCTGAAAAGCAACTGATAAGATCAACAATGTTGCAAGATGCATCCATGGATGCAAAGAGAGTTCCTGCATGAATTGGTTTCCGAGATTGCATCCTGTGGAAAAACTAGCAAAAGAATTCCACAAGTGAAGATCTGCTGAAAAGCAGCTGATAAGATGAACAACGAAGTACCACATAGAGAGGTTGTCTGAGAGTGATGTTCGTGTACAAGATAGAGAGACAGAGAGGGAGAGAGAGGACGCATACAAATGTGTGTGTTTTGGTTTGCAAACTGACCTGGCTGGGGATATGGCGGCCAAAGAAGACAGAGGATCGAGCATGATCAGGTTCAAAACCAGGGAGAGAGTGAACATAGATGTTGAACAGCTTCTCATGGCCATGGAAGAAGCGCTCCCACAGAGGACCAAGAGGGAGAGGACCAACCGTGAGAAACAAGAAGGCGACTTTGGGAGTGCGAGGGATAGGGATCCCGGGTCGGTGCGGGAACATCGAAGCTCGCCAAAGGAGCACCTCGTCCGGCATGTTACGATGATCAAAAGGCTCGTACCCGTGCTCCTTTCTAGAGATCACGTGAGCATGTACAGCACGCTGTCGTTGTTGTTGCGAAGGAGCAGCACCGGAGAAAGATTGCAGCAATGATCCGTCTCCGAAATAGCCCATCACATGTAAGCTCATCACAAGGCCCAGCAACACTCCTCCCCCGAGCGCTAGGAAAAGGAAAAGAATGTTGCTCAGCTTCTTCAAAGGCCATAATTCTCGCTTGGCTGCTTGTAAGTTGTTCAACTTTCCTTGCATTTCTGACGCTCCTTGTTGCACTGAGATAATGCATTCGTCCTCGCGGTTATTTCTATTCCATATCTACACTCGTCGCTCGCAATTTGCTTCGCTCTTGTTCTTCCTCGGTACACTTCGATCGGCTCCGACTTTCCTTGCGCTTCGAAACCGATTGATGACTCTCACAAACGCTTCTGGAGAATGCGACAACCGATCTATCACAAATTCTCGAAACGATTTGCCAAATTTGCTCCAAACAATGACTATCTTCTCTATTCCGAATCCAAATCTGCTCCTTGTTTCTGGTCTCCTCGAGTGTTCTCTCCCAAAAACTCTCTCATCATCCACTCCAGAGCCTCCTATGTCACGAAAACTTATACGATGATCTCCTTCACAAATCTTACAAAATTCCGGCGGAAAATCGCAATTTCAGACTCATCATCATCCGGCACGAAAAAGAAAACCGACTAATCAAACCTCTTCTTCTTTCCTTCTTTCCATCCAAGTTCAGCAAAACTTCGAAATCTTCACAATCTATCCCACTCCAATAGATCCCTGCTGCTTCTCACACACTCGCTTATCATTCATTCCTGTTTCAAGCTCTCCTATGAAAAAGGAAAAAAGAAAAAAATCCTTCTCACAATTCTCCTTCTTCAGGCTACCAACAAGTCTTCTGAAAATGCCTCGAAAGTCTCCAGTTCTTCTACTACCTAGTTTCCCCTTCCTCTTCTGCTTCTTCTTCTTCTTCTTCCTCCTCTTGTTGTTCTTTTTCTCGTCCTTCTCCTCTGCAGTTTTCCCTTCTTCCTGTTCTCTTCTTCTTCCTCTTCTTGTTGTTGTTCTCGTCCCCTTTCGCCGTCTGCGCAGCTCTCGAAGTTCAAAGCTCGGCTGCGGCCGCGGTTTCTGTCCAGCGCGGGCGGTCGAAGTCCGAAGCTCGGCTGCAGTGCGCGACTCAAGAGAGCCTTTTCCGGGTCTTTGGAGACCAAAAACAAATGAATAGGGAAAAAAACAGGAACCGTTGGATCTTTAAAACATGAACCGTTAGATCCTAGAAACAGGAACCGTTCGATCCTAGAAACAGTAAACCGTTGGATCCTGAAAACATCAACCGTTCGATCCTAGTAGAAGTAGGAACCCCTTCGATTCTAAGAACAGGAACCGTTCGATCATCATAGAAACAGGAACCGTTCGATTCTAAAAAACAGCGACCGTCGATCCTAGAAAACAGAAACCCTTCGATTCTAGAAACAGGAACCCTTCGATTGTAATGATAGGAACCGTTCGATTCTTTGTGGCGCGCACAGTGGCCGTCCATCTTTTCATGCGCACTGGATGGGCCGTGTGTTCTGGAGCTTCTGATTGGTCCTCCACTCGAGGTTCACCATGCATATGAGTTTTCATCCATCCATTGAGAAGAGGGTTACATGTCTTTTCATTCATTGACAAGGATGGATTTTTTTTTTTAAATTTAAATTATTTTTTTTTGGGGGGGCCTCAATTTTGTGATTTCTAAAGGTATGCAAATTTCCCAAATGTTTAGCCTTTTTTCGCGAATTTACATTTAAAAAATTTCCAGATTTTTGTTGTTGCCCCACAATGTGAAAAATTACTACCAAAATAAAAGCACTGGAAGTGTTTGGTGAGCATCAGTGTTTTTTTTTTTTTTTTTTTTTTTTTTTCTAGCAAATTTTCGCAATCTGGCGACAAAAAGAAATGGCTGGTGAATCCAACAAAGGGATTTTTGAGATTTAAAAAAACAATCGCCCCATCTTGACCCAAAGAAACTTCGAATTCGCCATATCTTGACCCCAAAAAACTTAGAATTCGCCAGAACTAGGCAGGATTCCAAAAAAGATCTACTAGTCCACCAGGACAATCGCCATTTACTGCTAATTAATTAATGCTGAGAATCCTAAGCCAGTGCACCTACTTGAGGAATTTGAAAAAAAAAAAAAAAACTGGGCTCTAATGCATCAGCTATTTTTGTTAAACAAACAGATTTAGATAATAATATTCTTTTATTTTATTTTATTTTATTATATTGTTTAGATAATAGGTTCAAGCATGTCATTGACACATAGAGTCAATAAAGTTTTATAGATTTTTTTTAAAAATTTATAGATTTTTTTATTGATGAGTGAAGAAAAAAAAAGTAGGGTTTGCTACAAGATCTTCCATCCATCTGTTGTGTTCTGATTTCTTAATTGGGAAAAGATCTTGAAAAGAAGGTCAAAGATGACAGGAAAACCTGCCACACTTGATTGTGTGTGAGAGAGAGAGAGAGAGATTATGGTCCCTTTAAATAAATAAATAAATAAATAAAGAAAAAACACCCGGGAAGGGAACAACAGAAGAAAAAAGAAAGGACCCAAGTCCAAACAAAAGATCACACCCGAAAGCGCAGAAACACAGAGTGGGGAATCCTTTAATAAGAGGAGAACACTAAACTTAGAGCATCTCCATCGGCGCTCAGTATGTGACTCCAGACAGTAAAATTTATTGCAAAAAGGTCAAAACGTGCCGGTTTACCTCAGGAAATTGGTTTTTGTGCACCAAATTCGTGGTTGGTAAAAGGCGCAACACAGTTGTGCACCTCCAAAAGCCAGTGTAATCAATTGGACCTGACTGTGGCTCCGTATTTCTAATTGGTCGATCGTAAGGATTGGTCCAGGTGGTTTGCTATTAGTAGTTCCCACGTATATGCCGTTCCAATTACAGTTTTATTGGTGGGATTGCCAAAACAAAACAACAAAACAAAACAAAAAGCTAAACTTAGACATTTAATTTTATTATCCAGAGTGACATTTTGAGCACTGGTGGAGATGCTCTAATGTCCATTCTTAGGAGACTATGGAACACCTACCAGACATGTGAATGAGGCAGAGAATGAGATGTTGAATTATCAATAGAAAAAAAGGATCTGAAAGTCATAAACAATAGGCCCAGATATGTGCACTTTAGAGTCGCCTATGATTGTTAACTTCACTTTTTTATGTGTGTCAGGCAAATTCCACTTTGAAATCTCTACAGTTGTTGAACACATGTCTGATTTGCATGCAAAAGGTTTTGGTTGGCCATTTTAGATCGTGATTTCTAAGGTCTGCATGTAAAGGTGTTGATAGTTCAAACGATGAGTTCAAAAGCATCAAATGACATTGACCTAAAAAATTTACAATGACAGGGTTCAATTGCCATGAAGAAATTATATAGTACAAAAATAATGGGGTAACTCACAAAAAGCTTTTACAATAGAAGCACTAGCTGCATTTTCTTCTGTTCTACTCCTTGATACCCGCCGGGTATCACAGGAAGATTTTTTTAATATAGAGACTAGGATGCAAGGCTCACATACTTCCACTCGTGGCTCTCAAGGGAGGAGGTCCTTATATAGAGAAATCAATGCACCTCTTTATGCTCGGTATAGCACTTGAGTGCAGGCTATGCCGGGATAGAGCCCACACTTTGCTTTCACCTTGCGCTCACCCTCTTATTTTATGAAAGCCTGTGGCTCCAAGCTTTACCTTAAACATTAAACCTCTCTAACTCATGGCCCAAAGAACAAAAAGAAAAAAGTGCTTGCAAACCTTCACCAATGAATCCTTCAATGTGAAGAACACTTAGAATTGAGTTCCTTCCCAAAAGAAAAACAAGCATATGTGGATACCATAGGCCCCATTTACACTAGTAAAGCCTGAAAGGCCATGACTATCGAAATTCGCAATCTCGAAAACACAAAAACGTCAAGGTGTAAGTTCACTTTACATCAAAGGTGAAGGCCTAAGGGACTAGTCAAATGTGAATGGATGAAAAATGATCATTACATGCACTCTGAATAATGTTTCATGGTTTAACGAACTTTATGCCTTGCATAAAGTTCATTATATCATGAGCCCAAAAAGCCATAATTGGTCTACAATTATTATTCATCCATAGTGCATGCCCGGCCATTAGCCTAAGCCACAAATGATAAAGAAAATAAGTAGGAAAAAAAAATTATTGCAACCAAGGAGGTGAATTGTAGTTATTTCGATATTAAAAGGTGTCTTCTTCATGTTAAAGTGTATCACATAGTACTAAATTTGGCAATTCTTATCTAATTGATTTTTTTTTGAAAGTATAATTAAAATACATATGATGAAAATTTAAATTAATTTTTTAAATATTCATTTATTCAAATGAATCAAATCACATGTATGAACTTGAAAGACCATTTTTTTTTTAAAATTATTCCTGAAATCCCCATGATGGATGTCCTTCTACTTTTATTGATGTCCTTTATAAAAAAATTAAATAATCATAACTTGAAAAACAATTGTTGAAAAATAACTTTGTAACATTACAATTTTCCTTGCAATGTATTTCGCTAAAAAACAACTTTTTCTACCCATTTCAAGCCTAATAAAATATCATTTTGTAAATTGCAACAATTGTGACTTCCTTTGTGGTACACCTCAACTTGAAGTTGCCCTATGAAAATTTGGATGATATTTTGTAATGTTTTTCATTAGGTTATCACAAGGTTAAAAGAAGATATTATCATTTCATACAATTATGACAATAAATACTTGTCATTCTTACAAACATAACATTATGCATAGAACTTTAGTCAATAAAACCTAATGAAAAACATCAAGAGATTTTCCTGAAGGGGGAGATTAAACATCATTTTTAACTTAACACAATATTGACACAAGGTTGGCCATGCTTAAGCTAGAGGTGTTTGTTCTTGTTACCATAAGTTGATGACAAATTTGGCAAAAATATCAATAATTAATCATACCTTTAAAATCATGTTTAACATTCTTTGCATAAATGTTCAAAAAAATTATAATATATAATATTTTATGTTTTAGCACTTCACAAGGTACACATTGAAAAATAACCCTATCCTTATCCATAACCCAAATTATCAAATATTTCTTTGTAAAACATCTTCATAAATATTTGCAACTTGTTAGTTTATATGAAAAATGTTCACAACAATTGCTTCGAGGCGAAGGCAAATTGATAATATGGTTGTATCAATCAACAAGGACATAAGTTATTTTCTTTTTTACATGATATGGAAGTGTTCAGAATGAAATTGGACATGGTTCATGTCAAAAAATGGAAAAAACGCAATTGAAAAAATTAGCTTGACACTTTCAAAAATTATAAATGTGGATTTATTAATGACAAAGGAAGAGGAAACAAATAAAGAAGAGGTAACAAATAAGAAGGCGAAGGTTTGAGGTCCTTATATTGCTAACTAGTTTTCATCTTCAATTTGGTTTCTATTTTTTTAAAATATGAAAATACACATTATTTTTATAGCTTTTTTACATTAATTTATGAACTGTGTATAAGATGCCAAAAGAAAATGAAGAATGTTTATGACAAGTTTTCACAAGGATTTTTATATGAATGGGTCACTCCTAGAAATAATTTCATGAAGAAATATAAATTATGTGTGTGATCAATAATAATGTTTTTACCAAAACATCACAACATTATCCAATTTTCTTACATGTTATCTAGAGGTGCAAGAAAAGATTGTCACAACATTGAAGAAGTTGAAGGAAGCAAGACAACCATTATATGCTCTTTACATGTACAATCTTTCATTTGAATAATTGTTCAAAAATGAATGCCAATCTATTCCATATTTCAACTACAAGTTGATTCAAAACTTTTTTATTAAAAAAAAAAGTTTTATCAAGGAACATTTGTATTAGAGCTACAAAGCTTTTAGAGCCATAGGGAAATTGTTTTTAAACTAGGAATCACAAAGGAAGAGGATGGTCCAACATGTGGTTTCTTCGATGAAACTTGACAATATTCTTCCAACACTTGTTGTGAATATAGATCAAACATGGTTCACATTTTGTTCTTACAAATGGTTCACAAGTGGTTCATGGACTTGGGAGAAAATGGGTCTTAAACAAATGAATGTCCGTGGAGCAAAAGACAAAAAGAAAATTACATTTGTTGTTAAACATTTGTTACAAATGGAAAAATTCTTCTAAGTCGGATCTTGGGGAAGTCACCCCTTGTATACTTTAGGTATATACCTAATATGTTTTAAATATATTATCATAATGAACTATAGGTACCCTATTTGCATTTAAATATATTATTTTAAAAATTCAATAAAATGCAACCCTTTTTTTTGGCATGCCATTTGGAATGAAATGGAAGTGACTTCCCTAGGGGTCATATTAATAGGTACACTAGCTTGATCTTTACCTCCTCTCAATAAAGGCAAAGGATTTTGTATTTCTCTTGGATGGCACTTCACATGTAGTACCAACCATTAACTACAAACATGTAAGGATTTCATAGTAAAAATTATATAACCTTGCAAATTCACATAGGCACAAAGCTTTTTGGATAGGGAAACAATCAAAAGTTTATTTGGTTCATTGACTATTAGAATGTGCATAAATTGAAAGGACATCTACCATGGTTCAAGGATAATCATCTTGAAATATTATTGAAATTCATTACTACTAATTGCATAAGCATTTTACAACTAACAAATGTCATTGTTCATAGTCCTTTTAAACATGCATTTATGTAGTAATTTAGACTATAGATTCTATAAAAATCAATTAAACAATGGACAAGATATTTTCATGGACTTCCAAATGTTCACTATCAATCTTCTATCATGTAACTAGTTACACACAACATGGTTGCATGTTTTTCAAAATAGATTGATGATCATTAAATTTGGGAGCATGAAAGTCTTATGTGGCCATTTGACTTGTTGCATTATAGGTAGAAGCTATGGTTTATAGATAGTCATAGTCTATGGATTTTATGGTGATTATTAGTTCTTTTGACAAAATTGATGCTAAATTGGACCCATTGCATATGTCTAGGGAAAAGTTGGGGTCCATCAACTATTCTATTTACTTTGGTAAAATAAATTGTAAGGCGAAGGAAAAAGGGAAGGAAAGATAAACATCCATACAAATGTACCCCATGTATTTCATTATTGCGAAAACAAAAGTTAAGCTTTGCATCTCCTTATGACTCCATGAAACTTCACCCTATTACAAGTTTATTGGGTTTCATTGTTGTCTTAAAGACTTTCCCAAAGACCTTTTATATACTTATTCTAATCATCTTACAAATATTATATTAAATAACTAATATGTAGAACATGTCCATAACCTTGAAAACATTTGACATGACATTATAATATTTCATGTCAGAATCAATTTAGGTTGTGTCAAGTCTAACACAAAACAAACAAATCATGTAACATGGCCAAATATTAACCTTAACCATAAATGACAAAAAGTCAAAATAATGTCTAAAAATAACTTAATCACTAATTTTTGCTTTAGATGGAGGTCAAAATAACACCTTAAAATTGGTTATTAGCGATCTACTTGATAAGCCTATCACAACCATAAGCTATTTATCCTAAAATGTTTCATCACAATAGGATCAATTAATGCAAGCTAAGGTGGATCACTTTTTGTGTCACATTGCAATTTTCTATAGGGTGCAGTCTATTTTAATTCATTCGGCTTTCCCGCTCGGTTTTAAGATGCAATAAACATTTAGTGAAATCATGAATATGCCATTTTTTATAATGGTTTTATATTTTCAACTTGAAGCTAAACATTTCCATAATAAATTTATGCCACAAACATACACCACACATACATAAATGGACTTTTGAAACAATTACAATATATGGATAGTTATGGCATCCTATACTTACATATAAAAGCACTTTTGTTTAGCAATTTCATCCCAAACATGTTATAAGGACTCAATATATGATGCATCATATGTTAAAAGAAAACAAACCTAGATTCAAAAACTTTGTTAGAAAAACCTTAACAAAAAAAAAAGTTATGGACTTTTGATTGACTAGCTTTTGTTTTCAAAAGTCCCTAATTAATCATTTTTGGTTAGATTCATTTTTGTACCTTGTGTGTTAAAGAGGTGTATAAGTGGGTGGATTTTTCAATGGATCAAATTTATCCATTTTCCATCACGTAATTCACGCTTAAACAATTTTAACACTATAAAATGGAATAATATATGGAACATTTTATCTACCAAAATGATCCACCTTAACTGCAACTACCCAATATTATATGGACAATAAAAAATCATAGCATAAAACTTTATGCCTTCACACACCTGTTTAGTGTCTTCCACAAGAATGGGGCGAATCTTGGTTTTTTGGATATTAATGTCTAGGATTTATTGAACACAAACCATGGAATTAGACACGGAAAAAAAAAAAATGGTCAAAACCACACAAGGCACATACCATCTTATTTGTATTTTTTTTAATCATTAAATCATCATTACACTTCAAAGTTTAGATTTCAAACTTGTTACTCAATAAAACATTAAAATACTAGATAAACAAAGCATTGCACAAGAAGAAAGTAAGATGAAATACATAACATGTTAATTAAAATATATTTCTAAAATAAATGTACAAATCATTGGCCTTGTCTCACTTACTCCTAGACCTTTAAAGTTTATTATTTTAACCTTTAAATGTTTAATAAACATTTTTATTTTTATATTTTGGTTGAGTGCACACATCAAATATCTTTCTAACGATTTGCTCCTTTAACACATTTTAGTGGATTTATGGAAGGGTTTGTCAAAAAAACTCCATGTACCCCTATTCTCACATATGAAGGGGGATGATTACCTAAAGGAAAATTCCATTCCCAACCAACCTTCCTTCCCTTTGAAGATTCATTTAAGAATTGACATAAAAGTCTAGTAATGAATTATTTTTGAACTTGTTGGCCATTTTCAAGGATCTTCATATTCACATTCTCACTACAAAACTTGCAAGGCTTCATTCTTAATTAATTGAAGAAATACATTTTGGTTTCATTTTTTTTGGGTGAGAACCTAATTTAAGCATTGTGAACATCATACTAGAATGCACGCATTCATCCATGTCAAAAAAATAATTTGGTCCATGAAGCTTCAAATCCAACCTTGGGCAATAATGTTTGATCTTATATGAACTCAATCAACTTTGCTATCTCATCATCCTTTGTTCATTTTTGGGTGGAAAAATTTATCAAGGAATGAATATGAGTTTGTGAACTTTGAACATAATAATTGGATGTGTAATTCAATTCATTGATGATTAGATTGAAGAAAAAAGTTTAAATATAAATCAAATGGTTGCAACATTGGCTTAGGCTCTTAAGGGTTCATTTGGTTTTCAAAAAAGTAAATAAATATTCGTGTGTTTAAAGATCATTTTTTTAATAGCAAAAGTTAATTCAAAGTTAATTCAAAGCTTTGAGGTGTTGTAGATTCAATTGAATGCATAGTCTCTGTCAAAACGGTTGGTCCAAAAAACTCATCTTGTGTCATGGAAAATGTTAACCCCTCAATGGACCCAACACCTTTTAGAGGTCAATTTTGAACACAATAAGATTAATGATACCAAGGTTTTTTTAATAAAATTTTAAATGTGCATAAGTGGCAACAATTTTGTCCTCCTATGCACTTAAATGGCTCCTATTATGTTTTTGGCATACATGATTCATTCAAAATAAGTCCAAGTGGTGATTCATTTTTAAAAAATTAAATCCAACTAACAACCATAGAAAAAACCAATATAATGAATGTGGTTACATTGTTCATTATTAAGGTTTAATATAGGGAAAGTAAAACACATAAAATAAAATGGAAATTGTATAGTCAAGAAACATTAATACATGTTTTTGAAGGGGAGTTGAACCCCAATATCATATCAAATTTTACCTAATGCAACCCAAAGTCACACCCATCACACCCAAATGTTAATCAAATTCATCATGAAATAAACATATTCACCATGCTTGTTCAAATCATGGAAAAAGAAAAACAAGGCCACAAAAAATTAATGAACACGAGGTTTTAAATGGTAGCACCAATTCACACTTTGTGATCTTTTCAACTTGTAATGGCCTCATGATAAAAGAAATTTTTAAAAGAAAAAAAAATTTGGATAGTTGTGTCCAAATGCTACCCTAATTAATTGCACAATTTTTCTTTCATGAATGAAAGAATGAAAAAAATGCATTCATCTTCCAATGATCCAAACACTTAAAACAACTATTATTTCAACCAAATTCATATATTCATTTAATTGTTGAATCAATAAGCCATTGGTAATTGTCACCCACAACTTTGTCATTGGATTGGAATCAAAAGGTTTAGCCATAGCCTTGTGGACTTATGCTTTCATAGTGAACTTAAACATGGACTAAATGAAAGCACATTATGGTGACCCCTTTTATGTCATTGCAGTGTTTTTCTTGGATGAGTGTTTTGGAACTTAATCCATGTCAACACACAAAAAAAGTTTCACAATCTAAAAATAAATAAAAAAGAAAATAATTTTCTAATATATATTTTGGTAGAAGGTGAAAATCTTTTAAGGTGTACCACCCAAGATGAAAAGGACCTAGTTTTTACCACAATTTTTTTCCCTTATATTCTCATCCACATCACAACTAATGAATAAAAAAGTGTCAAATATTTCATAAGTACCATATTCTAAACCATTACAATTATAGATTCCATCATAATCATTCAAAAATATGTCTTTACATTGTAAAAAACAATTAAGTAAAAACTTTGTCATATTATGTATACCCATGCTCTTTGAATTTAAATGGTTAAATTCATATGAATATTAATTTTATGAAAATCTTGATCCTAAGGCCCGAACACCAAAACTTAAACCCAAAATTAAATGCACCACATTTTGAGAGTTACATATTATAATACATTATGCCAAAACATGGCAAAGATGTCTACATCCATGATTGGGTTTGTATAGTCATATATGCCATTGATGATTACATCACTATGTTGTCAATATGCACACATCATTTTTGCCAATAATTATGTTTTGCCCATAGTCATAAATGCCATTTGCAACTATGTCCTTCATGACTACAACATAAAACACATATCCAATGACCCATGTTGATCAATATGGGATGTTGGATTAATTGATTAATTATAAGATATGAAATTTATTAATCTATTTGGTGTTGCCACATGGTAGGCCTACAAACATACATAAATACCTTAAATGACAGCCTATATCAAGTACTTTAGATTACTTTGCCTAGGTAAACTAGGCCACTTAGGCTAGAACCATACCTAAGTACCCTAGGTAACCTATGAGACCTAAGAGGCCTAGGTTGCTTAGCAACATATATTAACCACATAGGCTAGGGTGGGTAGGTTCCAAGTTGTAAATGTAAAAATTCAATCCCTTCACCTCTACATTGAGGGGCAAATTCCTACCCTTGTAGCACAACTTTTTATGCTATCACATTATCATAAACATTTATTCTAACATGCTACATAAATAATTTAGTTTACTTACCCCTAGGGACCTACATAGAAACTACCTAGGGGCTACCTAGGTTATCTAGGGCCTACCTAAAGGCTACATAAGGTTATTTAGTCTTGTCTAAATATAGTTTCAAACTACCTAGGCTACCACTTATGAACTACCGAATGATAACTTTAGCCTACTTAAGAATTATTGAATGGTTACCTATGTTTACCTATGAGTTATATAAGTGCCACCTAGGTGTGTTTAAACCTACATAAGGGTTACCTAGGCTACCTAGGGGTTATTTAGACTTGTTAAGGGCTAATTAAGGCTAGTTTTATTACCTAGAGGCTACTTAGGCTACTCAGGGCTTACTTAAAACTAAATGTAAAGGCTACCCAAAAGCTACATAGGGGTTACTTAGGTTACATGATAGGGCCTAACTAAGGGCAATTTAAACTAGGTAATAACTATTTAAAGGTTATATGGATTACATAAGGCCTACTTAAGGGCTATCCAATGGTTACTTAAGGCTTCCATAAGGGCTATTTATGGCTACATATGATTACCTAAGGCTTACCTAGGGTTATTTATGGCTACATATGATTACCTAAGACCTACCTAAGGTTATTTATGGCTACATAGGGATTACATAAATCATACCTAAAGGTTACCTAGGTTACATAGGGCTTATGTAAGGGCTACCTAGGGGTCACCAAGTGATAATTATACCTACCTAGAAGCCTAGGGCTACCTAGGGCTTACATAGGGGCTACCTAGGTCTACTAAAGGTTAATTAAATACATCTAGATTTTTTTAAAGGCTTCATGGGGGCCTACTAATATATGTTCACTTAGGTTTACTTAGAATTTAACTAAGGTCTAGTTATGGTTTAACTGGGCTTCTTAACTTACCTACTTAACTTACATGGCTATCCCACTTACATATTGGCCCCTAGGTAACATAACCTAAAAGTAGCCTTAGGCCTACCCTAGGATACTAGTAAATAATCATTCTTGATTCTTAAACAAATTTTATAACAATTTGCATAAGTTATTCAACTACAAATCTACATGTGTCGCAACCCCACTTTGGGGCTAAATGTGAGAATGCAACTCACACTCCCAAAAGTGGGAAAATGGAGTCCTTCAGGACTCTTGAAAACTTAGAAGACGATTTGAGGACGCCCCTCTATCCCTCTTTAGTGCTGGAAGTCGGGAATGCCCCCCTCAAGTCCCAACTTTCCGCAACTCAACATAGTTGGACCCTCAAGTGGGTTCAACCCGAGACTTGGGAGTGCGTCAACATGCTAATTGACTACACACTTACATGACTTTTAGAATTCTAACACCATTCATAATATGTGTCCTTTAACATGAACACAAACATGTTCACAATACCCTCATCCTCTGTTTCCCCATATTTGTAACCATAATATCACATTCATGTATGATTAAATTCAAATAATCATGACTAAAGTTACATACAATTATGTCATATGACTCCATGACTATGTTTGGAAACTAGTTGCAAAATGTTTTAGTCATGGATGTTAAGTTTTGGTGTAATGATATTAAACCCAAAAAGGTTTGAAAGGGCCCTGAAAATGTGCTTTCACCCAATTGCTACAAGTTTATGATATTATCATTCAAAGGTTATGCAACTTGATTCAATGAAGGTTTCACCTTTTTCATTTCACATTATTACCTTTTGATGACATTAAAATGAAAGGAGAAAGAGAAATCATCATTAGGCTGCATCCAAAATCATGGATATACAAATGTCAAGGGCATTCATCAATTTAGACTCCATAAAACACATATTTAATTTTGTGATAAACATTTTAACACCAATATAACATTGGGCCTTTACTTGTGCAATGGACGTTAATAAAACATGCACATTAGTTAATTAACCTTAACAATTACATTAAAAATGTGAGCTTAATATGAATGACTAGCTTGCAAAATGCAAGGGTTTCTATATTGGTGTTGAGGTTGGTAAACTAATCTTTCGTGATGGTGGTAAAACTATTGTCCACAACATAAAAAAAACTTGAAAATATTCACATCGGTAACTAATCATAGGATCAAAATACATCATGAAGATAACAATTTTGAATTTTTAAAAATAGTTGTCACAAAATCACAAATGAAAACATCTCTTCCAAGTGAGCAAATTTGATTAAAGCATTGACTACCTCCAACAATGGCAATAAACAAGACAAGGTCAAATGGCATGTGAATATGAAAAAGAATGTCAAAATTCAACCTTGCTTGATAAATTGAAGGGTCTTTTTGTGACATTTTCACAATCAAAGTCTTATATTTTTCCATGACTCACTTTAAAGGCTCCAACATTGATATCCATCAAATCTTGACATTTTTCAAGATCTTAAGTCTTACTATTTTCACAATTTCAATGAACTTATTGAGTTAATGTTGCTTAAAGGAGCTTGAAAAGTAAAAGTATAATGACTAACACAAATCCTCCAACTTTGCCACCATTAGCAAGTTAAACAAAACTTGCCCAATAAGATTTGTGTTATGGGCCATACATACAATGTTACCTCATCATGTAAGGAACATGTTTTTCCTTTACTACTTGTGACATCACTGTGATACAATTGATAACTTTGAAAAAAATGCTCTATTTGCACCAAAACAAATGAACTTTTCACCTTGCTCATCTTTGGTTAACCTTTTTTGTTGCTTAAGGGATTGGGTAATGACAAAGGACAAGTTGTTTGCATTACCACCTTCAACAACATGTCGAAGAGTGAGGAGGACATGCATTTTTCTCCATGCTTGTGCATCACATAGACATGAATTAATATTCAAGATTGGTTATCAATAATCTTTTCCTATGCACTTAAAGAAACAAACCTACATTTAGTCACAACCCTTTGTTCACTCTTTCAAAACTTGTTAACACATACAATTTGCCATTTCTTAACTCGGCCCAACAAACCAATGTCATGGGATTATTAAGAATCTTTAATTACATAAACAACTTATGAATTGTTCTATATTTTGTCATAGGGTGGCCAAGATTGAGCAAATGAAAAATCAAAGCAAATTGGATTAGTTTTTTTTTCATGTCAATCTAAAATGCACCATGAATGATTTGTTGCAACATTGTTTTAGGAATTTTGGGAAAATATAACTTTTCATTAACAACATGAATGTTGTTTTTCAATTTTCTTTTTTTCACTTGTAGCATGGCTACCAAAGCCTTGGGATGACCTTCATGTTTTTATAGAAAATCAAATTTATTGCCCATGTGTTTTGGAAATGCCTATTCAATTCATAGGTCATTTTTTTCTTTTTCTATATCTCAATGTTTTCTTTTGCCACAACAAGGTTCAAGATTATGCAATTAGATTGCACAACATAAGGAAGTACATTCATTGGGAATTGTGCTAGAAAAGTCAACCACATAAGTAACATCCATGAGGACAATTGCACTAGAAAATCAACATTAAATTAGGGGATCCTATCCCCAAATAAAAATTTAAATCTAAAATTCTTAGGGGTTTGAAGTTTTGACATTATTTCAAGAGATTATGGATTGGAAATGAACAAACAAAAAAAAATGCAATAAGAAAGCTTCAAGAAAAATGGACATGATTTCAAACAAAAGCTTGTTGGCCCTTGGATGGCCATATAAACACATACACAATGTGGAAAGAATTTAAGTGTTTTGAAATAATTGAATTTTATTTCGTCCATAATGCAATGATTGATTTTGGTTGCAAGCAACATCCTTTTGTCATGCAAAGATAAAAAAATCTTGGTGGTCACAAGTTAAACATCACAAACAAGAAAGTTAGAACCAAAAATGAAAACATAAATCAAATTACCAAATCAAACTAAGTTTCAAGTTTCAATTTTCATGTTTTGATCATGCTAACACTTTTGATCAATGTGGAATCTTGATTGATTATTGAACTTTGAAAGTGTTCAATAAATTAATATGAATGCTTGTCAATCCCACTTGAGAATCAAGGTTGATCTCAAGGCATTTGAGTTTTTAAAATGATATGTAGACTGTGAGTACTTTTGTAGAATGTAGATTATGAATGATTTATAGACGTGATTATGAACAATTTGTACGGCATCACATTGTGAACCACCAACAATCTTTGATAGGATCAATTTTAGTGGATTTCAATTGTAGATGAGTTTATGATTTGATCAAGATATAAAGTTGCAATCCTAGGGGTTTGATCCCTAGATACCAATGTTGTTTAGACTCTAGACACAAGAAAATTTATGATCGCAAGAATCGATTAGATTATTGATGTGGCCCTTAAAAACCCATTTGAAAAACCAAATGATGGTTTTAAACATAACAAAATAGAATCATAGACTTGGGTAAAAAGCTCGAAGCTTGATGTGTTGAACTTTTAAGGCTTAGTAGTTAGTTTTGAATGTAAGCGATTAAAAAAACCGTTGCAATTTGTTATTGCTAGCACAATTCAAATGCAAAGACAAAATGTGCAAGGTTTGGATTTTTGAGATTAGTTTGCCATTCACTATTCGGAGTCAATGATTGCATGACAAATTCTTGGTGTTCATGGTTCAACATCATCGTTGCAGACTCCAAATCTTCAAAGTTCAAGGCACCAAGTTCATTGTTTCAAAATCAAGATTGCATAGTGATAATGTTATGCAACTTCATTAAAATTGCAGTTCAATTTGTTGAGTGATTTGCAAAATCTTGATTCCTAATGAACGTTAAACAACAGAATGCTTTAAGTGCACCATGATAATGGTGGTGAACCTTCCAACAATCGAAGTTGAAATAGTAGAGGTGATGACAATGGGTTATGGTTTTATGAGTACAAGAAGGTGAACTCTCTTACTTGCAACAAAACGTTGGTGCAAATGGAGGAGGCCAGTGGGTGCCAGGTTGCAAAACCCTAAGTTGTTGAGTGTAAGATTCAGCTGCTTCATCCTGAGCTATCTATGATGGAGCATTAGTGATAATCACCCGTCACCGGCTTAGAAGTATTTGGCAGACGACCTCACATAAATTTTTGTTTTTCCCTGCTTAAACTTCGTAGCCCCTTTTGGCAAATTTTTGCACCCAAAAAAAAAACGCTGGATCAGACTGAATTTCATAAAAATTGTCGTCGCTACAACAACACTTTTAAAAACAAAATCTGCCATCTTTTCTTCCGCCGCCGTCGTCGTCGTCGTCTTCTGCGCTCCAAACCCTAATTGTGCGCGATAAGAAGAAGGGACCATCCCCACGCTCGAGACGATGATTTGGTCTGCAGGAATGTAGCTGAATTTTCGCAATTGAAGCGTGTACGTGCTTTCGTGCACGTGGTTTCTGAATATATCAGCATCCACGCTAAAATTGACTCGTCGAAAAATGTCTTTCTGGGGTATGTTTTGCATGTGGTTTCTTCGTGCGTCCCTGCAATACCTTCTCTGCAATCTTTAATCCGCGGTAATGCTTGTGCGGCTGATTTTTACATTTGCAAGTCCGTAGGCAAATTTTTTTGTTTTTGTTTTGGTTTTACTGCTGCTGCTGTTGCTAACGCTCCCGGTGCATCCGACAATAGTAATGCTGTAGTTCAATTGTCATCAAGAACCCAACAACTTTTTTTGAGGTTTTGTTGGATGTTGAATCCTAGAATCTTGTTGCATCTCGAGACTTTGCAGCAATCTAGCTACTGTGCTGTATTGCTGTGACTAAGGCAGCTGGTCAGACCGCATTGTTTTGTACCTGGACTTGAAAATGATGGTTTAGGGTTTAGGGTTTAGTAGGGTTTGAACACTGCTTGCTGCTGGGCGCAATGTAAGAGCTTTGTTGGAAAATCACAGTTGAGAAAGGCAGAGCAACTCATGCTGAAGTCTGTTAGAAATGGAGGCAATGATGATTTTGGAAGATTTGTGAGAAAGGTGTTGTACCTCAAAGATCATGGCAAACCAATGGATCCTACTGAGCCTTCACATGTTGAGAATTTCCTGGAGAATGTCTAGCATCTGCAGGAGTGAACTGTGCAATGTTTCACATTTGTAGGAGGGTGCAAGGGCTTGGAGGCCCAGTCTATGGAGTTTGCAGACATTCTGGTGTGAGGGATGATCTGTTGAAAATATTGTGTTTGCATGAAGTGGACACTGTCAGTTGCCAAAGACTTCTGTATTTACTTGATGCCTTGCAGGTCAGGGAGTTTGTTTCTGCACAGCTTAACTATCTTAACAGTCTGTGAAAATGCAGACACAAAAGTGGGTCCCTTTGCCTGTCATGTGGTGGAGGCTAGAAGAGGCCACTGCAGTATTTCACCAGTGCTCTTCTTTCAGATGTATATGTGGCTAATTAATTGATTGGATTTGGAGAAGACAACACCATAATTTTTGCAGATTTGTCACTCTGTCCCACTTTGGGTTTGGAGGGTGCTCTTAATGAGTCAATTCTTGGACATTGTGGGCCACTGGTGTACAGGTATTCAAATTCAGCCTGACGAGCCATTTACTGAGCCAGAACCTGAGGGCGTCAAGCTCCATGTTACTCATGTGTGTAAGCCATTTGAATTTGTTGATCCGTACCTAGTTCTTGCACCTTGATTATGATTCTCTCAATATGCACTGGCAAATGTGACATTATGAATGGAGCATCTTTCATTCTCTCCAGATCAGCCATCAACACACTTCCTGTTCTCTCTGCTCCCACCAAATGTTTAGCTGGAAGATTTTGCCATAATATGTGTTATTTGTAGTGTTGAAGATGCTGGCTCGATGGGTTAGCATCTAATGCTCAATTGTTTCTAAGACTGTAAATGAATCCTACAAAGCTTTTATTGTACATTTCTGCACCCTTCTGCTCCCAAACACTCCTCACTGACAATGTATATCATGTGCTTTTATGACAACCATTTTAGAAATCCTGTTCCTTGTTCAGTATTTAACTTGTTCAAGAACTTGTACTTCTTCCGGTGATAGAATGAATCATGTGAGGGTTAGGGTTTCTGGTCATGTAGACTTAGGTGGTTCATTCTCCCTGTGTGATCTGATCATTCCGAACTTAAGGGTGGCACTTCCTGCTGCCATTAAAGCCCTATGGGCAGCCTTGGGATATGGAGACGCTTCATGAACATGTGAAGTGGAGTAACTCTGGGAGAGTAAGAGAGAGGGGCCTGTTGGTGTTTTGTAAGGATTGACATGTGCATTTGATGTGCAGGCCACTTTGGGCGTGGAGTCAAAGGGGAAGAAAAGGACTGTAGTTAAGTGTGAAGTTGGGGACAGGCCAGAGCTTCTCCTCTGTTCCTTGATTCCAGGTGTGTTGGAGTCATGTTCTCTGGACCTGCATTTTGATGAAGAAGTGGTCTTCACAGTCTCAGGTGATGCCAGTGTGCATCTCACAGGCTATTATGAGTCCCATGAGGATCACTATGACTCTAAAGCTGCAAATGATTATGTCTCGTATCCTCTCAAGTTTAAGTAGCATAAAGGAGGAATAAACTGAAGTGTTTGGGAATTGCTCTTATTTGTCCCAATATGTTTAATATTTTTTGATGTCTACCTTGGATCTGCATTTTGTTGTGGCTTAATCCAACCATGGCTATAGCTGTTCTGACTGCAAGAAACATGTACAGGGAGTTTTGCAGATTCACTGCTTGTTTTGATCATTTGTTCATGATTTCTGGTGTACAAGGGAGTACACTGGAAACCATTAATGTACCAATGCAAAGAGAGGAAAATAGGAAAAGAGAGCTGAGGTGAAAGCCCATCTGGATGATTTTGCACTTCTTGACCAGAGATACAGAGAGGATGGATATGAGTTCAGTGATGATGATAGTGATGAAACGTATGACCTCATAGATGATGAGGCCCTAAGTGATGAGGACTATGACACTGATGACTACAGTGATGATGACATCCCTGTTCGAAGTTCTGGTAGGTACAAAGACAATTGTTCTGTAACATAAAGGAGGTTTTGATAGTGGTCTATGCGTGAAGTTGCTTATAACTGCCAATGGTTGAATTGGCAATGGGTGTTTCCATGGTCTCTTTCACAGAATAGTACTAATTTGTAGCTTGAAGGAGTCTCGTTGTGTTTGAATGAAAGGATTGTCATTCTTCTTTCTGGAGTGTGTGAGCTCCATCTCCAGTGTCATGGCAGACATGCATTGTCACCAACAATTCCTTTTCATTGTAATGGTGTGTACATTGTAGTGAGGATTGAAGAAGTCAATGAGGATCATATTGCTTCTGCTGGGCAGCTCAAGATGATAACTGATGGCACTGAGTCCAAAAAGAGAAAAAAGGATCAGGTGTCAAAGAAAGAGGCAGACAAGTCAGCAGTGAAATCCACAGTTGAGGATGGAGATGGGGATAGCAGTGAAGATGAAGATGGTTTTGCTCTGCCTGGCAAGCATTCTGACAGTAAACGTCCGGCTGTTTTTGGGTATATACTTTTGGGGCCCCTCTGATGTGGGAGAGGGGTCTCTGAACTGGGTCCCTTAAGATTTACAACAAGCATGTCTGTAGAGCATGTTTGAGCTTTCCACTGTGAGCTCTGGACTTCTGTCATTTTTGTATGGTTGAGCATGCAGGCATTAGACACAGAATTTTTCTTTCTTAGATTATGTGGGGTGTCTTGCTGCAGGATGAATAGCACACAAATACCATCAAAAATGGAAGGGGCTTTTGACTCTTCCACAGATGGGAAGAAGAAGAAGAAAAAGAAGAAAGAAAAGCGAGTAAAGATGCAGCAGGCTGCTAAGGAGGAGAACATTAAGACCTCAGAGCTTATGGCAGATGGGGAAGTACAACAGTTTGCAGCTCCCAGTAAAGGAGTGAACAAGACACCAAAGTCAATCACAGAGAAGAAAATGGGTGCAAAACAAGGCACTGTGGAGAAACCTAACAAGCAGGCAAGCTGGGAGATGCCACAGCTTGCAGTCCCTGTCAAAGGGAATGGAAAGACACCAGCAAAGACACCCATGGAGGAGAGAGTGGCTACAAAACAAGGCACTGTGGTGAAACCTAGCAAAACAGAAAGTTCAGCTGTCAAAAAGCATTCAAACAGTCTAAATATTGAGGATATAACAATGGGAAAATCTGACGGAAAGCAGGCCAAGCCAGGAAAGAGGGTATTTTGTGCAATTTTCTCCATTGATATGCATTTGAAATTCCTGTCATCTTGTTCTGGTCATAAGTTTTTAGGTCATAGTCCATTATGGATATGAGACAACTCAAGCAAATGCTTGAGATTTTGAGCTTTCAGAAGATGCTCAAGGTTCCTTACTGGGAGAATGGAAGGCTTGAAATCTGGGTAGAGTAGCAGGAGGGGCTTACATCATTGCGCTACAATCTAGCTGCTAAGGTTGTCATGTGATACTCATCGAAGCACAGTTGTGGGTGCAAAACTATAGTTCATGTTTTTCTTTGTTGTTGGAACCAAATATACATGGTTGAACTTTATCAACATCTAGAATGTGGTCATGCGAAGGTGTCAATGCATTACATTGGAAAGCTGGTATCCAATGGGAAGATCTTTGACTCCAACATTGGGAAGAAGCCCTTTGACTTCAGATTAGGTGAGCTGCAGTGACAGTGCAAACTTTCTTATCATGCTGAAGTTCAAACACAGGTGAGGGGTTGCATTAAGCATGTTCAAGTATCTGCAGCTGTCTGATGAGTTGCCACAGGGCCCATGATTTGACTAAACACCGAAAGTATAGAAATGACAAAACTAGGAACTGTGGATGTGTTGGTTAGAAACTAGGAGCTGTGGATGCGTTGGTTAGAAAAGGCTGGTCCTTGCCTGTCTGAGTGCATAATTGAGGGTTCAGGTAGGTTAATTGCTGCAGATGGCTATCAGCTGCCTCACTGGCCCCCAAATAGGTGCTCTGCAGATTTAAGAGGTGGGCTAATATTCTGTTTTAATGGAGTGAATGCAGGTGCTGGAGAAGTCATTAAAGGCTGGGACATTGGCGTGAATGGCAAGTATTGTTGAGCTTTTTGCTTGTGTTGCATGTTAGATAGTCTATAGGAATGTTCAGTCTGTGGAGTCATTTTCTCACCTGTTTGATGGTTGTTTGTGTAGTCAATAGAGAGGGTTCTAATAGTAAAAGTGGTGGATGGGTTGATTTATATTGCAGGCATGCGAGTTGGTGATAAGAGAAGGCTCACAATCCCTCCTCAAATGGCGTATGTTCCTTTTTCTCACTCTTTTCTTATGCACTCAGCAGTGACAATTGGACAGGGCATCAAAGTGAAAGTTTTGAACAAAGGCTGTTGGTGACAGAGTCATGAGGTATCTGAAGATGGTATTGATGATTAAGTGTGAGGTTCTTGCAGGTATGGACCAGAAGGGGTTAAAGGAACCATCCCTGGAAATGCATGGCTCACATTTGATGTGGAACTTGTAGCTGTCAAATGAGCTCTCCTTAGTCTGTCATTAGTTGGGTTTGGTATGTAGTCTAGTTTGAGATACGATCGACACCTGGTAGTTGGGCACCACTGAAGTCTGGTGCCTGGGTCTACTGTAAGTTGGGAAATTCTGTGACAGATGAGCAAACTGTGTACAGATGAGTTGACACTTGGTCATGTAGATTTCTGGTGTAGGTTCTTGATGCAGTTTACATCAAGATCACAATTTTGGTAAGGCAGTCAGAGCTTGAGATGCCATTGCATTGACTTGCCAATGTGCTGGAGGTTTCTATGTCTGGAGATTGTCCAAATGCAAGGGGAGAATTTTGAAGAAGAGAGTTTGAAATTTTGCTTCACAGATGTGCAACTAGCATCTTACATGAAGGAGGAAAGATGAGAGATGGAAATTTGTTGGGGTGGACAATGCACCCTTGCCTGTTGTTTGGCAATTTGATTGATCGAACCCTTGCTTTGTTTTGTGCAGAACAACTGTTTAATCCCTGATACCCTAAACGGCTGTAAGTATTTAATGCTAAAAACTAGTTGCAATGAAAACTAGCTTGTAATGACAAATCAATTGTCTCTTGGAAGTGAGGTGGGTTTTTAATTTCCATCGTTGCAACATTGCTAACTGTGGGAAAGGGTGAGAGACTAACATTTTGTTAGTACTGCTTGTTTTTACTGTTTTTTCTTCTAGTTCTTCCCTTCTTTGTTGTTAGTTCCTGGTGCTGAAAGTCTGGCTCTGGAAGTCTTTCTTTGACTTCAAGGAAAAGTTTGAACCTTGTTCTGGCTTTCTTAATCATGAGTATGGAGATTTCTTGATTCTCATGAGAATTATCTTTCCTTCAGCTGGGATCTGCCTCCTAGTATTTTTGGAAGTGCGATGTCTCTGTGTCTTTGAAAGCATTGTCTTATAGGGTGAGGTAGAGGGTGCTCATAATACTATTTTTTGCCACTTCCTTCCCTTCAGATTCACTTACAATTTCTACCTTACTTTGTGTGTTGTAAACTTTTTCCAATTGTTGACAACCTAAATCATTTACAGAAGATTTCACTCCATTTCAAATTGAACAAGAGATTATAGCTTGTGAAAATTCTGTGGAAGCTAGTGAGATCTGTTTCATGTCTTGTTGAAAGAGATGGAACATTTCTTTCCTGTTTTAAAGTATAAATATGTTTTAAACTACAAGAACTCACTTATTTTCTCTTAGATCCATTTAGGTAGTGCATGAAATATCATGTGTTATTGGAGTGGCTCAAATGATCCATTTAGGTAATGAATAGTGTTTTCTTTGATCCCATTGTCTTTATATATACCCTAGTTGTAATTGTGAAAATTCTGGCCAAGATTAACCTTTTCATGATCATGTTTTGTAGTCCTAGTATAAAGTCCAACATGTAGTTATACTATATAGTCTAATGTGGCCAGCTAACTTATCAATCACCTGCCAATTGCAAAGTGCAAAGTTGTGCACTTACTCCAGTGATGATGTTAATTGGAGCTGGTCTAGGGTTGATGGATTTAGGGTTCAGAAGTCATCTTGTCCTACCAAAATTGATTCCGGCCCATAATTGGCCTGGAAACTGCTGCATAATGAAATGAAATGTTTACAACTCTTGACTAACAGCTTAACAGCTTCTTGAAGTGTTTTCTTGATGCTGGTGGGTTAAGTTCTTGAAGAAGGGAATGACCTTAGGATTGGCAGTGGATGTGAAAGTTGTGAGGAAAGCATGAGAGCTTCTGTTGTTGTGATTGTTGTTGTCTTTGGTGTACAGGAGCTTCATACCCTAGCCATTGTGATCTTCTGTGCAGGGAAGAACCATATTTCCAAGTTAAGGATTGTAGCAGGGCTGGCCTGTAGTCTCTCATGCACACTCTGTGTGTGTGGTTGTATCTCTCAGACATAAGCTGCTGGTAATCCATCAGATAACAACTTTGGTGGAGGAAACCAATCACTGCAGGGGAGAAGCAGAGGTCCATGTCATAGGTATTGGCCAGATTTTTCTGCTGGAAGTATGTCCTTTTACGAGTATTGTGAGGGTCTTGTCTATTTTCTGGTGAAAGGATTGAAGGTGGTCTGGATTTCTGGAGTGGGGAGATGAAGTTTCTCCTGTATGGTGACAGATGTACATGAAGGTGGTTCCCAACATCTTTCAACAATCTGGAGCTTGTTATGAGAGGGTTTTAGGTTGGGTCTTTTTTGGGGTCTTGAGTCCATGAATTGGTGAACAGAAGTGTGGCTGGCAGTTCAGAAGAAGTGGGAGAGTTGTTATCCAATAATCTATGGACATGAGATTGGGCTTGATTCAGAGCAGGAAATGGGGAGGAGATGGAGGTCACTGAGAAGAAGGGACTTACACACCATTGAAGGCCTTTGGAGATAAAACCTTCAAGGAATTGTATTGTGTTTATTCTCAGACCATGCTGGCAAGAGGGGCAGAGTTGAACTTGTGCTGTGGTCACAACTTTTATTTATCTGGGTTATCCTCCTTTCTTGTGTAGTCAGATGTTCAAACTGGTTGACATGGAAACTGGCATTGCAAGTTGTTGGCCATTAAAGGCTTTGTTCTTCTTGAGCTGGGCAGAGGTGGCCATTTTGTAGGCATTTCAAAAAGCAAAACACCTGCAGAGGTGGGAGTTTTGCTTTTTGAAATGCCTGCTCACTGCTGATGCCCAATTATGTCATATAAGGCATCCTTGATTTACACTGCTGCAAGGTGCAGAGGTTTTTATGAGTAATCAATGAACACCTTGCATTGCTTGATCTTGGATTCAATGAAATTAGGGTATGCTTGCAGCATAGCCTGTCAAGCACTGGAGGATGCTGTTAGTGCATCATTTTTCACAGGTATGACTTTGCTGTAATCTTGATGAAGTTTGAAGGTTTTCCTCCAAGGCAGGAGATGTTTTTGTACTTGGAACTGACACTTGTCATATGCTGTAATATCAGGACAAGGGAGCATTTGCACTAGCCCGAGCTTTAAAACCAAATGGAGAAGTGGCAGCAACCACATTAAGCCTCACCAGTAACTTTTTCACCAAATATGACCAGGTGTGCTCTCCATTCCTCCATGAACCTATTGCTTATGATTCCTGGTGATATGCTTGAAATCAGTCTGATCATCGAACAGAACTTTGTATTAGGTTTCTCTTTCCAAGGATTACTGAAATAGTTTGAGGTCACCACCAATCCCATCCTCACAAGGATTCATTGCAACTGTGCATGGGCTTCTTTGCAGAATCTGTGGCTTTCCTAGTGGACAAAGTCTTTTGACATTCCTTGTTGGATCTGGGCTGGTTGCACTAACAGAAGCTAAGGAGCATATTAGTGAGATGAATGATGGCAAGGAGGTTGATGTTTACTTCTAGTGTCAATTGGCTAGATGATTAGTTTTTTTCGAACTGCAGTCTGTTAGGGGTGTGATGAATGAAACTTAGAGTTTAGGAGATCATTTGAGTGATGTACTCCCTCCTAAGGATTCATGATGCTGAGTATCATCGTGAAAAGATCTATTGAATTGTAAACAACTGCTGCAAATGAAAGGAGAAGCAAGGGAGCTCTTGCTACTGTCTGTAAGGGATGCTTTCAGAGACTAAAGCATGACTAATGGCTATTTTATGTGTCTGTATCAATGCTGACACTCTTTTTTTGTCCTTCCCAGTGTTTTCTGTAGATCTGTAACTGGTGGCAACTTGTCCTTACAGAAGTGACACTGGCCATTCCAGTGCCTGTTGGGATCAAGGCAAGATTTGTGGCATGCAATATCAAGGGTAAGCACATTAAGATAGGCCTTAAGGGGCCCCCTATCATGGATTCAACTTATTCTACAACATTTTCCAACTCCTGCCCATTCAATAATGTGGATCTGAATGCTCTTCAGGCTGGCAAAGATATGGATCTGGTATAATGTCCTTAGAATTGTTCGGTGGTCTGGTGGTAAAGTCAGCTGCCAATGCTCCTCTGTGCTCTCAAGCAACTTGCTCCTGTAAGGTATGTCCTGGATCCAACTTTTCACTTTTGCAGGAGTACCTAGATGAATTTTTTATGCCACTGGATGCCATCAATCAAAGCATTTGGAACATGCTTTATTACTTGCTGTATGCTTGAATACATGGAAGTTTTGTTGCAACGATGAGAAAAGTGGATGGTCAAGAGCTTGCCCCTGAATAGGGTGCAGCCTGTGAGACCTGAATCCTGTTGCGGTTAGCTGAGCAACAACTCTGTGAATTTGGCTACATGCTTTGGTCATGTTGATAGTGACAGTTTCATCCCACTGTCTATGTAGAACCTGACCTGAAAGATTTAATAGGAATCAGTCTCTTGGAAACTGGAAGAAAGGCATTGATGAAAAACATGTCATTTACCATAATTTTGAATTAGGGTTTAGGACTTATCTTGTTACTGCTTAGGATTAGGGTTTCATGTTGTTATTGTTATTTAATTTCATGTTGTTGCTATTGCTACAAAACCCCACCACCCTCTTTGCCTTCCAAGGGAATCAAACCCTAATCCATAAATGGATTTTTCCATATCAATGGAAGGTGAACCTACAAAACAAAACACATAAATATCAAAATCCCAATCTACAAATAGAATTGACAAACCAAAGAATCATGTATCACATACACAACTTACAGCTCCAACCCGTAGTAGATTTCTTTTCATTCCATTCAATGATAGCCATGTAGAATGGGAAACTTTGAAGTGTAAAGAAATCTTGTGTGTACATTCACACAACAAGATCAAGATGAGTGGTTAGTCGATTTTTCAACTTTGATTCCATGAAAATGAGAGTAGATAATGTTCTTTCATCCTCAACATTCCCAAAAACCATAACAATAACAAGTTCAACTAGTCTAAAAGATTCATACATCTTAAGCTTGAAAATTTGGCTATTGGTCATCCACCTCCACACGTGAATGGTAGGGTTACAATCACGCGGGGGCAACATGGCAAAGCTATAATTAAATTGCATAGTGGTAACAAAAATGATGATTGATGTTCGAATAAAGTAGTATCTAACAAAGGAGGATGGCAATTTGGTTGTGTCATCCTGGCATGGCAAGCTTTCAAGATTTGCAAATGACCAGGGAACATTGAAGTAGCTTCTAGTTGTAGGGAGTATTGAAGGTAGATGATGCCCGTGGCATTCATCAAATCTTGAATTGAAAATTGTTTGTCCAATTTTACAATCAAACCCTTAGTGACGGAAATGCATTGATCTTTAACATTTTGGCAAACATGTACCCAATCATCCCTAGTTACCATTGACACCTCCTTGGTTGTCTTGTCAATTTTCCATAGCATGTACATGTATTGAATTAAAAAAAAACCAACAAATTCCACATGTGATTCTAGATCAATCCACTATTCAATGCATAGGGCATCACTCTTGAATGTCACCAAATCCACAAATGCTTGAAATTAATTTCGAGAATATTGTTTCTCAAGATCCACATACATGGTGTAGATTTTAAACTAACAAAAATTCACAACAAAAACAAAATGACATATGAAAATGTCCTTGTTTTGAGCTAGAATGTTCAAACTTTGCACTACTTCCAACATAGGTAGTACACACTTTAGTCCCATAACTATTTTCACACCACACAAAAGTTCATAGTTAGTATTAGCAACTGCATTACTAACAACATCATTAGTCATCTTGACCACCAATGTTTTATACTCTTCAAGCATTTGTTTAGAAGGGGCCAATATGGAAATCCACCTTGTTTTGATATTATTTAGAATCAATCACTTTAGCCAAGTTAGTGTGCTTGAAGTGCATTTTAGGGGACTGACTATAAAAAGTATACATAGAAAAAAACAAAGCCTTAGTCTTTGCAACTAGAGACGATGATGAGAAAGTTTACACCACCAAGCTGCATTGATGTGCCATACAATGAATGCCAACAATGAAATGGTTGTGCTTGTTCATCAATTGGAAAATAACACTTCTTTTCAAGCCTTGAAAATTTGTTACACCATTGACCTCGAAGTATACAACCTTGTTAACAACATCAACCACTAATAAACCACCCAAATCAATAAAAGAACGAACAATAGCAACAATAAGATTGTTAAATGTGCTTTCATCCCCAACTATTTCAAGATTCAAAAAGACTAACTACCTTCTCCAATTATCAACAACATAGGCATGCACAAAAATCCAAGATTGACTATCCATAACGTGAAAGCACACTATAGTGACGCCTTTGGGACACTTTTAAGTTTAATATTATAGTACATACAATATAATTATTCCAAAAGCATGGTACATTTCATTTTGGATATCAATTTTGGTTTGTGGACCCTACAATAATTTTTTTACAAAATTAATGTTATGTAGTTTTTTTTTAAAATAAAATAAATTTCATTATTTACATTGAAAGATCCATGAGTATATTTATAATATACATTGGTATAACATGGCCACAATCTCCTTTTGATTGCATTAATTTTAAGGCTTCATTAGTCATTAAAATAATCAATTTTAATGAAATTAAAAAAATGGCCCATCTAGCTATGTTTGTCATTTTCTATGTGAATGTGATTACTTGTCAAATTTTCAATTTACCACACACTTATTGCTGAAAAAAATCATTTTTTGAAATGAAAATTTTCAAATTAATCATGTGGTATCCAAACATGATTCATATTGTGTGAAATGATACGGGTCAATATATTTTCAACTTTCATAAAGACTAAAAATCATTTTAATCTTTTTTGCAGTATATTTGTGTTTTTGAGTACATAGGTACATTACATTTGTTTCCACAAATATACTCCAATATCCCACTTTATAAAATGAAATGAAATAGTTTCTTTTCTAATCTCTTGCATAGGTTATATTCTAACATAACATGCAAAAATATTATGAAAATCTTTTGAAAGTTTGAAGTGGGATACACTCAAACATGCACATCCTTGGAAAGAGTACAATGTGACGCCCCAAAGGGGGTCACCATAGTGTGTTTTCATCCCATAGTGGTTATTTCATCACATCTGATGGAGATAAATCTATTTTGCTTCAAAACCACTTTGATTTGTTTTAAAATCACGTTGTGCATGGCTCTTACCATACTCCATCCACTTGAATTTGTCCAATGTTTTTTGGGGGCATTAAAGAAATTTTCAAAAATTTAAACAACTTTTTTAGACTTTCAAAATATATCATTGACCTCTCATTTTTCAAAAGGTGGAAAATTGCCACAAATTGAATATATTTCTTTTTTTTCAACCCTTCTTCCATTCAACATTAATTGAATAATTGACTATGGACCCTAAATAACATGGATCTTCTCATTTTTCTAATGTTGGTTTTTAAAACTTTGGTAATACTCACCCACTGCAACTCGCAGATGAGCAACTAAAGATTTCCTCTTACCCAAAAGCTTTTAGAAACCATCAAATTTAAGGTTTAGAAGCTTTTCCTTACCCTCCACAACTAAATAAATGCTACAATGCATTTGTTACACCTTACCATGAAGATCAACCATAGGTTCAGCCCATGAAATCTTGGCTGCCTAGTTGTCCTTGAAAACTCATTGAATGTCACATTTAGGCTTTTTCTTTTTCTTTAGTGCTTCTAAAGAAGTTGCAATGACATGCACGTTAGGAACTTCAGTACCAATTGATGTTGAACTAAAAGCACCAAACGTACCAAGAGTGGATGCACTAAGTGTGGTGCTAGTTGACTTGCCTAATGAAGTATAAGTAGTAATTAGCTAATCACAATTGCCAGCAATAGCCACCTTTATAACATGATCAACCACAAGAGGCACAAAACTAGAAACAAGCACAAATCCACACAAAAAATTGTACTTGAAATTTGCATGATGTCTAAGAGGAGACATGGTGTTATGGCAAAACAATAATAAGAAAATTATGGAAAATTCCTAAAACTTTCAACACCTCCATTCGAAAACACGTTGTTCAAGTCACATTGAAAAAAATCAAATGAGTTAGGATGCACTTCAAAACCTTGAAGACTTTCATTCAAAAGCACGTTATTCAAATCACATTGAAAATTTTGCATTATGTTTGACAAATACATACTTTTAAAGCTTTCTATTAAATGGGGTTTGAAACTCACAAATGCTTAGTGGAGTTTGAGGTTTCAAAAAATTAATAGTGATCACAAACTATTGAAGCAACAAGCTACTCAAACATTGCTTAAAGCCTTGACCTATTCATTCACAACTTTTAGCTTGTTCATACAATCAAAGCTCTTCACAACTTGCTACAACACTACTAGAGTCTAAAACCCACCCAAAACGTAATGCAAATAGTCGCTGAGCAATAATGCAAAGAGTCATTGAACAATGATAATGCCCTACTATAACAAATCACAATTGCATTACAACAATGCTTAGAGAATTAAGACTTAGAAGCACTTACCTATATTTCATGCTCCATTGTCACTTCTAATGGTGATGAAACCTTAACCCATTGCAACAAGAGTGGTAAAGGACACTTGAGAGCTTGAATAAGATGGAGACAAGTTTTGCCTTTAGCAAGCAAAGTGGCAACCAGATAATCGTGGCCATCGCTTTTGGGCGACGAGGGATCCAAGCCATCCATCATTAGAGTGGCCTTTTGGTTTGAATGATGGTTGAAATCTAGCCAAAATATATACATAGCAAACCTAAAATTACAAAGGCCTTTCAATGGCCCCTTTTCTTTCACAATTTTGCGAAACTTCACCACAAAAAACAACGTTGCCATGGAGACAACAAAGGAAAAAAAATAAAAATAATCAGCCCATGCATTTGGAAAGGAAAAACAATCTCCCACACCACCACCCCACCTAAACCTTAGACTATTACACAGTGGACATGTTTCTTCTTCTTGCCATAGATGTTTTTGGTGTCTTCACCAGCAATTTGACAACTTTCTTCATAAATGTGCTAAAATGGCATGGACAACAAAGGGCACCAAAGGCCCTCCTTTATCAACGTTGTGTTCCTTTTATAAATAGAGTGTCAATGGCTATATGGAGAGTGTAGGCCACCTCCATCTCGAAGCAGGCTGTTAATGCAAGGGAGGGTTATTTTAGGCTTGAAGCTTTATCAAATTTACCTCCCCTTTCTTTAGTTGATATGCTTCATGTGACTGGTGGAGGTTTCAGTATTTAGTGGTTCCCTTACCTCTGTGTGGCCCACCTCTTTTGGGTTGTTGCTTGCCTGGACTTTGGTCCTTGCCCCTTTGTTTCTTTTTCTCTCCCTTTCTTGGGTGCCTTCTTATGAAGTTTGGCAGGGCTTCATCATCAGACCATTCCCAAAGGAAAGAAACTGTTTTGGACCAGTTTGAAACACCATGTCAAACTGAGTATGATTTACAGATCTCTCCATTATCTTAAAAACATCTTAATCCTTATATTTTCCAATTAAAGCAACCTCCGATATAGAAGCTTTTCTCCACAAGTACAAGCATCGAATGAATGTGAAATCAAATTAGAGCATGTAAATATATGTGGAACATGGACAATGATTCCACTTGCACCTTGCACATGTTGTTACATCAACAAATTAGAACATTGATCAAATTTAATGTTGTTACATGAGTACACTGCACCACTACCATGATATATTAGTAGATAACAACTTGCATGCAATGAATATATTGCAACAACTCACACACTAAGCACACAATATTGCTTACATGTTTTGATGGTTCAACAAAAGAAGTAATCTTATAATCATCCATATTTGTCATTTCTAAACAATCAAGACATTACAAGAGCACATCATTTTTTTGCAGAAGAGTGCATTTGGTTTCACCCCTCTTTGATCAATTCAAAAAAAAGAAATTTTCATATGGTGCTCAATCTTCTTCTGTCTTTCCAAGGTCAAAAGCAACCCAACTACTATATCATAGGGTTTGAGCTTAGAAAGGGAATAAACCTGCAAACTTTCCAACAACTATTAACAAACACTTGCAGTGTAATGTTCACACCACCTTGAATACAAGAACTTAAGTTTAAACAAAATCAGTGCACTTCGAAGTGTTTTTTTTTCTATGAGTTAAACCATTGGATCATTGATATAAAATATAGCTTTCATTGCTCTCAACTGTCACACTAATTTGTCAATGCATATACTGCTTCACCATTACAATGCCACAGTTCATTGGTAGACAATTTTCATGTAATAAAGCATTCATAACTTGCTTAAATTAACATAGAGGGAATGTATAGGGTTTACAGTTTTGATGGTTCAACAAGGAATCGTGTTCTTTTCCACGTTTTCATCTTTTAGAGTCTGATGCATTCAACCCAGATTAAGACCACTACAACAGTTACCATACAAGTAGAGTGACATTGAGTGCAAAGACATCTAGAAAGATTCATAGGATTTAACAATTTCTGAATAACCTACACTGGATAACAATCTTGTGCTAAGCAACTACTTAAGAATGATGTGCCTTACACTAAGGGATTACAGCAAGTAGCAATCTACAGTACCATTATCACAATTTTTTTAAAACAAGCTTAGCTGCATGTAATTGCAACTTTACTGATAGGAAATAATGGTCATGATGTTAGGCGATATATTCCATAATTGGCATCGAAAGAATTCCAATACATTTTTTTGATGCCAATTATGGAACATATCAAAAAAACCTCTGACTACAAACCTTTGCTTGATGACTAGGTACTGTGAAAGAAATTTGGAAATATGTCCCTTGTATTGTTGGGAATATTTTGTCACAGGCTAAGTGTCAATAAATCACACAAACACAACAGATGGAATTTTGTGGTAGAAAAATTACACATACTGTTTGGATTGATGATTATGCCACACATGTGCAAGCACAAACTGGAAGACACGAGTCTCAGACAGATTTCTGCGGTGATTTATCATCTCGGCACAGATAACTAATGTTCACATTTGCTTCTATCCATGCCAAATGAACATTGCCATGCACGGTGAAATTTGTCTTAATAATCACCATATTGCTAGAACCCAAAATGACATGTAGACATGTGAGCAAACACATGACTTTTGAAAACTACCACGTAAAATCACCCTTCTTAAACTAGTGGTCCCCAACTCAATAACATCAAGAATCACAAAAAAAAATCATTGTTCCATGGTGTGTTCCTTAAAATGGAGAGGGGGCTTGAATTTTTCAACATGGTGGGCTTTTGGGCATGGATT
>Ga0116227_10000930_pt1 | contig 61850 bp, 60 predicted proteins | sample S1TSphgellanicum_FD_89693 | JGI IMG/M metagenome (GOLD analysis project Ga0116227, IMG submission 89693) | Host-associated microbial communities from peat moss isolated from Minnesota, USA - S1T2_Fb - Sphagnum magellanicum MG | ecosystem: Host-associated > Plants > Peat moss > Unclassified... | reverse complement strand
CACTACCAAATTGTTGGTGGGAGGTGCTTTACTTTTGACAAAAAAAGAAAAAAAAGGGGGGGGGGGGGGGAAGTTTAGGATAATGTTGTAAAGAGAGTGTAAACTAAAAGAGATATCCAAAATAATGGAGATATACGAACCAAGTGTCATATGTTACACACGTGATTGTAGCACTTACCTGCTTATAAGTGAAGAGACCACCACATTTTGCAAGAATTTCAAATGTTCACAAATTGAATATATGTGACACCTCTTACATTTAAGACCCATATTTTACAATTTGTGAACATTTGAAATCTGAGTAGATTATGAAATTTTTTAAGGTTTCAACATTGATAACCTACCTAGATGAAAATTCCAAACATCTAAATAAAATTAAAAAAATCTAAAAATCATTTTTATTAACTTATAATGGTCTTCACAATTCTCTATAATTTTCCTACCAGGCAGGTAGATTCTTTCATAGTTCAAAAAAAAATTTCAAATAATCACCAAATAAGTTAATAATAATTGGGTTGATGGTTGATTTTTTCAAGAAGTGGCCCAACATTCATTCTTACCTTCCTCCATAGCTCCCATTGTTGGGGATTAGGGTTAAGGACTGAGAACCCTCTCCTTCCTTTGCCTCATTATAAATGTTTAGGGTCATGATAAACTTTGCCTCACATTATATGGTGAGTAAAGCCCATGGAAGGGTGAGAGACAAATATAAGGTGCCTTACAAATAAACTTAGGGAATTTCAACTCATGCTTTATGAGTGAGAAGGATCTTACACCTTTAGGTAGCCCAAATTTTTCTTGCACTCCTAAGGAATAGGCATAACATCACTTCCTCTTTTCTAGGAGGGATATTGGGAAATATAAATTGTCCTCCAAATACACTTAGAAATTTTCTCCTTTTACTTTGCAAGTGAGAGGGATCTTACGCCTATAAGTTGGCTTGATTTCCCTTGCACTCCCAAACGAGAGTCATCGAGTAGGTGTAAGATCGCTCCATTTTCTTAGAAAGGATATGGATATGAGGTGAGAGGGATCTTACATGTATAATGAGCCTAATTTCCCTTGCATTCCCAAACGAGAGTCATTGAGTAGGTGTAAGATTGCTCCACCTTCTTAGAAAGGATATGGATATGAGGTGAGAGGGATCTTACATGTATAATGAGCCTAATTTCCCTTGCATTCCCAAACGAGAGTCATTGAGTAGGTGTAAGATCGCTCCACCTTCTTAGAAAGGATATGGATATGAGGTGAGAGGGATCTTACATGTATAATGAGCCTAATTTCCCTTGCATTCCCAAACGAGAGTCGTTGAGTAGGTGTAAGATCGCTCCACTTTCTTAGAGAGGATATGGATATGAGGTGAGAGGGATCTTACATGTATAAGGAGCCTAATTTCCCTTGCATTCCCAAACTAGAGTCATTGAGTAGGTGTAAGATGGCTCCACTTTCTTAGAAAGGATATGGATATGAGGTGAGATGGATCTTACATGTATAATGAGCCTAATTTCCCTTGCATTCCCAAATGAGAGTCATTGAGTAGGTGTAAGATCGCTCCACTTTCTTAGAAAGGATATGGATATGAGGTGAGAGGGATCTTACATGTATAAGTGAGCCTAATTTCCCTTGCACTCCTAATGAGTAGTCATGATGTAGGTGTAAGATCACTCCACTTTCTTAGAAAGGATATCCATGGGTATGAGGTGCCCTCCAAAATAAGTTACACTCGGATATTCTCCAAGTGCTTTTGGATAAACCAATGGCCAATTGGAGGAAGAAGCTGAACAAGATAAGACCTACACATCATTCCAAGACAGCTTCTACTGTACTACTTACTACCTTTGCAGGATTTAAAAGACTTTTTAAAAAGCTGGATCAAGATATTTTATATGAGAAAGGCATTGATTCCCCCTCCCCCCTCCCTCTCTACCTCTCTTTTGTTTTTACAAAAGAAATTGTTGAAATGCATCAAGCATGCAACATGGTGACTCTGCTACTGCATCTGTCAAAAGCCTGTAAAATGTTGGGTTGGGGTTGGGGTTGGAGGTGGGGTGGTGTGTGAGTCTAGAAAGAGGTCTATGGGGATAGAGGTGTCAGAGAGAGACTGCAAGGAAAAAAAAAAAGTTTTTGACAGACCTCTTGAGCAATAATAATAGTAAGAGTAATAATAATAATAAAGGGGATAAGTCAAAACCAACAATGAATAAAACAAAAAAATAGTCATGAGAAAAAAATAAATAAATTCAAAACCAAACAACTCATGATTCATGAACCAAAAGAAAAAAAAGAGTATGTGATGAATCCTACATGGATGAAAATCAAAACAAACAAATCCATGAACCTAAACAAAGTAGGAGGCCTAGTTAGTGGTGGTAAAACTCAAAACCAAAAAATCCATGAACCCTAAAAAAGAAGTCCATGGGTACAAGTCAAAACCAACAATTTGTGAACCCTAAAAAAGAAGTCCATGGGTACAAGTCAAAACCAACAATTTGTGAACCCCAAAACAGTTCTAGTGAGTAAGAGTCAAAACCAACGAGCCCATGAACCAAAAAAAAGTTATGGATGAAAAGTTGAAACTAACAATCCATGCCACCAACCCAAAAAACCAATGGGTAAATGTCAAAAGTCCAAACTAACAGTCCATGAACCCAAAAAACCAGTGGGTAAACGTCAAAAGTCCAAACTAACCATCCCTGAACCCAAAAAAACCAGTGGGTAAACGTCAAAAGTGGAAACTAACAATCCATGAACCCAAATAACCAGTGGGTAAATGTCAAGACTAACCATTCATGAACCAATGGGGAAAGTAAAACCCATGACAACCTCCTTTTCATAAGGATCATAGGAGGAGGATGATGATGATGATGAACAGGAGCCTTACTTTTATTTTCCAAATTTGTGATGTAGGGTTTAGTGCTTAATCATCAAAAAAGACAATTTAGCCAAACTTGGCTATGAAAATTTTTAAGCATCTTTCTAAATCATTGGCAACCTACTGAAACCTGGTGTTGAATATGGCAATTTTTATTAAAATTTTCAAATTTTGGTGATCAGAAAATCCCATCTCCCCCCACCTAATTTTTTTTTTTTTTTTCCATTTTTGCAATGAGTGAAATTATTTTCACCCCAAAGGAAATAAAACATCAAGAAGGAGGTAAAAATTAAAGATGCAAAGAATTTGATTCACAACAAACCAATTGAGGTTAGCTACCTTTTGACTTTCACCCTTGGAGACTCACCACCCATTCCCACTCCTCTCTTGACTTCTTAAGTGCTTCTTGGTAGTTGAATAAGGATCTCTATTATCACTCTCTAGGTTTAGAAATCATTTGACTTTTGTTATAACAAACCTATCTTTGGCTATTTTCACTTCTTGTTTGTAGTGGTGCTTTTTGTTAACAACACCATTTACATACCTAATGAATGACTTCGCCCTTTATGACAAGTTCAAACCAGCAACAATTAGAAAAAGTAGGAAATGTATCATGAAGTTCCCCCCTCCAAAAATGAACACACAATTGGAGAATCCTCCGTTGGGTCTGGCTATCTCTTGACTTTCACCCTTTGGAGACTCACCTCCCATTTCCAATGCTGACTTGTTTTAAAGAGTTATTGGTAGTTGAATTTGGGAAATTCAAAGTTCAAACCAACAAGAGTTTTAAAATAGGAACTAATATCTATGAAGGAAGGTAGTTTGTTGTTTGTTTTGTTTTGTTTGTACTTATGAGATCCACTGAAGGGGGATGTTTCAGATTGCCGTTCTTGGGTCTCTTTGGAAAGCTCTAAAGAAGGAGGGGTGCATGGGCTTTGGTTTCATGGCGTTTGGACTTGTGGTGTAGAAGTTCTTGAATATTGAATGATTTCTTCACTGAAAATTAAATTAAGTCGGTAGCTGAAAATTTTGGAGGAATTGGAATGTGCCTTTGGTCTTTTTTTGGAAAGATTTTGATGAGCAGGATTTAATGGAATTTATTTGGTAAGATTTGGATTCAGTATGTGGGAGATATTGCTTTTAAAGTGATTTCTGCCACTGAAAATTCAAATAAATTCTAACAATGCAGGTTCTGGAAGGAAAAATCAGTTGAGGATGTGGTAACACTCGGGCCAACGGCACAGGCCACACTAGTCCTCCATGAAGTTCTTAAATGCTATTTTGGTGATAGTTGAATTAGGATCTTCCTCTCCCTTATCACCCTCTAATCTCATTTGGACTTCTGTTGTTCATTGGTTTCTGCCTCTCTATTTTCAGCAATTCTTTCTACTTTGTGCTTTTTGTTAACAAGCATCATTGCATAATCACTCTACTACCCCTTATGGCAAGATCGAACTTCAAACCAACAAACAGGTCAAAATAGGAAATCTTCTCTGAAGTTCCCCAAATATGAACTCACAATTCACACTAACACTTGGTACACATTCCTCGGATGTGGAACCAAATGAAAAGTGACATCATTTTCCATTTTGGTACTCTTTACATTACATGGAGGAGAGCTCCATTGTTTTGGCAAAAACTGTCAATTTTTTTCAGTGGTGGCACCTAGGTACGGTGTAATGCAAGACACCAGTTTTTGTTGTACCAGTGGATGGTTGTTCTAGTAGGTAGTCCATGTCCTAGTAGAGTTCAGGTGGAGTTTGGTCATCTGGACTGTACTGCTCTTTTAATTGCCATCATCTACCGACCGTGCTGCCAATCATACCTTCCAAAATCCCATTTCAACTGAAGGTTGCAGCAGCAATTGGCAAATGAAAGTTGGGCAGACTCTCCCTCAATTTTGAGGAGGGTAGAAGAGTAGCATAGCATACAGTTGTCGGGATGTGAGAGAGAAGAACATGTACTTTTGAAAATTTCAGAAGTGGATCAAAACAGTTCTATGAATAAATGTTGTACACAATACACACCCAAGCACTTCATTGCATCTCTTTGTCAGATTCTATGAGTTTCCTGAAGCTGTTCTCCCATTTGTGTGTGTGCAAACTGGATGGTACACAGCAAAAAAAGATGACCAAAATTTTTGGAACATCTACTGTTTCCAGAAGTAGAGAAGGAGACCCAAACCAACTCCCTTTTCAGTTGCAGGGAACCATCAACAAACCATCAAGAAAACAAGCATATCCAGGAGTACACAGGATCCACCCAACTCCCCTTTCAGTTGCAGAGAACCATCAACAAACCATCGACAAAACCACCATATTCAGAGGTATAGAGAGCACCCAACCCAACTCCCTTTTCAGTTTCCAGAGAATGTTTGACAAAACATCCACAAAACCACCATATCCAGAGATATATAGAGAGGACCCAACCAAACTCCCGTCCCTTTTCCAGACAACCATCAACAAAAATGCCTTTCAAAAGACACTTGATTGCCAAATTGAGATTTCCTGTATCAGATTACAAAAATGAAATAGTTAAGTCCTGAGTTTTGGGCAGGTGATTTAAAACTAAGAGCTGCTGTCATAATTAAGATTTACATACAGTGGGAAGAAGGCTCCCCTCCCCTAAAAACTGTTGTCTTCTGCACTTCCCTTTTTTGGCAATTAGGGTTTCTGTTCAGTGCAAGAAAAATTGAATCCGTCATGTGCAGACAAACTCAAAACAGCTCTTCTGAGAGCCCACTTCAGGAATACTCTCTCTTATGTACTGCAAAACCCATTCCCACAACTGAAAAACATGGGTATCATTCAAGCTTTGCCACCTCAAGCTTATATATCATACTTCTAATCTTCATGTGCAACTGACGATGGTGAAAAAGGCACTGTGTGTGTTCAAAGGTACACTATACAGAATCACTCAGTACCCATATATCATGAGCTTGGCAGAGCGGTCAGGAGCAAGATAAGAATTGGTTCTTCTGATTGGTGATGATTTGCAGGAATGAAAAGCAATTTTCTGTACGAAATTTTTTTCTACACAGCATTATCTGAAGAAGTTGAGTCATGCCGACTAAGCTCTGTTGGTGTCTTCAGCTCCTTCACCACCATATTCAAAGCATGTTGACACCTTCACAAGACCAACCACACCGCCTAATAGTCAGTCAGTCAGTCAATACCTCTTCTTTTTTTCTTTTTTGCAGATTTGCTTCCAAAAGCTCTCTTTTCAGATGCAATTTCAGCATTTCAAAATGCACTCTTGACAGCTAAACATGAACTGGAAATCTGATTGGGTTTTTGTCTGACTGCTGATCAGATTATGCAGGCATATAGACAATACAAGCAAAATATTTCTCAACTTTCATGCAAATGACAAAGGACAAGAAAGGACTGCTGAAAGCTTTTGAAAGGTGAAGGAAAATTGGTTGGACATACTTCCAGGGCATATGGTCGAGGAACATAGCAGGAGACAGAACAATGTTACTGAAACTTTCTCGATCAGTCAAAATTGCTTGATACTTTGTATCAGATGCTGATCTTTGTCGCCACATGTACCAAAACGACAATTTCCACGAGGATTCGGACTTTGGTTTCTCATCCCGGATCACATGGATGACAAGGCCGGGTATGAACATCTCTGCTGGGTATTGCCGATGCAAGTCAGATCCAAGTTGATAACCAACTAAATCTGATCCCACATGTCCAGGCATTCCATTTGTACACAAATTAGTTGAAAACGTCCTCCTGGGGGGGCCATTTTCTGTAATTCTAGGGCTTTCATCACTGCTGCTGTCTGCTCCAGTTGTACAGATACCATTTGCTACACAGCTTGAATATCTCTCATCTTGTCCTGCTCCTCCTAAACCATTGACTTGACTAGCTGAATTGAGAGCAACTCTTGTAGCTTTTCCTCCATGTGAAAAACTTGCAGTAGACATGAGTTCATGCTCTTTGCATCTTGTCATACCCTCATTCTGAGACCATGATAGCACCGAATATTCCTCTCCAATCTTGTTAATATGTTCTTGGGCTTCGCAGTCCAATTCACTAGCCATGGAGGTGACCTTATGATGATGAGACATTTGTAGCATACAACAACATGTATGTGCACATAAAAAAGCTCCGCCCTTCAGTCTATTCATGAAACGAGTCTTCCTATTTATCTGGTTTTCACCCTGACTAAATTGCAGCCTTCCACTCTCTGTGGAATCTTGGCTGTCACTGACAGTGCTACCATGGCTGCTTCTTCGCATTGCATCCTCCTCCTCTCGTATCCCACTGCCAGATGAAGAAGAGCTGTTACTGCTATCCTCAACTTGATTTCGCATTACCTTGGAACGCTGCCTTCTACTTGAGTTACGACTGCTGCTGTCACTTGCAAGTGCATTGAGTGCATTCGTACGCAAGCGCATCATTGAAGCTACTGATAAGCGTGAAGAAAATTCATCATTGTACACCACACTGTACACCTCAAGAGATGATGTTAGAGTACTTTCAATGACCAAGTTGGTACCATTGACGAAGAACTGAAAACTGAACCCTAAACGCTAAAATATGTCCCATATACTACAACTTCTTATTCCACACTTTTATTGTATGCTTCCTAAAGGTATCTAGTTTCATGAATGCACAAACAGATGATATAGTAAAGAAATCCTGTCTATCCACCATGAGATGAAAACAAAAGATCTCATGCCTGAAAAACATGTGGCAAAATTGAAGAATGATTTATACCTTGTGACAAAACTTTTACATGCTTCAGCAGTGACTGCATCGATGCATGGCAAAACCCCATACGCATATACATGCAGCTTTGGGTAGCGTCCACGTAGCTGTGGCCCACAACAAACCAAGAAAAGCATAAGGAAAGGGAGGGAAAAAAGACCTCCAAATTGGTGAAAGGAAGATGAAATGAGGCTGTGAGTTCTTATAACATTGTGCCACATTTCAATTACCCCCCTTTGAACCCATAAAGTTCCATGTTAAGTTCCATTGTAGCAATGCTTTCTTTGAGATACTTTGAAAGCAAAATCTTCACAATACAAGACATGAGAAAAAGACAAAGAGACAACAACATGAGCATATTACTCATACCCGCAAGCCTATAAGTGCTGCAATGGCACCCCCTAAAGAGTGCCCGACTAGTCGAAGCTTGTAACCCTTGCAGTCTCCACCAGAACCTAAAAGCTTCGATAATAACCCTTGGTTACTGCTTTCTGAAATCTCCACACATTCTGTCCCATTTGGTGATCATCAATTCCAGACTTTAATAAGCAGTCAAATTCTATCAAGTCTGCACAAAAGACCCTTTCTGGAAATTGTAGAGAAACTTGGAAATCTCCAAATACAGTCAATTTTAAGATATTTTTCTAACTTAGATTTCTGGCAAATCCCACCTCCAAAGTGCTCCTGAATAACAGGGACTGAAAAGCAATATCAAACAAGACCAGCAGCTGTGATCAACCACCCGTAACCTTTCAGTGAATAATTAGGTCAAAAAGGTTACCATGATCTGGTGACTTTGCTGAGGAATTGTTCAAAGTCATGGACCTATTGTCATCCTCAGTCAAATTGTCAAGCTCCTTTGACAGCTCACGTGCAGCATTAACTATGCCAATGTGTGCATAATGTGGCCTTGTGTCCCTCACATACTGTCGCACTTTTTCATCAATTCCAGGTCCTCTGCAAATTCATAACCAAAAGCTTGTGCCATTCAGCTCTGTAGGCATTAAAGCTTTTACTTCTCAAAGGAAAAGTGCAGAGAATATACTCAACAAATTTTTGCACATTGTCATGCACACTCATAACCAATATATTCATGTATCATATTTGGAGGACGATGGGTTGGGTGAAGAAAGTGTGTCTTCTTACGTCAACAAGCCAAGGAGGTCAGTGTTGGAGAGAGGGCATTCTTGGCTAAGTCCATCTGTAAGGAGATCCTCAGGTGTCTCAGTGCCACGAATTGCCACCAATACAGTGCGCAACTTGTGTAAAACCACCACAAAATACGCTGCTTCTCCATTGACCTTTACAGCAAAAAACAGACAAAAAGAAAGTGGGAGGGGGGAAAGCAAGCTTTCATTTCATTAAATCTGCACAGAAAAAGCCTCAGGCCTCATGGAACACACTTCCTCAAACAAATCATTTGATTGAAATATAATTTCATGAATCTCCCCCACTTCGCTTAAATTTGCCTCCGGACTAGAGCTGCTCCTTACAAGATTTTAAGGCACTTATGTGGTTGGCATTTGGCTGTTCAATTCTGGGTGCAGCATGTTATACTAAGGATTTTGGTGAAGCATGAAGAGTGAGTTACCTGTGAAACTCGTCCCTTTCGGAGAGCCTCTGGTGGCAAATTTACGTGCTTTAAAAATGCAGCTGCATGCCCCCTCCACCAGTTGTCGCCTTGAAGCACTGGACGCCTGTTTACACATGCAAAAGAATGTGATTTATGAGAAACCAAACCCAAAAAAATTAAAGAAAATGAACTTGAATTGCAAACAACTTCATTGCAAATTTAGTTCACTTGATCTAGTTGAATTTAGCAATAGACAGCCACATGCATTTCCACATGTTATGCCATAAACATATGCTGTGCCAGTTTTAAGGGATGGAAGCAAGGCAAAGTAATGGGAGAGAGAGAGAAACTCAACCGATTTCGATTCCAAGGAGCAAGGACACCCTGACGATATAACCATGCACATGGAAATATAAGCGGGTTTCGACCTATGTCCAGCAGCAGACCCTGCACCCCATTGACACATACCCCCCCCCAATGCATTCATACAAGATTCTGGCTTGATGCCTCATATTGAGACTAGGATTGTTGCACCCACCCTTAAAGGCTTGTTTGTTGAACCTCATTCCAAAAACCGCTAGTCCTAAATCATTGACAATTGATGATGAGCACCAATATCTATTACCTTTGAAAGAAAATAGATGAAGTGATCAGTTACAAAAAAACTGAATGTTCCCTTATAGAACCCAAACACCAATTCTAGGGTATTGGAATATGTAGAAATGATGACAGTCTATGGAGGGTACTTACAGTATAAGCAGCAACTGCATATGGTTGAAGAATGTTAGCCTCTAAAAGCTCCTTTGCTGGAGCTGGTTTATATTTGTCAGAGAAGGATTGCAGTTGGGGTGGTTGATTCTTCAACATAGCCACACCTATTTCCAGTAGAACCCCAAGTCAGAACTTACCATAGTCAGAACATACAATGTACACTCCTCACATAATCTCATAGCTTGATGCAAAAGCTTGGAAAAACATAAAAACCACCGGAGATTCAAAACCAAACATAAAAGACAAATCCAAAGAAGGAAACAACTTCAAGTTTACTGACCAACAAAAAAATTGGACAGTTTTTTAAAGGCAGGTTAGAACTTTTGACTGGGCAGGTTACCTGCAAGAACCTCCAAGTGGCTGGCACCCTGAGCTCGATAAGCCACTAAATCACCTAGTAAAGCAGCAACAGAATCCACCTCATCATTTTTCAATTGACTCCTGCAGCCCATCACACTTTGTATCAGTACATTTTCTAATTGTTTGTGTACAAATATAAATGATTTGTTGGTTGCTCCAGAGCTTTAGCCTGAGCAATGATGTGGACAATCAAGTTCTCCATCGACAGGTGCTTGGGATATATCTACAAGACTGTGGATAAAACTCCACAATGAAAATGCTTTGAAGGTACCATGACAAATCAGTGCAATCATTTAACCTTATGAGACTTGATCTACAAAGTATGTCAGATTGAGTGCAAAGTACAGCTTCTATCTTTTAGTAGTGACGAGACTGCGCTTACAGATAGCGGGATTTCCCAAGGCAACAAAGAGCTTCACGGATGCCATGGTTGAAAACTTCACGGTAGTGTGCTCTCCATGCTTCACCTTGCATATTATAGAGAGAGTGCCAAGCCATCATGTTTGAACCCACACAGCATTGTACTACTGTTGCTGCCCAACTGAACACATTCAAGATGACTAGTACTGTCTTTTGCCAATGCCGTGTCTGCCCATCTGCACCAAACAATTGCACCAAGGTAATCAATCAAGAGAAAACTTTGACCTCAAAAATTTGAGGCCAACTACACAACTGTTCCTTCACACTAATTGCAAAAGCTTGGTTCCTATCATCATACTAAGTCATTTGTGAACAAAAGCACTTAAGGTTACTTCTAAGTTCAAATACCACAAATGGAAACAAAATTGAAAATCTAAGAGAAGGAATTCGAGAGCCTACTATGATGGATATTGGCATATTCTTTCTCCACAATGACATGTGTGAGATATGCAGCACCCACAACTTGTAAACATGCTAGCAGAAACCCCACTCGACCCCCCCATAGCCATTGCTTATACCGCCGCTGCAACTCACCACCACACACAACCCCAATCAAGACAACACTTCCTGTGTCAGTGCAAGATCTTGCAAACACTTGTCTTAGCAAGATTTGTCTCATTTCTACCATATCAAGTGCAAACTCAATTCAACTAGAACCTCCCCAACCATGTTAAAGATGGAATAAGATCATTAGAACCCTGGGATCTCAATTGAGAATACACTTGCAAGTAGGGTTTCTGCTGGGACTGATTTGATCAGAAGGCAGGGAAATAGATGTATAAAAAGGATCTTGTGGGGATTGGACCTCAAAATCTGGAGATTCATTGTGAACCCTTGAAGTGCCTATGGAGTAATAATTTATAGGTAACAAAATATGCTATGCAATTAGACTTCTCAGCAAGTGTGGAAATTCCCATGATTGCGTTTGCAGCTCCTTGCCCCTAGAGATTGCTCATTGGCCAAGAATCATGGTGGGTTTTTTCCACAAAGATGACATACTTTTTCCTTCAAGTGAAATTTGGTCTTCTAGATGTGAATCACGGCGTTGGATCAACAGAAGAATCCATGCCCAAAAGAGGAAAGTACTTCATAGGAGAGTTCCTCCACTGGCCTTCCTGTGGAGAAGAGAGGCTTGCAGAAAATGGAAACCCAATATGTATGTATGTGCAAAAGGGGCGACAAAAACTTGTCAGCAAGGCAACCAACCCCAAGAGCTTTGTACAAAAGTGTGTGTATATAGAAAAAGAAGAGATGCATACCCGACGATCTCTCTGAGTCAAACTGGCATCTTGAGTAGCAGCATCATCATCATCAGCAGCAGCTTGAGCATCTTTGTCTTGCTGTGCAGTTATCATTACTGAAGCCACTGCCACTTGAGCAAAGCCCATTGCCCCCAGCCAGAAAACACGTAAACCAGAGACAACAACAAGGATACTGATCACAACCAGCACTTGCTCTGGCCATGAATTCTGGATTGACACAAGCCATAAAGCTAGGCCAAAAACTGTCCCGTTCAGCACAAAAAGAAGCAAAACTGTGCATTTCACATTCTGCAGCTTTGCAAACCACACCACCTTCTCTTGACCCATGAGGGAAACATGTGCTGCTTGTTTGGATTTACTCCACAAGCTCTCTGTGTGTGTGTGTGTGTGTGTCTTTCTCTCTCCTTTGTGTCTAATTACTCCTTCCAAGATTCCATTGTGGTTGTGAAAGTTGTAGGCTGATCCGAAACAACAAAATCTCCAACATCTGATCCAACATTTGACTAGGTTTGTGATCTGCACTTAGCTGCAAAAGATGGGATACAGAAAACACACACACACACACACACACACACACACACACACAAGTCAATTAACATTTTCCAATCATTGTGGAGTTGAAGAACAAAACTATAAAATACCGTTACAGGAAAAAGCCTGAACTTCATTCTAGTAAAGCCTTCAGCAAACCCTAACAAGTGAGACAGAGCCTCTCTCTCACAAACTCCTGCAAATTCCAAAACACTCTTGGAATTCCCAGTTTCATTCACAGTTCTAGACTGTTGTTTTTGTTTCTTCTTCTTCTGCTGCTGCTTCATGATGTGGAAAAGCTGTTGCTGGGATTTCAAGCTGCTCAGATTTGAAACCCTTACCAACAAAACTCGGGTTTTCAGTTTGCTTTTGTAAGGCGCAAAGATTTACGAAAAACAACTTAGCCTACATTTCCTTTTGGAAGCGTAAAGAAATCCCTTAACAAAATCGCTTGCAAAAAACTACTTGGGCTTTTGTTTTGAGAGAAGTTTTAGAACAAGTCGAGGTTGCATCATCAGGGTCTTGTGAGTGTAAGCAAAAGCTCCCGATGTAAGAACAGCAGCAGTTTGTGGTGGACGGACTTGAAACTACTACTACTACTACTACCTCTGCAAAGCTTCCCTGCTGAGCTTTTGCTCCATGCCATCCAAGAGCAACTAACAACAACGACACTAGGCAGTGGGGTTTTTCCTTTTGTTTTCAGAAATTTATGTTTGTTGATGCATCCTCAGCTATGCCGTCGCAAAAGAAGCTTACAAAATTTTCGTCATTCTAAGAAAGCCACTTTGCCCAGCAGCAGCTTTAGAAAAAAAAGCTCGACTCAATAGATTCTCCACTTTGAGCAAGCTTCTTCACACCAACAAACTCTTTGAAAGCATAATTTTTTTCATTCACCAAAAGCGGCATCGACAGCAGCAGTAGCAACGGCAGGAGCTTCGTCGCCTGAAGCAAACCCATTACCCAAAAAAAAAGAAAAAAGAAAAAGACTCCGCCACTCCAAAACCAGTTGCTTTAACAAAGCAAATGAGGACTTTTTCCCTTCCTTGCATCTTAGTTTCCAAAAGAGCACTCGAGAGGTGATGGAGATGGGAGCTTTAAGGATCAAAAGCTCAAATCTTTTGAAAAGCTCTAAACTCCACCATACTTATTATTACGTTACTCTACTAAACATCGCAACGGTTGTACAGGTTTGTTAGGTGCTAATTAAGAACAAACACCCCCACCACCAAGCACGATCATCTACCACAAGAAAAAGAACAACAACGAGAACAAACAAACTAAACAACAGGAACAACCAACGATCCTGTTGACAAACCGGAACAAGAAGAAGGGGGGAAAAAAAGAAAAAAAGAAGTTGCTTTGGTTCTTGTTGCTTGACTGGGTCGTCGTTGGTTCGTTGTTGCTGACACAAAGGATTTTATTATTCAACAAAGCAAACAATCAAACAAACAAATAAAAGGAGGATCACCGAAATGGGGGGCGCAATGAATGTTGTGTCATGTTGTGTTGGTGAAAAGATCTTCGTTGTCTACAGTGCCATAACAATAATTGTAAATGGAACAACGAAGCCCCCGTCATGGCATCAAAACCCTCATCGCTCCTCCCTCGCTCCCTCCCTCCCTGCCTCCTCACACACTACGCTCGTTCATTCTCTATCTATACGAACTACCGTTTTCTACAACCGACAATTGCACCAACAAAAGCTGTAACATCTTTCGAAAAGATGGACACTTCAACGAAGAAGACAATTTTGCTCATGACGAAGAAGAAGAAGAAGAAGAAGAAGAAGAAGATGACGAGAGTGATGGTATAGTCCACAAATACTAACAAAGTGCGAGCCTTTGCTTCTTCTTTTTGTGGGCTCAAGGGTCTTCTTTTTTTTCGCTTACCGAAGGATCAATCGATTTGCTCATTGCAAATAGCATGGCTATTCCTGATCTTCCTCACTCCTTTCTTTCCTTGTACCAAGTTTAAATTAGTTGCTAAATTTGTCCCAACGGCGTTGCTTCGTTGATTGCTTGATTTGCTTTCCTTCGCACTTCTTCTTCTTCGTCGCATTTGTTTGCATTTCTTTGATTTGGGTGCTTGGTCATCCAGCCATCATCTGTGAACGATAATCTTCTTCATCACAAAGGCCCGCACTATAACACTTATTTATCTATTCGCTTAGGGTAAAGCCCGAGGGTGTGGGGCTTACCGGGAATAATGGCCCTGCGCGGCGGTGCCAAGCGTGTTCCTGATTCCCGTGAACCCCACCCCCGAGGGCTTTACACAGCGTAACAACCATGCCTGATTTTTTACTTTTATTGTTTTGTTGCGATACCCAGTGGGTATGAATCATGTAAGGTATCCTTTTTATACACGAGAAAGAACTGCAAAGGTTTGTTTGGAGCTTGTTTCGGGTCTCCTTCATTTGCAATTGCTGTTCAATTGCTGCTCATCATTCATTGCAAACAAATTATCCTTCCTTTCCTTGTCATGGAATATTCCAATTCCACCATGTTTAAATTAGCTACTAAATGTGTGCTAAAAGCCGCGCCATGTCTGTTTGTCGTTTGCTTGATGTGCTTTCATTTGCTTTCAATTGATCTATTTCAATTGGTATTGGTTCTAGTTGAAATACTTAATAACATTAAGAAGAAGAAAAAAAAGAGCTTTGAAATAATGTAGCTGTGATGATGATGATGATGCTGCAGCTGGGTTGGAGAAAATTTAGTCACTTAAAATTAAGCAAAATAGCTCGGGAAATTTCTTTTAAGTTGGAAGAAACTTTCCTCTGCCCGCATATGTCTGGGTTCAGGCATCCAAGTAAAAGTATCCTCGACATGTGCAGAGCTGGTAGATTTTTCTGCTTGTTTTTATGCACAAGTTGTATGGTTTCTGGATTCTTTGAATTCCTACATCACAAATTAGAATTGTGTGCTCATTCTCTTGCTCTCTTTTGCATGGCTCTCAAAAATTCTTGTTCTGTTTTTGTTTCGTTGTTCACAAAAGAAAGTTGTTCAATTTTTCACACACAGCACAATTTGTTCTATGTTAACCCAAGTGGTTCAATATCTTTGGCTTTTCGTCCAAAAAACAATTTTGTTCCATGTTAACCCAAGCTATTTAATCTTTGGTTCTTTGTTCAAATCTTTCATTCTTCTTTTCACAAAAGAATTGTTGCATTGTTCACTTGAAATGAAACGAAATGATTTGTTGGGTGTTGATAACAACTACACACAAGTGATGAAATCTTTAGTCTGTTTTATTGACAAAAGAAAACTGTTCCCTAAAGAGCTATTTTGCTACGCTGGATTGTTCGCTTTTGCTGCTGCGTCTTTGATTCCTAAATATGGTAGACACCTACTATTACTATTTACTTTTTCCAAGGATGGCCCATTAGCATGTTCTGTGTCAAAAATAGGTGAGTTTGAAAAATTGATCAGCTCGTGAGGTTGTTACCCATGCAGAGTCCACATTCGTTTCTCTTTGTTTTTTTCTCTTTTCCTTTGGGGTTGGCCCTACTCTTGAGCATGAGAAGGGAGAGGGGCCAGGTATAAGGTGGGCTCTAAAAATGATGATGCTTCCATGCAATGGTTGCAAACTCTCCCAATCAAGTATATTACCTGTAGCTACCCTCTATGCTTGACCAAGACCAAAATTGCACAGTGGTGCAATTCCAAGAAGCCTGATAAAAGCAAATGCAAAACTGGATCAAAGAATTGCAAACCGCGTCTGGAATAGTACACACCATTCATGTTTCCCTAGGCTCGCATTTGTGTTTGATTATTTTTGGGGGTTTCGGGTTAAGAATGAGAAAGTAGATATTCCCAAAAAAGAAAGTATTAAAGAACTTGGGGGGCCAAGTTTGCCATGTATTATTGTAATTAGTTGGAAACTTTGACTCAAATAATTGGTTTTAATTGCTTTGGCACAACACTTTACTTAACCCTGTAAGTGGTGGATTAGAACTAATTAGGGTTAGTAAATCGTAATTGGTCTCACCTTTTTGGGTTAGGTCTAATGCATTGTTGCTATTGCTTTTCCTCCTTTTCCTCTTGCATCTTCTTTTGATTGTTGGGCTATATTATTTGACTTTGTCTTAGTGGGTCCCAACTATGAACTTTCAGTAAGAAGGTCTCTCATGACATGCGCTACACTGTAGTTATTGCTTGCGTGTATTATGCTTTTTTCAATAAAGTTGGGTGGGTGTGTATAAAAAAAAGTGTTGCTACACCACAAAAGTATGGTTTCATGTCGTTCCTAGAAATCATGTAACAAAGCCTCAAATGTCAAACATGTTATTGCATGGAGAGTACATTATATATCTATATATAGATATTTCTTTTCCTGGACATAGGTATTATGGGTTTGTGACGGTGAATTGTATATAAGTAAAACTAGGGGTGTGTCATAGTGTGGCCTTGCCATTTACATTAAAAAGTATCTTAGGGCAAAAGAAGAATTATGGAAACTCAAATATTTCACCATGCAAAAATATAATCTTCTGAAAGAAAACAAAAAACCCTTCAAGATATTAACACTCTATAACTAATTTCAAGTTTCAACACAAGCCAAAATATCATCTTTCAAAAACCATCATATAACAATAGACCTATTACCTAGGGTCCAAAATCCATTAAGCTACTGTGCTCTATAATGAACCAAAACACAATATCCTTGCCTTGGTAGGCAAGACCAACAACAGGGGGGCATTAAAGGTAGACTACTTCTTTGTGGGACACTACTCAAATGCGTAACTATTGCCAAACTATGTCACAAAATGGCACTGATATGTTTGATAAAAGTGTTAAATTTCATGGCTTTTATCCTTGCTAATTTGAACCAACTTAAAGGGTTTCCAATGTGAACATATGTTTGTAAAAAGTTCCTACTCCATAAACCCAAATCATAAGTTCATATGGATCCCGGAAAGGCCTTGTAAATTTTGCATTTGGAAAAGTTTTGTATTGTCCATTTTGGTCAAAATTCTAAGGCATTTATGAGAGTCTGTATGAAGATGTTATCAATATGATAATTCATAAAATTGGGTTTGAATTTTCCATAATGCCAACAATATTTGTGTACATTGGCACAACAGGGTCCGTGGTTTAGGGATCTTGTAGAAAATGCTTTTTTGTGTTGTGTTGGCTAGTTGCAAACAATGTGTTCTACTAAAAGATAGAAGTTAGATGAAGTTAGGTTGGCATAGTCTTGGGATGAATGAATGCTAACAATAATAGTGTTGAAAGATTAAGGGACACCATGGAAGGGGACAATATCGCCGACAATGCCAAGTGATGAGGTTGTCAATCACCTTGGCAATTAAATAACAAGGCCATGTAAGTTGGGATTTGGAATTCATGTTCAATTAAGAACTCACAATGTCAAAAGAAAAAGTCATCATGTATAAAAATGACTTGTTTATTTTACAATTTTAATGAATGGATGAAAATATAAATCTATTAAGAAAAAAAAGAGTTTAGACAATCGGTAGCTTCTACATCATGTCAGCAAAAGGGAATCATTAGTTTTCCAAATGTAAATTGCATAATTCACATTCTATATACTCCACAATTTACCAATACACACATTTTTTATAAAAAAAATGTTGCATTGGAATTAATTCAAATAATTCATACAATTGCTTATGAGATTTCACACATGCTATCAAGCAATTCCTTATTCTCTTGAAATCATTATTGAAATTATAGTGTTACAAACTTTTCTCTATTTACCTGCAATTGAAGTTTGGAGCTAAGGTTTAAGTTTTATCAATTATTTGGAATCAACTAGACATCATCTACATTCATTTGTAAATTCACATTTGCATCTATTTATGCTATAAGTTTTGAGGTTGGTTTAAAATTAACAATATTTAAAGATAAAACCTAACAAGTTGGTTACAATTGGTAAAAATTTGTAAAGGTTTACTAAATACATGATTATTGGAGGAATTATGATCTTTTTTTTCCTTAAGAAGGTTTTTATGTAGCCCAAGTGGTAATCATCCATAGGAAGATGTAGAAAAAATGATCATCATCCCTAGGAAAAATTTGCCAAATCATGCTATAAACTAGATATGAAGTACACATATCTTTAATCAATCTTTGATATTTATGGCTACATGTTGAATATATTTATGGAGAATTTTCCCTTTTTTTTTCTTCTACTTACTTATAGTGATTGAAACCTTCCAAAATCACATCATTTTCAAAATTTTAATTTTTAATTGCGCTTTTTCTTGAAATTTTGCTAGGCAAAAGAAGGTTGCTTGTGATGTTTGTCAAGCTTACACACACATAATTATATCTCGAATATAAATTAACATCCTATTGTTCTTTTTGGGGTGCCAACCTTATGGGTGGGGGGTTTAACAAATGAAGGTCTTTGAATGATGATGGTGATTACCAATCAAAACATTGAAAAACTAGAGTAAAATGACAAAGTGACATGATTTGTGTTCAAATAATCATGAAATAGTTTGGGATTTTGTTGTGGGATGTAATATCAATCAATAAGTCAAATTCTTTTCATACTCCACACATGGAGGTAGTGATCTTAGGCATGATCCATTCTAAGCTAAGCTCCCATACCTGAAGAAGAAATTAATTCTCACCTTTGAGTTAGACCTAATTGAAAAATGTTGTTATCTATGCATTTGAATTCGAAATGTGTCACAAAATTGTTCCTTTAGATCTCATGGAATTCTTTTTGTTTATTTTATTTGTAGACCTTTATTTCTTTAAAAAAAGAAATGGGTTTTCTTTTATAAAGTGGATATGGAAGTCCATGTTAAACTTTATATTTCTCAAAGGAAGAAAGAAAAATAGAAAGCATGAAAGCAAGCAACAAAGTGAATGACTTTTGTGAATGCACTGCGTACATGAGTTGTCAACAACCGAATGGAATTTTCACAAATTCTAAAGGCTCCAAAACTCTCAGCCTTTTTGCTTTTGAAAAGGGCCTCACAACTGCACAATTAGGATTTGCATCACCATCCATTGCCAAGTGCAACATTGATGAATTTGACTTACAAAATTTGACTATAAAAGACCAAAACTTTCAACCTAACACAACTGATACCCATTTGAAAAGTTCAAACGGAGAAAATCTGTAACATACATGAAATTGCATACCGATTGAAAAGGTCAAATTGACAAAATTTGTGACATGCATGAAATCATGTTAGCATTTGAAAAGGTCAAATGGCTAAAATTTGTGCCATGCACAAAATTACCCATGCATTTGAATGTGGTATACACATGTAAACATCATGGGCCCAAGTAAATGAAATTAAAATTATGAACTACAGTCAACATGCAGAGGAAAATAATAACCCGGAAACTTAAGACCAAGCAATGAATGCGCGAAGATGACATCGATGAAACTCAAAGATGGATGAAACTGTGACAACAGTGGTGAACTTCTTGTTGACACGGATGACATTCATACCATGTACATCAAAATTGATGGTGACTTCAAAATTCCCACATGCAACAAGGACTTCAAACAGAGAAATGTGGCAAAAATTAAAGAGCAAATATTCAACTCAAATCCTTGCTATGGAAATGCAAGTTCCGCCACAAGAGACACACATGGAGAAAGAGAGAGAGAGAGAGAGAGAGAGAGGAATGGGTTGTCCTATACTGCAAAAATGCAAACTCGGAAAACAAGAGTCATATAAATGCAAAGCCCCAACAGTGACATTGGTGTACTGATGAGAGTACAAGTAGTCACCCAGAGCAAAAGTCAAAGAAGGCTGAGCTAGCACCAACAATAATTCTCTTCACAAACTCCTATAGGAGAGAAAACCCTATGTATACCATGATGATCCTACAATTTTAATTCACTGCTGCCTACACGGTGATTGCTGAAACACTAGTTGTTGCAGCATCTGCAATTCTCTCATGCTCCTTATTCAACATCTGCACCAATAAAATTTCACAACAAGGTACTTGAGCTTCATCACCTTATGAAATGGATTTAGATAATCCAGAGTCCCAATGTGGTTTTCATTCAGTGATATATGAATGAAATGCATATCTCAAGCTTACATGAAACAAACTCGTCTGGATCTGAAACACAACTGAAGAGCTGGTTTTGGGCCTAGTCAGATTCCAGGGTAAAAGCTTAGAAGATGCTAATTATCTATCTGTATTTCATGTAATTAGTCAAGATTTAAGAGATTAAAACAGATGGTATAGACACTATATGGATGCATAAATGCTTACCTTGTTGTTGATGAGATTGTGTAGTGCAATGACACTCCGGATGAGTGAGGACAGGTAGATCACCAGCATCATGTCATTTGTTTTCACTGTTGGAAAAGAAACAACAGGGTTCATTAGTCCACACACAAAGTTTCAAACATAGTGGAAACTGCTAAACTGGCAAACAACACCCTTCTAGTTGATCATACTTCCTCATCCTTCAGTACTTTGATGACCAAAGCTTTGAACAAGAAGATCAATAAACTGTCTTTATCATTTAAGCTAGACGTGAAAAAATAGATTATTGGAGTGCGAACTAAATTCAGAAACTTTCAAACACAAGCAGCAGCAGCAATCAGCAATAGAATACTCAGATGCAAATTTCATCTAATAGTTGTTTTCATCAAGGGCATTGTGCCACTGTACCAATAACCTATTTCAACTGTAAACCAAAGCTCCTAGAAGAAAGCAAGCAGTTCACAAAGAAGGCAATAATATGTAATGCCAAGAAAAATGACATCTTCTAGTGATGCCATGTATCAAGAATTCACCTGCAAAGGATTTGACAAGCTCATGTACATTGAGATTCGGTAGCAAATTGAACACATCCTGCACAAGACATAAGAAACCCCCTTAACCCCCATAATGACACAATATCTAGGCAGTCCAGTGTTTCACCTCAATCACCAATTTCAAATATAAAGCATCATGTCTAACATGACTGAAACTAACCCTCAACTCTAGAAAGATGACATTTAAAAAAATCTCTGGATGATATTGACTCTGGAAAAGAGAGCAATATCATCCAGAGATTTTTAAAATGTCAACTTTCTGGCCTATATTCTCCACCAAAACAGTTTGAGCACTGAAATTTGGGAAGCTGTTGTACGCATGATACCTGCAGATGGTATAGAATCTCATGATTGAGAGGGAGACGTCCTTCTACTACAAGCTCTAGATAGGCATGAATCTCCTTCAGTCGTGCCTCCAGTCCCTTCAAGGCGACAAGCTTCCCACCAACCTGCCCAGAACTCACACAGAGATTCAGACCTCCGCTTAATCATCTCAATGCAATTTCAACTCAGGTGCCCACAACTGTGCACTTGTCACATCCTATTTCTCTGATAATTGGTCACACATGCTGCTCGGCCTAGAACAATATATGATTGGGTTCTAACTAGGGCATTTCTTTTGCTTTCATGGTTTCCAACTCTGGTGCCAAGAATCTCTTTGAGATTTACACATTTTCATAAATTTGGCAATCTTATAAGTGAAGTATAGCAACAGAGCCCTTGATTTCAGCTGTAATTGGACCTCTATTGTGAGAAAGCTACTTCTAACACACAATTTTTGTTTTTCTTTTGTAGCCAGCAGGTGAAAAAATACCTGAAAAACATAAAAGACTTCTTACAACTGACAAAGTGAAGTAACTTTGGCACATACTGGATACAAAGATCAATAGACTTTTGTACATCAAACTGCTGCATGCAACACATCATGTGATCACCACTGGTTACCTCGGTGGCAAGAGTGCTAATTGTTGCATCCTTCACATCCCTTAGTAAGTGTTCTACTCCTGCAGTGACAAAGTCATGATGACCATGAGACCCATTCTCACAAGCATACCAATGCCAACAAATCACATACATAGTATCAGAAAGACACTAATGCCTAGGAATGAAAATACAACCTTCAAATTCCCATAAATGACACTGCTTGATTTGGACCTCAGTTCATTGTTCAGTAACAGAACAAACAAAATGCAGAAGATCCAAACTCCCAGAGAACAATGAGGTTCTTAAGTTGGATTGCAAGGCAACTTTTCTATTCCCAGCTGAATAACTTCAAAGATGAATGCCTCAAAATTCCTTGCTCTCAGAAGTTTGAAAATGTAACATGATGGTACTGTTCCATATAATTCCAAAAGAACCAGACTCCACCTTGATTGGTTAGAGGGTCTTGTTACAATACCACACATTTCTGGCACACAATGAAGAAGAAAGAATCAGATTCCTGAATGCACCTCCCTAAGATCCATGATCACCAAAAACGTACCAATTTCTTCAGCTTCGTAAGCCCCGATTTCTGATGGTACATGCACAAACACCTTCTGGCTTTTCTGGGTTGCATCCTGCAATACATGCAACCAGAAAACTGAGTTTTAGGGTCGTGAAGTGAGTCATCTATGACGCAGATGTGTCCTGTCCAGTCCAAGGTTTGAAGTAATGAACCTCTTTGACTTCCTCCACTGCATAGTATGCCTTTGTAGGAATGCCAAGCTCCTTTGGTTGTACATCAATTATCACCAGCACCGGATTTGATGCATAACTGCACACAATGTTTTTTTTGGCCTTGTTAGTTTAGAGACAGACAGACAGAGTTCTCCACAAATTCAAATGGTGAGATGCTTGTTGCCAGATACAGCTTACAGCAACAAGAACATGAGACAGAAGAAGAAGAAAAGATGGTATTACTCACTCGCGAAAAAGCTCATGTATGTCAAGGTCATTCGCTCGGAGCTTGGGCCCAGTGCTGTACCACCCTACCACATGCTCCTTGGCTGTACACACAGAATCAACAACAGAGAACAAAAGTTGGAGAGAGAGATGGTACAAGAAGGGCAGTCTCCAGAACTGCTTCACATCTAATACTACTACTACAACCATCACTGTCAGTTAGTCAGTCATTCAGTCAGTCATCTGCTACACAAAACAAAATCTGCAGAATTGGAAAAAAGATGCACATGAAGGTCGGGGGTTGTTGGTGAAGAAAGATTTCATACCGTTGATCCTCTTGAACATGTCAAACATGACTTCGTGATAGTTGTGGTCCAGAAACCAAATGCTTGCATCCTTGTCCTCTTCCTCGAATGGTACTGTAATCACCAAACACACACCAGTCAGTAGAAAGACAAAGACAAAAAAAGCTTCTCAAAATGCTTGAAAATCACTCCCTCCACCAGTAAACAAACCCTAAACAAACCCAGTAAGAAAACCTCCAAGTACTCCACGAAGCCAGCCTGACTCAAGACGAAGAAGTGGTGGAAAACAACAAGCAAAAGAAAACACATACACACAGAGCAGTGGAGACTTCTCTTGCCTGCATAGCTGTTGGTGATGTCCACACGACCCCGGAAAGTGGAGCCTAGAAGAACCCCTAACACGCGCTTCTGTGTATCTTTGGCAACTCGGTTGTAATTGTCCACAATACTCAACAACACTAAAGGATGCACGACCACTTTCTCTATTCCCTGAACTCCTGCTGCTCCGACACTCGTTATCACATCCATCTCGTGATATACAAGCCTTCCTCTTCTTAGGTAGCTCTTTTTTTTTTCTGTCCACCTGCCGTTCTCCTCCTTCCTTCCTTCCTTCCTTCCTCTGCTTCCTAAGGCTTGCACTTCTTCTCAACACTGCTACTCTCTCTCTTCTCTCTGTTTCTCGATTGTCCTTCTCCCTCTTCTGTCTAACACTCTCCTCTCTGGTATCCTTTCTCTGTCTCTTCTGTCTCGTTCTCGCTGTCTGTCGACCCGTGAGATCCGTGCAAACCCGAAACCCTAATCAGGGAAGCGTGAAAGCGAACGACGAAAGCGACAAACGCGAACACCAAACCCTAATTATTATTGTTGTCTCCCCCCACGTCCCTCCTCTGGCCTTCCGTCAAAGAACGTCGGGAACGTCAATGGGAGCTTCGTCGGGAATCGGGAAGAAGACGAAGCGCAGGCACGCGGCATCCGCGCTGAACGAAGAAGCGCACGCGCCCGCCCGCGAAATTTGCATTCGCTGAACAATATCGCAAAATTCCGAAGTGTGTTTTGGGGTGTGCGTGTGTGTTTTGTTCTTCTTGCGAAAGATGCCGAAGAATTGAGTGAAGATGCGTTGAAGCTATTGTCAAGAGGGAAGGAAATGTGAGGAGGTTTCAAACTCTTTTGTTTTGTTCTCAGTTGCACTTCAAGATAGGAAGAGATCGAGGTTTGAAGGAGGAGAAGGAGGAGGAGGTCGCCATGGAGGCAGCCATGGATTTGATGCGTAGAATGCCGCCGGCGGAGTGTCAGCAGGCCTTGGCTTCCTTGCTGGCTTTGTTGCCTTCTCAGTCGCCGGAGCTTCTCTCCCGTGTCGATCAACCTCTTCAGGTTTTGTTTTGGTTTGGCGTTTTGTCTTCTTTCTTGGCTTTTTTGTGGATCTTCTTTGCCTTCGTTAGTGACTCGCTATGATCGGCAAAAAATCACGTTCATGCGTTCGAACATTTGTGGTTTGAGAATTGATGGTAGAAATTGCTTCTTGGGAAGAAGTGCAGGTTGCTTGCGATGAAGAACATGCTAAGCAATATCTTCTGTGCGACTACAATCGAGACGGCGATTCTTACAGGTAAATTAATGCCAATCTGGGCCTGCTGCTTCTGGTGGAAAACCCTAGTTACATCACAAGCATGTTCCAGCATCACTCACTCGTTGCCTCAGAGCTTGTCTTCATGAAAGGGAAATCGACTGAGCATTCATTGTTCAAGTGTTGGAAAGCCTCTCTCTTCCTTCTTTTGTCAGACCATGCTGTCAACAACAATGAGTAAACAGATGATGATGATTGATGTGGGGGCATGGTCTCTTGAGCAGATCGCCATGGTCCAGCAAGTACAGTCCCCCATTGGAGGATGGGGTACAGCCATCAGCAGAGTTGCGCAAGCTGGAACAGGAGGCCAATGAGGTCTTCTCTATTTACCGTGACCAGTGAGGTCCTTGACGACCTTCTTTTCTCTTTCCCTTCCATTGTTCATTATCATGTTCCTCTGCTTTTTTTCTTTCAAATTTTTTGAGAACTGCAATGTTTTCTTCAATTTCTCCTCCATAAGTAATTGGAGTTTTGCAAGTCTGTTGATTTTACTATCAATTTCCAGCAACTGAAATATGCAAGGCACACACCATGATAGGTACTATGAGGGTGGTATCTCATCTGTGTACCTGTGGGAGCCAGAACATGGGAAGGGCTTTGTAGCTTGTTTCCTAGTAACAAAAGGTATGTCTTCCTCATGAAGTTTAATAACATTTGCAGTAGTAGAGAAACGTTCATAACCGACTGGCTGCACTGGGCAGTTTGTGAATTCTTTGTTTTTCCTCAGGAGTTATCAAATATGGAATTTCCGTTGCAGCATTTGATGGTATCATTTGTACTTCTGATTGTAATGTTTGCTTTGGAGGATTGTGTATGCAGATAGATTCTGACAAACATCAGTTACATTGGATGCTTCAGATGGCTCAGAATCTGCAGATGGACGACGTGGCCTTCTGCAGCAGGGACTATGGGATGCTATCCATGTCATTGAGGTCATATCATTGCCATGAATTTCAGATACCAATGAGAGGATTTGAAAGTCAAATTATCAACTGACTGACCCATTGAAGCTGGTTGCTTCAAGGCATTCACAAATGCTCAGTTATGACTTTACATTGGAAGCAGAGCTCTAATGTCTTGAAACATTGTGGGTTCAACAGGTTGGAGAGGAAGATGAAGGGTCAGTGCACTACTGTCTGACAAGCACAGTCATGCTTGCCCTTACTACAGCTGACCAGTCTTCTGGTTCCTTCAGTTTGTCTGGCTCAATTACCCGCCAGGTTCTGTTTGATACCATAGAACCTTTCGATTAAGAGCCTTTCATGACCTGTACATTGTAAAACATGCTAGTGATGTTGCTTGCTATAATTTCTATGCAATTGACTGGCTAATTTCTTAAGTTAGCTTAGTACAGGTTATTATGGATTTATGACATTGAGTGTAAGTTGCAGATGGAGGCAGATGCATCTATGACAGATGGCCACTTATGCAACATGGGGCGTATGATTGAGGAGATGGAAAGTAAGATGCGAAATGGGCTTGATCAGGTTAACTTCTGCATCTTGAGGATGGATTTGGAAGGAGCAGCTTTATTCAGGGCTGTCAGCTTTATTCAATTAGATAGAAAACTGTGAGAAGTCTGGAATAGCATCATTTCATTCTCAACTTTTTACTGACTGTCCTAGATGTAGTGCATTTCAAATCAGGTGCTGTCTTGATAGTATGGAGGCTGGCAGCCCTTGACTCTCAAAATTCCGTGTCCTCTCAGAAGGTTAAACATTAAGAAGTATTGTTTGTGGTGCAGGTGTATTTTGGCAAGACCAAAGAAGTGGTGTTCACCCTGCGTGAACCCTTGGGAGTGCTGAATGCCAGTTCCCGCTCAGGGCAGAGCCTACAGCAATGCATAATCAATGAAATTGGGCGCTTTTGATAACACCTATTGGTGTGCAAACATGCCCATAAATTTTGAATAATTTATTGAATATGCATAGTTGTCAATCTAGGGAGCTCAATAGTATAACTTGCCTTATTATTATTGATTTTTTTTGACCAGGAACTGGTATTCTGTCTAAGATTAACTCTTCCAAAATATATGCCTTTATGAATTGAGATTAGGCAATGTGGTATTGATTTGGTTCTTTCTCTTGAGTGCTCTGAGAGAGCAGGAGTGTGTATTAGAAATCTGATCAAAGGATGCAGTATTCTGCGTTTGCCCTAAGTTTGGAGCACTTATTTACACCCATGGTTGGGAGATTGTTAGCTCAGTTGAGCACATATGAACTCATGTGGGTACTGATGAGGTTGGTGAGGAATAATGGAAGCTAGTCATTGTGTGTCATGATGACGGGTTGTTGATAGTCTGAGCATATCCTTAGCAGCATGCCAATGTTGGCAACTTTCAAAAGCATAAATGTTTAATTTGCACACCAACTTATTTTGTCATTCCTTGTTTGCATGGGGAAACTGGTTTAGTTTCTCTTGAATCCTATCTTTTGGATAACTTCTTGTGTGCCTTGATTATGCTAACAGACTACAGGGGGTTCTTATCTGCCAAACATGGGTGATCTGAAAGTAGAGTATTTGGCATGGATTCTTTAAAATTAATTAGTTATTTGACAGATGCCTTGAAGCTGCCCCTGTACTATGTATAAGGGGAGGTTCTTTACAGGAGGTGAGAGAGATGAGGGTGGAGCCCAAGTAGTGTGGAGCCCGAGTCTGAGTCATCACAGGGTGAGTGAGATGAAGGTGGAGCCCAAGTCAAGAGCCATCACATGCAGATAACTCCTGCAGGAAAGGGTCTCCCCCTAACATTACATGTGCCTGTAGTTGTGAATGGAGTACTGCTGCAATTCTTTTTCTTTGCGTCTGTTCTTTACCCCATTTTTTTTCACCTTGGCATTTTTAGACATGTTTTGGGTCCATGCCATACATGTTTTGGGCATGTTGTGGGTACTAGGCATATGTAACATGCTACAAGACCCGCGGCACATTCTACCTGACATTTTCTGTGCCCCTTGGTACTTGTAACATGGGAGGTCATTGAGGGTGAAAACTCTAACAAGGTGAAATAAAGGAGGGCAAAGGGCAGACTGAGGGGAAAAAATTGCTGCATTAGTCTTGTACTGACTGCATTAACAACTATGGGCATATGTAATGTTAGGGTCGAGTCTGAGCCATCATCACGAGGTAAGTAACTCCGGCAGGGAAGTACCTCCTCTTGCATAAAGATTTTTGATCAGTAGCATAATTTTTATTTTTTAGTTACCTGTACATATCACTATACAAGAAAAAGTCTGTTGTCTTGAGATCTTATGGATTCTTACATGAACTTCCTTCATAGCTTGAAATATGTCACATAACCCTAAGGAAAATAATGAAGCCTTTAAACTCAAAAATCTGTATGGTATCAAAAATAATCGTAGGTGTTTGAAGTTTAGCTTTCCATATAGTCAACCTATCTTACCTATCTATCAATCCTAAAGGTTCCCATTGCTCATGACAAATAGTGTGTTCTTTACATTTGCATTGATTCTTTTGCACATGAGATAACATATACAGAGTCTTTTCAAAACAAAAGTTGATTGATGATATGCACTTTTTAAAAAAAATCATTGACTTTTTTGGCTGGCCAATAATGCTAAAAACAAGGTAGGTATCACTCTTCACCTAGTGTAAATGATGACCTTCCTATTCAATTGTGACAAGTTGATGTTTGTGGCCAGATAAGGTTTACACTTTACAACCACTAATTTTCAGTGGAGTTCTAAGAGATGACCTTCCTATGTAATGGCGAAGGGTTGTTGTTTACCACAAGCCCAAGATATCTAAGAGTCAACGAGAGGAGTTCATTTATTGCCCCTATTTTGGGGAATGGTGATTTAAATGCAAATGAGAAAGAAAAATGCATATATACTGACATCTTAAAGATGTGCTAAATTTTGGAAGCATGGAAACCTGATCTAAAGTCATGGACAAACTATTCGGTAGGCATTCTATTCCAATTGACAAAATCATTTTGTCATAAAAAATGAGCCAGACACTCCTCTAGGATTACCAACTATCAAATGGTATCAATAATAAATAATTGCCTGACATGATGATGCAACATAATTCCATGCTTCCACACGCGTAAGTTTGCCAAATGGTCAGAGTGTGGCTTGTGTAGTTGAGCACATATTGTAACATAGTTTTAGAAAGTGTATACATTTATGCAAAATCCAATTGCCCTAAAAAACTGATGCTTGATTGTAATTCAGTACAATTACTCAAAATTCAGTACAAATTTGTACAGTACTAAAAAAAAAGTGCAAATTTGAGTAATTTTGTACTGAAAATTCAATAATTAGCCTATCATATGTCGGAAAATTTCAAAACTAACTCAGTGCACCCACACTCATGAAGAGCTTTCCCATGCACCTTGAATTTCCCTAGAATTTAAAATTTTGATTCTTATCGGATTTTGAGAATTTCCAGCAATGAAAATACTCAAAAATTCAACATCTCCTACATTTCAGGTCTAAGCATTTCAAAAATTTCACCTCCCTGCACCCCTACTCATTGAGGATTTTCCCACAGAACCATGAACACAGCCAGGGGCCCCATGGTTTGGGAGATCCCAACATTACAAAACAAAGCATTCCTTTTTAGTATGATTGGTAATAATTCCTCAAAATGGACATGCAACATAAATTTTTTGAGCTTCAACAGTCTCCTTAAGCCCTTTCCTTAGCTCCTTGCAACCAAGAGTTCAAATATTAAAATTCTAGGGAAATTTGAAGTAACAAGAGTTCTAGGGTACATGAATGGCAGAATGCTTTGACAAGGAAAAACCCTGAGAACTCCTCATCCCTAGTTTCAGACAAACAATTATACAAAAATCTATTTTCTAAATTTCTATTGCACTCTTAGAAGCAACAAAAAAAACATAGTCATGATGTTGATCAAGACCCACAAACCAACAAACCAACAATCAAGAAACTTAGCTAATCCAAGAAAAAGAAAAGAGAAGAAGATGCCATTCAAGCAGCAACAAACTTGTGAGGGTAAACTTCATTTCAATTTAGCTTGCTGTACAAGGAAACATCTTTGCAGTTCATTATCCTATCAACATGAAAATCCAGTATCTAAAAACCTCAATTAAAACTTATCCTTTTGGCAACATAATTGCAGACTACATGTTGGACAAGGCGAGACACAGCTTACAAATCATCATCATCATCATCATCATCATCACCACCATGATTCCTGAGAACAAATAAGACTTGAACAAGACCTTTTACCTTCAATTCACAAAACACATGCAAGTATACTGGCGGCATTTTAAGATACCCCTAAATCTCCAAAATTGAACCATGAATGAATCTAGTCAATCTAATCTCAGAACTGAAGGCTGAAGGATCCCACCAGAACTAATTTTAGAAACCCCATACAAAACTCAGCATACCCAATCTAATCTGAGAACTGAAGGCTGAAGGATCCCACCAGAACCAACTTCAGAAACCTCATCCAAAACACAACATTAGCATCCTCTCTCTCATTCTACTGCCATCCATTTCACTTGCAACCAACAAAAATACAAACCTCATGTCTTTCAATGAGATATTTCCAGAGAAACAAACACATTTTAGCTGCAGATGACATATTGACAATGATGACCTCAACCGGTGCAACATGTTGTGGTAGAAAACCAATTCAACAAATAGAAACAAACAACCACTTTCAAGATATAGCTAGCTACTCCAGATAGTAGCAGAAACATTCTGTTGAACAAAATCGGTAAAGTACTGGAGGAGCCACAGTGCAGCCACTGCAACTAGGTCTTGAAACCTGATGTGATTCTCTTCTTCCAATCGATCAACAACTATTCACACTCAACTACAGAAATGTTGAGTAGCCGACAAACTATCAAACTGCAAGATATGCAAGAAACTCCTACTTGACTTCAGCTTGACAGCACACATGCAGACAAGTCACGAGAACAAGAGAACCACAACCCAAGCAAGTTTGGGGAATTTTTTTTAGAGAAATCAAAGAGTCATTGGTTGATTGATTTACAAAAAAGAGGAGAGAGTTTGCAAAAGGAGGAGCTTATCATCATATGAACAATAGTCACATGGGTATCTAGGGGAGCTTGCAAAAGATAATACCTATCAACAACCACAAGCAGAGGAGGCAGAGAGGTCAGGAGTTTGCTCAGGAGTTTGAGCTGGTCTCAGCAAATTCTTCTTCAACTGTGAGGAGGTATCTGCAGTCAAGCTGGGAGTATCTAAAATCTTCTGTACAAGTTCATCGAAGCAACGTTGGACATTGATGCTGGTCTTTGCACTGGCCTCAAGAAACAAGCATCCGTGTTGTCGAGCAAACGCAATCCCTTCTCTCTTCGTCACAACACGCTGGGATTCTTCCAGATCCACTTTGTTGCCGATCAGCATCTTGATACAATCTTGGTTGGTTGAGTACCGTTCCACTTCCTTGAGCCATATGTCCGACAAGTTCGTGAAGGTCTCCCGTTTTGTCACATCGTAGACTAAGATCACTCCTTGTGCTCCTCTATAGTACGAGCTAGTCAAAGTTCTGAACCTCTCTTGTCCGGCCGTGTCCCATATGGTGAGCTTCAGCCTCTTCCCTTGCAATGACATCATCTTCAACTTGAAATCGACGCCTATTGTGGGTGAAAGGTCGTCAAAAGTGTCGGAAGTGAAGCGGAGAAGCAAACTGCTCTTGCCCACTCCCGAGTCACCAATCAAGAGGACCTTGAAGAGATGATCGAATTCCCCACTCGCATTAGTATTTCTCATCCCCATTGCTTAATCTCTCTCTCTCCGCCCCTCTTCTTCAATTATTCTTCCTTTCACACAACAAAAAAGCTTCGAAATACCTACACTTCCGTTCTGTTCTCTTCAATTCTTCGATCGCCGCTACTCCGATGATTCCTCCAGACGACCAGCGAACTTGCAAGAAACTTGCAGAAACTCCAACCCTAATTGGTAAGAAACACTCTTGCTTGGTTTGTATCTCTCTGCTTCTGAAACCCTAATTGTCGCCCACCGATGCCTGCGAGCTTTCCTCGAGCGGCGAGCTTTGCGGTCGAGTCCGGCTCCCTTGTGTGCATGCATGAATGTATGTATGTATGTGCGCGGACATAGACTCGGTTTCTTTTGTGCTACTCTTTTTTTGTTGTCGAATGCAGTTTTCCATTTATAGACAGACAGACAGACAAACAAACAAGCAACAACTGCAATCAGAATCCCTGCGCAAGCTCTTGCATTGACCATATCGTCATTGCAACAACAATTGTCTACCAAAACACTTGAGAGACTTCTTCTTCAGAGAATTCTTCTTCTTGTTCTTCTTCCTATAGATTTTCCACCAAAACTTCTTCTTCTTCCTACAGATTCTTGTATCAACAACCCTATTGCAATGGTTACAACAAATTCTAGTACCAAACACTTCAGAGACTTGCTTCCTACTACAGAGACTTCTTCTTCTTTGCTACAGATCGTGTATCAACCTGCGTGATAGTGCAACAAGAACAGATTCTAATACCAAACCACTTCAGAGACTTCTTCTTCTTCTTCTTCCTACACATTCTTTTATCAACCTGCGTAGTGCAACAATTGTTATATACCAAAACAGTTCAGAGACGACTTCTTGCTACAAATTTCTTGTATCAGTTCCATATCGCAACAATTCTTCTTGTATCAAACACTTCAGAGACAATGCTCTTCCTACAGATGTTGCTGCATCAACCATGTTGCAAAAATTATTATTATACCAAAAAACTTCAGAGATTTCTTCTTGCTACCAATTTTTGCATCGACCATCTAAGTGCACCCATAATTCTTATACCAAACACTTCAGAGACTTCTTCTTCCTACAGATCTCTTGCATCGAACCGCGATATTGCAACAATTCTTATACCCAACAAACACTTAAAAGCTCGTTCTTGCTACAAAATTCTTGCATCAACCATAGTGGAACAACTTAGTAGTGTACTCCACCTTTCTTCCCTACAAATTCTTCGTATCAACCTGTATAGTGCAACACTTGTCATACCAAGTTCAACTTCAAAGACTTTTTTTCTTCCTACAAATTCTTGTAGCAACCATAGTTGCAACAATTAATTATTTTACCCTTCAACACTTCAGAGACTTCTTCTTCCTACAAAATTCTTACACTATTAACCATAATTGCAACAATTCATTATTATTATACCCTTCAACAACACTTCAGATGATTTCTTCCCTGAAACCAACCCCACCATCCACCTACCTGCTAAAATAACATGACAGACAGCTGAGGTGGTGGTTGCTATGATGGATCCATCATGGGCTTCTGAGCACTGGTGATCAGCTGGGTCTTTCTCATTCTCTGCTGCAAGTTGACATCCACAGGAGATCTCATTCTCATGCCTGAAAGCATCCATCCTCTTGCAAATCGGCATGTTGAGGGGGAAACTTGACACTCCTCCCAGTACACAAAGATGATAGAAGGAATCATTCTTTTCAAGGTTTAGTGGAATTGAATTGTGTGTAGGCTTGAAGATTTTTTTTTTCAAGCCATTAGGATTGCTAGATTTGGTGGTTTGAACTTGTTTTTTTTGTAATGTTCTCTTGAGTGAACTAATAGTTTAATGTGTAAGAGTTATTTATAGATTGGTTTCTTGCACATTTTTTGTGCACCTTGTTTTCATTATGCTTCACAACTTATTTAATTAATTATCTTGATTGAATAGGTTTTGTAGAAGGGGTGTTACTTTAGGCCAAAAATTGCTGACAACCAATTTTAGGAGTAGAACTTGCATGCAGCCCAATGAGAAGGTTGAACATGCACCAAATTAGGAGGGCCCATTTTTTTTCTTTGAGGGGGAGGATAGGAGAACTTGTGCACTTGGTAGTATGTGTGCATCATGAAAACAAGTTTTGAATCTAAGTAAAGTTGCTAAAATGGTAATGAAATAGTTTTGTTCCTCATCTTTGGACGTTGGGAGTTGTTTCAATATAATTCTTTAATAATGTGTGTATCTATCTTTGGGGTGAAAGCATTGTAAAATAGAGCCCCAAAAAAAATGCAATAAAAAAATGGTCCAATTTTTGGCACAAGTAAAAATAAGTAGATTGAAAATCATTTTAAATAATTCATTATGAAAGCATGACCCTTTTTTTTTGAGATTATAGTAAGTTGATTACAAAATTTGACAAACTTTAATATTAAAAAAACTAAGCAACAAATATGTTTGAAATTGGATGATCAAATTGTGGATAAACATACTTCTACATTAGAAGTAGATGAATTATTAAATTTTCTCCATCTCCAACATGATGTACCCATAAAATGTATTTGTATCTTTTCAACTTTTATATATCAATGTTTTGCTTACTTCTACAAATTTGGACAACTTAAATTTTTTTAAGAAAAGAACTTATATTTTTGAAAAACCTACTTAAATGCATATTGAACACATGTTTTTTCAAAATCATTGTAGTAAAATTAAAATTTATCCTCATATTAATCATTGAATAAAATAATATTCTTCCTTTCAATACCTTAAAACTAATTTATATCTACATGTTTATTTTGGTGAGCAGGAACAATTATTGTTTACGTTGTCATGCTCACACCTTTTGAACATTGCATCATATTCAAGTTGCATTCATGATTCCATCATTTAAAATTTTTGTTAGTACCCTAGGTTAGCCTAAATCAACCTAAGTTGTTTTATTAAGTTAGGTGGCCTAAGTTAGCCTAGGTCAACTTCAGTTAGCCTAAGGTGGTGTATGTTAATTAGGTTAAAACATGTGAATTTTTATAGTTTTGTGGTTATAAAATGTATTATAAATAAAAAGTTATGATCTAATGGTTTAGGACTTAAAACCCCAATGTGAAAATTGAAAGGTTCAATTTCTTAAGCTTGCAACCTCAATAATATTAGGGTTGTTGCCTAGGTGGCTAGCCTAAACTAGACTTGTTTTTATTCTAGGTAGGTAGGCACCTAGGTCAAGTTACTTAGGCCTAGAAATCCAAAAATCCAAAGCCTAAGCACTTTGGATTCAATGGGGTTAGCGTTCTCATTGAGAATTTAGTTGAATTGAATTGGCTTGAAATGAATAAAAAGGGATTGAAATCAACTTGGTTTCAATTCAAACCAAATTCAATTGAATGGAATTCTTTTCATAATTTGGTTTAATTGATTAATTCAACAAAATTATGAAAATTCAATTACAAAAAGGCGCATGTTAATTTGACTTTTCATATTCATGCATATGTAAGTGGGTTGGTGAAAGGAGTGAGGTAGTTAAGTGGTTATGGAATGCTTTCATAATTGTCCTGACAACCATATATAATTAGCAAGTTGATAACCATATTGGACCCTATATTTTGAACCAATTCTAATTATCATTGTCATTGGAACTATAAAAAAAAAATTTAGGTGGATTTAGAATAGTGAAGCAAATCTCAATCTAGACCAAGAAATAAAAAGATGGTTTGAACTCAATTCAAACATATACAATTGACCTTTGCTTACTTGCATATGGAGTTTCAACTAATACTATAATGAACATTGTCTAGTTGGATGAAGTGTGGGGCAATGGAAGTAATGAAGCATTTTGTGATGGCCATTAAAGGGATATCAACCAAGCAAAATATATTGGAAGACTTGAAAAAACAATTAAAATTCAATGAAGTGGTGGTTGAAGCTATCAAACATGCCCAAAAATTCTAGGTAACAAAATTAAAACAATTCCTCCAAAGAATCATGCAATTGAAGCTAGCAAACAATTTTAGGACTCGGACAAACACATGTCAATAATTCTTGAAGCTATCATTGACCAAAGCTTGCATGGCAACAACAATGTCCTCTTTTGTGCTTGAATTGCTAAGACGTGAAGCTATATACACATGAATTTCATTGTTAATAGCAACTCTTGCTCAAAATTTGACCTACCAGTTGATGGAATCTAAAATGCACACATTTATCCATGAATGATATGATGGAAATAAACAATATTTTGCAAAATTCGAAGAAAAACAAAAAAAAAACATGAAACAATGTTTCAAGATGTTGTAGGCATCTTTTACTATCACCCCAAATACGTGTAAAGCAATGGTAGATGCACATAGGGTGAGTGCAAGATAAGGTGGCCTAAAAAAACAACATTTGAATACATCAACCAAAGTTTATTTCTTTTGAATCTTTTTGAGCTCTAGAAGGACTAAGTAGTTAAGCAACAACAATCCACCAGTCACAAGCAAAAATAAACCCACCTACACATAATTGTTTTATATTTGTGTGCACAAACCCAACATAAGATGAATATTTTTCCATTAGCAATATGGATTTTTGAAAAGATCGATGTTTTTAACACTAATAGATTTTTAAAAATTCATTGGGGATAACTTACAAATTTTCAAATGCTTCAAAATTCTCAAAATTTGATTTAAATGATATATTGCTTAATTAAAATGACAACAATAATATCAATAATTGAACCATTTTGAAATGTAAATATTCACATGCTTTTTCATAAACTATTTGCTCATCTAGTATAGTGAATAATGCCATATCATTCTTTTCTTCCATGATTGCAGCCTTTTTGAGCCTCTCAACTACCATATCTACATGTTGTCCTGAGCTTGAGCTTGCATTGTTGATCCTTTCATTTTAGATGATTTTTGCTTTTATCAGTTGTCTCAGATCCATGTTGCCACCTCAAGCTAAACCTTGCTTCAAAATTTGGTGGGTGATTAATTTCCACTCACCAGAAGAATCTGCACTACAAAAGTAATTCTCTTAATTGGCATTGTCTTCTGATCTGTGCAAATGCTACTGTATTTCGTCCTTGATTTGTGGCCTCATGTGTGGGGATGTCTTCACTTCCTCATGAGGATCAGACCATTGAAAAATGTCCGTTGAAAGCAACCAACAATGTGCTTGGCCATGTATGGTAGTTCTAAGCCTTCTGTGCAACACATGTTCGAAAGACACCTAAACTCACATTCAAGAGCGCCTACATCTCTGTACTTGCCTACAAGATTGGCTGAATCATTATGCTTGTTACACTGCATTTCCTTTGAAGAGTCCTTTCCATCCTCTAGCTCCAGAGGCAGGTGAGTAAAGGTTGTAGCTGAATCATGCTTGGTTGTACCCCATTTTCTTTGAAGAGACCTCACTTGTCATTTAGCTCCAGCTCCAGAGGTGGGTGAGTAAAGGTTGTAGTGCTCATGTCCACAATCCCCACTATGTCATCTATTGGAATAGTGATGATCATTGTTGATCTCTGCCCATTTCCAATTGTGGGATCTTGGGAGATCATGTTGAGAGAACTTCAACAGAAACTGCTTTTCTGCATAACAAATTCTTCCCCTTCTTGCTCCTCTGAACAACAACAGTTTTCTCAATTAACAAAGACATCTTCACTTCTGGTTGAGCTTCCAAAGCCCTATGTTAAGTGCTGAAGCTACATGTAGCTTTGAAGTGCAGGTGAACATGATGTAGAGGGCTATTTCTGACTACTGGTGAGTCACTAGGGCAAGGCAAATATCAGGCCTAACAACTCTTCAGAGAACCAGCAATATGCTTGGCTATATACTTCCAGATTGAACCACCTCAAAAACATACCAATTTATCTTTGAGCAAACAGGTAACCACCCACATTTACCACCACTTATACAACTCTCAACCACATTTTTATAAAACTCACTTGCAAGACATTTGCCAAATTTGAGACAAAGAAGACATCCCCACATATGAGGCCACAAATCAAGGACCAAATACAGTAGCATTCACACAGATCAGAAGCCAAGATAAAAGAGCCGAGCAGAAGATTGCAGGAGTTAAGTAGAAGACAGCGAGCTGCTTGTCAGTGCAAAACAAAAAAAAACATGTCTGAAGTCCAAATCTCCAAACCCACTATTGTAATCCAAAGTTGAATCTGCAACTACTAAATGCAAGCACTATTTTGTGGCAGGGAAGATTCACTAGCTTGTGTCTGGATGAAACCCCTTTGCCTTACTCGCAGGGTGCAGCATCAGAGACCATATGGCTGATCTTTTCAGATAGCAACATGGCCTCCCGGCTCACATTTAAAGGTCATTATAACTACTTAAGAGGGCAGCCAACTAGAAGACTAATCTAGATCAAGGAAAGCATACTAAAGGAAAGATGGTGCTGTACAAGGATGGTTTTCGTCCTACCACCCTTCCTCACACCATAAGGACAGGAAGCTATATCCTCAAACATATTTGAAACAAAGCAAGAAATTACAGAGAGACAACAACTGATGTACAGAGGCTGAAACAATCAAGCACTGCCAATAACCCTACTACAGAACATTAAGCAGTGAACATCCTGTCAAAGGCAACTGCACAAGCTGCACTAGCAGGCCAAGAATGATTAGCCCATTACCAAAAGCAACCTCAGAGGTCATTGGGTGCTAACTTCTGGCATGTCAGATGTTTCCATTTGTAGAGGTGGAAGATTCCCTTCACTAAGTTGACCATGTTGATCTCAGAAAGTAGTGTGGAACTACCCAGCACATCACACAATGCAAATAAAAAATCACTAAAAATGCTGTTTAGAATTACAAGAGAGTGATCCTAATTTGTGTGTGCTGATCCCACCAATGGCTCCAACAGCTCCCTCTTTTGTCACAGAATCAGTGTAAATATGTGGACATATTATCAAGAAGCCATAAATAAATAACCAGCTATAAAACAGGGTCAGTTCAGTCGTCTTCCACCTCTTCCAGCTGTGCCCGCCTTGCAGCTGCCTGCTTGCGAACAAATATTCCCCAACGCAATGCAGCCTTCAGTTTTAACCACCCAACACCAGCCTTGCCATTTGCACGGGTTTCCTGGTTCCTTAAAGTGGGAACCCCAACTTGAGGGCCAGAAAAGTCATAATCTTCCCCTGCCAAAGTTCCCTCCCCTGTATTAAACATCCGCAAAAGCTGCTGGATCTGTGAGTGCATATCCTCATTTTCAAGGAGCTCCAAGCTCCTAGCCCGGAGCTCCTCTTCACTTGGCAATTCTTCAAGCGTAAGACCTGGCACATAGGTCTCCTGGACATGAGCCTGCCATTCAATTCCTCCAGATGAAGTATTCATCATGCCAGAAGGCATACCAGCATCTAAAGCTAAAAATTCTGCATTTGAGGCAGTTAGGCCACTTTGTGGAGGCCCCAAGGCTAACCCAGTCATTCCACTGTTGCCCACATAGTTTTGTTGAGAGGAGCTCAAAACAGCAGGTTGGTGCCTTGACTCCATATTGCTGTTCATTCGAAGTACAGAACCCATCAGGCTGTTCTGCTTGGGACCTGGTGGATGAGTTGGTTGGCCATATGCTTGGGTGACTAATGAATTTGGATCATATTCAGGCATTGCTGCTCCATTGCCTGCATGATGATGGATATATGACAAATCAGCTTGAAGTTCCTACAATGCTACATCCTACATGGATCACCACATGTAAGGAGAAGCTTGATAAACAGGTGAAAAAGAGGTCATGTAAACTTCAACCAAATGATTTCAGCAACTTATTGCGATTTAGAGTAGTCTTGATATTAAACTTAAAATTCCAGGACATCCCATATAAACAGTGAACTAATTAATAGTTTGGATTGGGATAAAGCATGTCACTGTAGAGGGCACAGACCAGCTGATGAAGTGGAAGGCCGGTGCCGTAGGGGAGCCAATGGTGGTTGCTGAATTTGATTAAGTGTTGATTGCTGGTTAGACTTGTGAGACTGTGTTGGAGCGGGATTTGCAATTGGAGTGATTGGATCTTCTGTATGGGTATCTATCCCCTTGGCTACTGGGTAGGGTGAAACCCCAACCAGAGCCTCCCCGTCATACTCCACTACATTTTCCCAGTTTTCATAAGCTACTTTCACCAGCTTGTCCACATATACCTGTACAAAAGAGAGAGAGGATTTAATAAATGACTAAATATTCCCAAAATGACAGAAACATGGGAAAAGTTGAACTTCCACAACTGGACAAAGGTAGAAAGACAAATTTTAAAAAAAAGCACTCCTGAGAATTGATACTTACCTTCTCACTATCTGAAAGAGAGTCAACTGACATATATGAGCCATCAGCAATGAGACCCATCAGTTGGAAGATGTTGTTGAAGATGACACCAATGTTTTGCTTTTCATCAGCATAGTAAACATGTAGCTTGCCACTTAGCACACATGTCTTAGCATGCTCCACAGTTCCCTCCCACATCTTGTTTGACATTCCATTCCCCAATGTCTATTCCCACCACCCCCTTGCATCAGCCTTCTGCATCATGAAATATGTGGAAACAATGTACACTACTAACGCCAAAGAATGAGCCCTGTGCCACAAACAAGATCCATGGCCAACAAGCAAGCCAAAGAGAGTTTGCAGGTATCATTACATTGCGCAGCCTTTGAGGATCCATGACGACCAGACGCAGGAAGTCCTCAACTGTTATAATGTTAGCTACGTTAAGGCGCTTATGAAAAGCACCATCCTTCCCAATCTTATCCAAACGCCACACCTCATCATGCAATGCTGGTGGATAGTGCTTCTTGTATACTGGAACCACAAACATGTCAGAAACAAGATTAGCCCTCACCAATGTCAAGACCTATGTCGGCTCTCACACCAGAAGTTGCCTCACCCTACATGCCTCTTATGAGTGACTCAGTTGCACAACACACATACAAGGTCTAAAAGTTTCTCAGAAACTATTTGTGTTGAGCCAGCTAAAGTTTTTCTTACACTTTGAATTGAGATGAAGCTAATTCCTCTAATCTTAGTCCTTACAGTTATGTTTCAAGGCTTTGCTAATAGACACTGATTCAAACCTAGTATGTAATTACGAAATTCCCATAGCAGCTCAAGAATGAATGATACAACAGTTCATCTGACAAGGCTCAGTAGTGGGTCTCTGGAATTCATTTAAGTCTGCTACACAGAGAAACATACTGTAGATCCCTCGGGTCCATAGAGTTCCACAGGAAAAAAGATAAGAGACACTATCAACCATGAGTACACTTACATTCGCCACGATGATCTTTCACAGTAAATGCTTCAGTCTTGGCTTCTCTAATTCGCAAGCCCTCACAAAATCCTGAAGAGATTTTAACCCCCAAGCGGAACTTACGACTACGGATCCAACTGGAATTGTCTGTGAATGTTAACTCTCCAAGTGTTCCCACCCCATCTTTCAATGTGACAGAAAGTTCTCCAGTAAGCAATGGCCTTTTGCCATCTCTTTCCCTGACCTCAGCATTCTCAAATTCTGTCTGTATCCAGTTCTCTTCATCATCAACTGCAAAGTCACCCTCCAAGACGACTACATCCAATTTGGCAGATGATTCTGGACCTGCAGTTACAACCTGGCCCGTGCTGGCATCCAGCAACACAACATGAATTGCAGTTCCTTGTTCTCCCTCTACTTTGCCTCCTGTGAATAGAGGGAGAGCTAACTTGTTCCTGAACTGCAGCCGCAGATCTCGTTGGTCGGGCCCCTGTATCCTTTTGGGAGACGACCTGCAAAATTATGCAGTCACTACTAAAGTTGTTAAAACAATCCAGCAGTGTTCAGATTTACCATCTTATTTTTCCCTCTACTATGGACAAGATCACAAAAAACAGAGCAGCTCACAGAAGGAATGATTTTCACACAAGGAAGAGACAGTAATTTTCCAACTATCATCAATCTATTCAACTGCATATATAGGGGATGACTCATGGTTTTAACATTACCGGATCCCTGCTCTAGGAGGAGCAAACTTTGCTAGTGCACGTTCAACCTCCTCTCCCACCTGGGTGTTGTCAATCAAACACATGAGTAACTGTCAACCATATGACTACCCATTTAATGAAACGACTACTCCTATGCATGAGGTTTGTTGAGATTGTCAAAAGTGATAATGGTGAGAGGACTAATTTTTCCTTTAAATTGGACAAAAAAGTTTGCAAAAGCTGCAGGGCTGCAGAAATGTACCACTCGTCGCAGTAGAGGTTCAAGTGTTGAGCACAGTTTCTGAAGACTGTCCATCTTCACAGCTTCAACAATCACACTACACGAATGGAACCCAGAATCAACCACATAATAGTGCAAACTCTTCTGTCATACATTTCAGAACCCAATTCCTACAGAAGCTCATCAGCAGACATCACTGCAGCAGCCACGAAATCTCTGCCTCCACCATGCACTTACCCTAAGGAAAAAACAGAGGCTCCAAAACTAAGTCACCTAGCTAGGTCCTGAAAATTTTCAAGTGTGCAAAACACAAGGAGTTATCATGACTAGAGTGAGGAAATGCTTTATAATGAGCTGGTCAAGATACCTGGCAAGTGCGGGGCGCTGCCTTTTCTCTTCCGGCATGCCATCTCTCTGATCCAAAGGCCGCTTCTCCCTCGCCATGACATCTCTAGAAGCCGAAGTCTTAGCTAAGAAAGCCATGTTGAAAAGCTGCCAAACTCGACCTCCTCCTTCCTTGACAACCGTCAATCTAGTACCGGCTTAGAAAGTACTAAACCGAGAAAAGCTCTTAGTCTCCTGTGGAAAAGCACTTGCAACCCTAGAGCTGCTGTATGCTCCAGGAAAAAAAAGAGGGTTGATCGCTAGACACCGCCAGAAGCTGCTGCCTCTGGTATCTACCTAGAGCAATGGCTTTTTCTCAAACCCCTGCTCCAGCAGCATAATTCCTTAACAAAAGAAATTCCTTTAACGGCTAAACTCGCAGTGGCTTTCTATCACCGCAAAATGTCTAGTAGCAGAAAACGTGCACCATTCTCACTAGATGTCAACAAACTCCGAAAGACAAACATCTTACAGCTGCTATTCAGGTTAGATATCTTTGGTTTTTTTTTTTTTCCAAAGCTGATTTCTACCTCCTCCACCTTCACTTCACTTCTGAAAACCACAAGGAAAGAAACGGCCTGTCAATCAATCAACGTTCTTCAAGAGCTCATCAGACATCCAGTAAAGAAGTTACACTAGACTACTGCCGCTGCTAGAGACACAGATAGATGTCAACTAGAAAAAGAAAAGAGAAGTATAAGAATAAATATCCGATAAGAAGAAATCCAGTGAGACTTTTTTGTTCGAGTTTTTATTCTTCTTCTCCGAGACTAATTTCTAGGAAAAGCGAATATTACAAAACGGAAGCTGCGATTACAAGACCGACCGATTTCTAGGAAAGCGACGACAGTAGGGGGAATACCGAGGGCGCAGGAGGAAAGTCTTACGTAAGAAAGCAAACAAAGAAAGCAAGAAAAGAAAACAGGGAGATTTTTATAAAAATCCCGTCCCGTGTGTCATGAGTGAGGAAGGAGGGAGGGACGGAGGGAGGGACGGAGGTTCCAAGAGTTTGAGGAAAAACAACAATCGGTAGGCTAAAGTATTTGTTAGCGTGAAATTCAGCTTGCGCACGATCAAGGAGTCTTCATCCTCCTCCTTCACGACGATTGGGGTTACAAAACACAACGTACGAAAAACGTTGCAACAAACAAACGCTGCGCTCGCGGAGCTACTTTTTCCCGAAAAACCAACCAAAGTTCCCCGACCCACCGCCCCCCGTCTCCCCCAGTCCGTGTGGAAGAAACAAAGAAACGAGGGTGACGACGACCATGACTGCGACCAGCGGATGAACGTGTAGCACCATCCATCCATCTATCCATCCATCCATATGGTCCCTCCTAAAAGACCCTCCTTCTCATCCAGCCTCGAGGAGAGGCTTTTTTTCATCCATTCTAGCTTCATCATTTTATCATCCATCCAGAACTGAGTTTCTCATCCATTTCCAGATTCTCTTCTTCTTCTCATCCATCTTGGAGGATTGGCTTTTCTCAAACACTGTCTCATCCATCCCAGGTTATCTTGTTCTTCTCATCCATCTTGGAGGATTGACTTTTCTCATCCATTCTAGCTTAAGCATTTTCTCATCCATCCCAGATTATCTTCCTCTTCTTCTCATCCATCCTAGATTAAACATTTTCTCATCCATCTTTCGAGGAGCCCAGCTTTCCTCATCCATCCTAGCTGAAACATTTTTCTCATCCCTCCTGGAGGATCACCCTCTCTCATCCATTCTAGCTTAAACATTTTCTCATCCATCTTTGAATTCCATTCTTTCATCCATTCCAGATTACCTGCTTCTCATCCATCTTGGCCGATTACTTTTTCTCATCCATCATGAGCTACGTTTTCTCATCCATCCTGGAATTGCCTTGTCTCATCCATCCTGTCTTACATTTCTTTGCCATCCTGAGATGCTTTTCGAATCCATCTTTGATCACCTTGTCTCATCCATTCTGGATCACCCTTTTCTCACGCATCCAGGATTGCCCTGTCTCATCCATCCATCCATCCTGACGACCTTTTAAATAAAATCCATCCTTGAGGGGGACTTGTAGGTCGGCAGTTGATGACTGTGTCTTTGAAATCGAGTGGACTTTATGTTGTCACAGTCTGAAAGCGAATATTTTGCAGTCAAGTAGTCGTTGTCCGAGAGTGGAAATTCGGTTGTAATCTTGTTGTAACGATCTTGTTAACAATTTTAAACAACCAACCGAAACATTTAGGAAGTTAGGTGAAGTAAAGTTAGGTTGAGCTCTAAAGCCAATGCAATCTCTTGCTTGCTAGGGTCAAAGCACAAAAGGATGTGGGACTATCACGGACATTAATTAATTAAGCATGTCCTCAAAGAACATATGGGAAAGGAAAGGGGTTTAATGATATACTAGTGTGAACCCCGTGCATAATGCACAAGTGTGTTATTTCAACAATGTTTGGTTGATGTTTTTGGTTTTTTAAAAAAGCTTTTTTTTTCAAACAACTGTTGGTCCCCCCCCTCGCCCCGGTCCTTCGCATTTCCCACTCCGGTTCTTTAACTCGTCGAGCCCCCCCCGCCAGGTCCTTCACATTTCCCACTCCGGTTCTTTAATAATGATATATTCTTTGAAGGGTTTATGCATTCTCGAAGTCAAATTACTTGTTGATCCATAAGTTGCCCAAAAGACGAAGGACACACCTAACAGGGTATGTTGTCATTCAGTCCGGTTCATCTTGCCATAGAGTCGACTAAAATTAGAGGAATAGAGTACTTTTTCAAATAAAAAGTTGCATTTGTTGTCATTTGTTATGTATCGGAGAAGGGTCTATCTTTAGTCCCTTTAAGGATTTTTTGGGCACCTGCCCTTGTGTCCAAAATTCAGGTGCCAATCCTAAAAAAGCAGGTGGGTGGGGGTGATGGCGGGACCTTTGGTGTTGTAACAAGCCTTCACGGTATTGACCTAAGACCTAAACCCGGGATCTTGGGCAGGTTGTAAGATCCTGTGGGAGGTTGTGTGAAAGGAGCAACTGAAACAACCTCCCTTTTATTTCTATGTGTATGTATTTTGAGGGATCTCCGCCAGCGATTTTGAAGAACCCTAGAGCGATAATATGTCAAAGGAGCTCCCCCAACTTTATATGTTCCCATGTAATTTTATTTTACTTATGAAACGGGAAAAAAGCAAGGAAATAAAAGGAGAGTTGTTTAGGGAAGGGAAGGTTCCAGTACTCGTGCGTTCTCCTGAGGTTTGGGAACACCTTTGGGCTCACGTCCCTCCTTTGGGTGCCCCTCCATCAGGGGAATGTACTCATATGGGAACCTCCCTTACAACGAAAAAAATACACAAGGGAAACACAACAATTTTTTTCATATTTTTGATTCGTGTTGTATGTATTTGATTTTGCTTTGTTATGTGTTGGATTTCCTCATTTTACACTATTTTTTTTTGTGCTAAACAAATTTAACTGAAATAAAATTTGTTCTAGAAAAACTGATTATTTTTTGTGTGAAAGAAAATGCGACAAAAACCTAGTTTGTGATGTTGCCATTCGTGTCATTGTTGTTGACACATGTTTGTTGGCTCTGGCCTTCAGGCTAGAGACATATTAACATTGTGGAGCCACCCAGACAAGGGCCAAATTTTGGTACTATCCTACAATCTAGGGTCATGTGGAGCTTCTGTAATGAAAGCTTTGGAAAGCGGGAGAAGGGAGGAAGCTGGGAGGTTGATTAGAAACAGGGCTTTTTGGCTTTGTTAAACCCTAAGAGTTTCAAGGGATATTTGCAACAAGAGGAGGTTTTTGTTCCTAAACCAAAATCTTTTAAGGTATCATATAACTCTATAACTAATATCTCAAGTTTCAACACAAGGCAAAATATCATCTTTCAGAAATCCTCATATAAAAATAGACCTACTACCTAGGGGCCAAAATCCCTTAAGCTACCATACTCTATAATGAATCTAAACACAACAAATTGTCATGGTTTTGCTTCTACCTTTGCAAGGTGGTGAAAGTGTCCTTGACTTCTGATGTTGGCCAATAGTGACCAAGAGTAGTAGTTTGGGGATCTCATGAAAACTCATAGGTCATTTGTCCTCACATCCAATAGCTGAAAGGGAGACAAACACATGTTGGGCGCACCAGAAGTCGCAAGACACTGGGAGTGCTATTGTTGACATAACCTACTTCTTCTAAGAGCTTTGAAGAAAAAAGGATGTTGGTCAAGCACAACTTATAAGGTGAAAGGAAGTCTAAGCATGTGAAAGGGAGGTATATGAGATAAAATTCTTTTTGAGCTGTCAAAGGGCCTATACCTAAAAGACACCCAAAAACTTTGAAAAAGAGAAATCTAAGGTGGACTTTAGACAAGGGTCCAAGGTCCGAGCAATCTTATTGGCTGAAAGCTTTAAATTGGTTCCAAGGCTTTGACGAGGTTCCCAGACCAAAAAGTGGCAAATTGAGGCTAAACCTACATGGGCACCTGTTTTGGAGGGAAAATCAATTGGTTCGGACCAAAGAACAGTGCTAAAAGGAGAGCTCCCTGATTTGGAGAACCAAGAATCAGGCTCTGGACCAAGGTATAGTCCAACTCAAGGATTCAATTTGCTTCAAATCAGTCCAAATTGGTTCCTAGGAAATTGGACCCTCAGCTAAAGTGGGTCTAAGCATGTGAAAGGGAGGTAAACAACAAGTACATGAATTTTCAGGCCTAATGGGTTTGAATATGCTCAAACCCCTAAAGATGAAGAAAAGAACCCATACCTATTAACCCAACAGTGCCTCCTTGCAGCTCATGTGTTTTCTTTTCCTAGAGTTCTGTTCTAGGGTTTGGTAATAAGGATGAATGTGATCAGACCAGATGAAGTAAACTTCCAGGAATGAAAGTCAAAACATAAAATGAATTGACGTTTTTGAGTTGATAGGATGAACTTTAGTGAAATGGAAATGAAACTTCAATTGCATATGGTAATTTCCAATTGGATGGGATGCTTTTTGGTGGATGATATATGTCCAAAAGAAATGTGACAAAATAGATGGGTGAAACTGATAGAATAAATAAAATTTTATGGAAGAATTTGGTTGGAAATGTTGTAGTTAACCTTAAACGGATGTGTATGGCATGATGTGATGAAAGAATTTTCTATAGATGAATGAAAAAATGAAATGAGGATCAATTGTTTTAATGAACTATGTAGAGCTAATGTAGAGCTAACCCACCATCTGAATTACACATGGATGAAATGAGTTGATGAATGTAGATAGGGATTTTGTACATTTTTGGGCCAATTTCATATTTTGATGGGTGGAATTGGCCCAACCAAATGAAATAAGATGAAAGGGCCAGATCAAATGAAATGAGTGTTGATGGATGAATTGCATTGAAATGGCTCAGATAAATTTTGATGGATTCAACAACCTAATACAACAAGATGAAATGCATGTTTTGTGATGGACCCATTCAATACAAATCAAAGCAATGGAAAAGTTAAACCCAATGGATGAAAAAATGAGCCTAGATGATGATGGATGACTTTCATCCATTATGGATTAGATGTCGAGTGGCAGACAAATAATTTTGGACACCCAAACCCAAGAAGATTTTCTTTAAAAATTGCAAATCTGGCAATGACTCTGATCTGATGAAAACCATTTGTTGGGCAGAATTCTAAGTTGATCAATCCAGGACTGTTATACATGTGATGTGGCCAGCCCAACCGTTGGAATGTCCGTGCTCAGGGATGTGGGTGTGGTGGTGATGGTGGTGGTTCATCCCTCTTCACCTTCCTTCTTCCCCCTCCAGACCCTCCCTCCCTCCCTCCCTCCTCCCCCTCAAACACCCTTTCTTCCCCTCCTTTGCTTTTATGCAACTTCAGAGTTTTTATACTCTTCCCAGTTTCAAGAGGAAACATACATTACATACATAAATGCATCAAATGAGAAGAAGAAAGTCACCTGTGCAATTGTTGATGTGTTGATGAGTGGTGGTGCTTTTAGTGCTTTTTGCTGGCTCTGCATTCTGCACATTTTGGTTACTCTGAATTATTCTGCATGACATTGTGGTTGCTCTGCATTTGGGACGAGTTGTGCGGGAGTTGGCTTTGATCTTGTTGGAGATGCTCTAATGATGCCTTTGCCTTTGTATAAACTTTTCTTTTGTATGAGGGAGAAGTGAGTTTAATCTGATTAGATGTTTTCAGATATTTTATCTCTTCAGGGATTGGTTCTTGTGTAAATTGTGTTGAAATTTCAGCTGTGCTTGCCATCTACTGGCGAGATCTTCAAGAGTGTATGTGTATTGGTTTCTACTTGGCAATCAATTCAATTTGTCTTTTCAAGGTTTCTAGAGGAATGTAAAAATTGGTGTTTTGTTGGGTGTCTTATCTTCATTTGTTGATATGTACTTCGCATTGTCAAGCAATGCTCGTAACACGTGGTTGGAGGATTACATCAGCTTCACCTGTATGTGGCACGCAAAATTCCTGCATTTGTAAATCTTTATCTTCGTATTCTACACAACTGACAAGCTTCACAAATCCTCTGCTATAGCCCAAAACAACCTGGCAATTCAAATTTCCAGGAAGCTGAGAGAATCATTTCATATACATCACCAACAAGCTTCACATATCCTCTGTTGAAGCAAGCAAAACAAAACTGGCAATTCAAATCTCCGCAAGCGAGAGAGAGAGAGAGAGAGCTTCAACCAAGCTTTCAGATTCACAAGCAAGTCAGCCTTCGTCTTCCATCACACAGAAGACATACAAACTCAAACATTCATCTGATCCCATCTTAGAAGGCTCAGAGTTTGGAAGGTATCTACTCAGTAGAAATTCTTGAAGTTCCATTGCAGCAATGGTTGTGAAAATTGTGCTGGTGGTGCTACAGAATTAGCTTTGAGAAAATTCCAGGATGTCTGTAGAAGAAAGGTCTCCTGGAGAAGATTCAGAAATGAAGGCAAAGCAGCAGAAGTTGCTGAAAAGCTTGGAACCAAATTCTTGGATGTGTGAGCAACAAAGCCCTTCTTCAAGAGGCAATCAAGGTCACAATGTGCTTGAGCAGGCAACAACAGTGGAGACAAGAGCTGCATTTGAATCTCAAAGAAACTTACAAGAGGTGTCATCAACCTCATCATCATCTTTGAAGCTTCAAACTGGGGCTCAAAAGATTGAAAAGGAAATGGACATGAGTGTGGACAACAATCCAGGGAGAGATGCAATTGGAACATATATATCAAAGGGTGTACAAGGAGTGAAGGAAGATTGTCAAAGATTCCGGCTTCAGATGCAGATGTTGAAAGAGAAAGCTGAGGACACCAAGAAGAGAGAAGTGGAAGTTGAAGGAATGGCAAAGAGTATGAAGAGGCAACTGGATGTGGTTCCAACAAACAGTTTAGCCCTGGACGTAGTTCCAACACAGCCGCCAACAAGCCAGACAACACAGTCCAGCACATTAGCAGACAGAGAGGAGTCACGGCATCTATTGGAAGGTGGTTCAGGTGATGGTAGTGGTGAGGATAAAAATATTGGAGCTTCCTCCTCTTTGAAACTTGCTTCAAGATTAAGAAGAGGAAATAGATGTTGTCCCCATGGCAGACATTTTCTTTGGGAGGAAGCCATAGCAAGAAAAAGTCGACACAAGAAGTTGAAGACTCGCAGGATCATTAGAACCTCAGCTTCAGATTCATCTGCATGCACTACTCTATCCTCTCTCCCTTCTTCTCCTTCCATGGACAGCAGCCAGAATTTGCACAAAGAAGCAACAACTCTCACTGCAGCAGAGCATTGCACTCCTCTGTACCCTCTACTCCATCATCACCCTCTACAGGGAATTAGTTCCTTATGTACTTCAACAGAGTTTGACAGTAAACAGTCAAAGGATCATGAGTTTGCTGATCTTTCTTCTCTGAATTCCACTGTGATTATATTGCCCACACCACCACCACATATACTAAACTACAATCCTCAGCAAATTTCTCCTCCACTAGGTCCTCCATGCAACAGTCAGTTCAAGGTTTATTGCAATCAATATGTCGCCAGAGCTCCTCTACCAGAATCAACTATTAAATGTGATCTGGCAGATATAGATAATCAGCAATTAGGTGTGATTCCTGGAGGAGGAGCTTGTGCTGCTGCTGTGGTTGTTGGGCATCCACAAGAAGAAGAAGAAGAAGAAGAAAACGAGAAGGAAGTCAATCGAACCAGAAAAGCTTGCCAGAAGTTCCTTCTCTCAACATATGGTGGTCAGAGCCGACACAGTTTGAACAATTGGAAGATTGGGGCAAGCACTGCACTCTTGAAACCTTTTCCTCAATTTCTTCATGCTTCTTGATATTGAATCATAAGAAATGAATGTATGTGTTGTCGATCAAGGTGAGGAGAAAGTGAGAGAGACACATGAATCGATCTTCTGATGTTCATTTCATGATGTCAATGATTCTAACAACATCAAGTTGCAGAGTTGCATCAAGGATGACTATGATGAGAAGATAGCGCACACGCAGAGACTGATGGGTGAACTCAAAGGTTCAGTGGAAGGATTCAAGAGCAGAATTGAAGTGGAGAGTGAGGGTTGGCGAACTCACATGGAAGTATTGAAGAATGAGTTGGAAAGCTTGAGAAGGGAACAAGAGTATGCAATTGCAGATGCAAAACACAGCATTCGCAGTGAATTCAAAGGCAGGCTTGGGGGTTTGATGGATGCAGCAGAGAGAGCAAGTGAAGAGAAGCAACAGGTTTAAGCTTATTTCCTTTTCAAAGCATTTTGGTTGTTCACTGCATGACAACAAGGCATCAAGTCTCTGGGTGGGCTCTACAGACAGGAATCTCATGTTTTGCAGTATGTAGAATCATGTTTCTAGAATGCAGTCTAGCTTAGGTTAAACCAATTCATAAGTCATCAGGTAGAGGCACTGGTGGACGAGAGGATAGAGAAAATACTGAACAAGAAGGACATTGTCATGTCTGAGATGAAGAGCAACATGCGCCTTTTGTGGAGTGAGGTAGAATCTCTGACTAAAGGCAGAGACCATTTGCAAGAACATGTGAATCACCTGACCAAAGTTGCCAAGATAGCAAAGGAGAATGCTAACCGTGAGCAAGACATTCTCAAATCAGAAAATGGATTTCTGCGCAGGCAGCTGCAATCGTTCAAAGGCAATGACAATCAGGTAGGTCTGCTCATGACCAATCTCACTTCTACACAACCATAACCTTGTTCTGATGCAAATGCCAAAGCTTTGACTGGATTGCATGATCAAATTCATTGCATGTGAAAGGTGATCTGCCCTGCAGATGAAGTCTGAATTAGAGAGGGAAAATTTATGGCAGGCAGTGGAGAAGCTCAAATATGAAGGCACTGATTTGAAGCTTGATGTAAAAGATTTCAAGAAAGTTGAAAAGGCAGTGAAGGTAAGGATGCATGCAGCTGAAATTGCTATTACATCCTTGTGAATTGCACCCCTGGATGTAGAGTCTAAACCTGCAACCTGATCATGTATTTTGCAGAGGGGATGCAGAGAATGAGTAATTTTTTGGCTGTGTGATTGAAATCTCGTTTGCTCTTCTCAGATGGAACTTGAGAATGTAAGAAAGCTTGCAGAAAAGATGCAAGAGGACACTGAAGAACTGGAGAGGGAAAGAGGCATGTCACATGTAGTTGGTGTCCAGGAGAGACTTCTAAGAATGGAGAAAGTTGAGAGTCTTTCACACCTCTATCTAGGAGGATTGGAGGAGGTGCATGCTGATCTATTCAATGTGAAGCTTAGTTGCAATGACCACATAGACAAACTGGAAGAGCAATGGAAACAATTTCAGCAGCATGAGCACCAAGAGAAGGATTCCTCAAAAGAGGAACTTGGATCATCTGTTCCACCACAAGTAAGTTGCATCACATACTTCCCTTTTCAGCTTCAACCCCATGAACAAAGTCTTCAGGTTGGACAATGCAAGAAGAAGAAGAAGGATTTAAGACCTCAATAGTCTATTCAAGTGTGACACTCTTCTTGAGGTCTGATTTTTTTTTCCTGCAAGTTTGGTGGGATGTTTCAGGTGCTTTTGGACAATCTCATGGAGAATATGAGAAGTGAGATGGCAGAAATAGTGGAGACAGAAAGACACATTCTTCAACAGACACTTGAGAGGGAGAGTGGATCCATTCATTGCCAAATGAAAGAAGCCTGCACCAACAACAGATGTGAAATGATAAGCATGGTCAAAGCAGAGGTGCAGAAGTGCTTGAAAAATTCACAAGAGAAAATGTTGGCAATGACACATTCGATCAAGCAAGAAGTGAAAGACTTGAAGACTGAACTAGGTGTTGCAGAGGTATACAACAACAACAAAACCCCTTGTCAAACTCTTTGGATTTTCTCTTGTGCATCATCCCATAAAACCATGACCTGATGATGATTGCTCAAGATTGTGAAATTTGCATCCATCACATAATTTATTCTGATGTCAAATAGAATAGTTCGATTGTTGGTGATGAGCAGGAAGGTCTAGATGATCTGGCAAGAGCTTTGTCAGTTGTAGAAAAACATAAGGAAGTGGCAGCAATGGCAGCTGCAGAAGCCACTATGTCATCAAGAAAAGCAAGCAACATCCTTAATGAAATGCTCGGATCTTTCAGTATTGAAATGGCAAATGCACGTTCAAACAGCCTGCAGCTGCAGGTTGGATTCCACATGATTATGTTCCTCAGATTAAAGGTGTTCCATTTATTGATATATTAGAATTATGGGTGCAAAGTACATGCCTTCTGACTGTGAAACCACACTTGCACTATTGTGATCCAGGAGAATCTGGCAATTGAGAGAGACATGGCAGCAGCTGCTGCTGCTGAGGCCATCAAAGTGAGCAAGGAGCTTGCCAAGGTGAAAGAATGCTCACAGATTGCTATTGCAGAAGCACAAAACAAAAACCACAAGTTGCAACAGTTTCTAGAGAGAGAGAGCTCAAAGATCATGACTGCAATGTCTGTTGTTCACAAAGAAAAACATGTGGCGTCACTTGCTGCATCAGAGGCTGCTGCATCTGCAAATCAGGCTGGACAAGTATTGGCTGACATTCTTGGCTCCTTCAACTCAGAAATGGCAAAAACTCAGAGGCTGAGTTTGCAGCTGCAGGTACCATTCATCTTCATCACATGAATTTTTATCACTTGAATCATCTGAAGAAAACCATCCTTGAGTAACTGTAAGTAAGAAGATCATGTGTGCAACACTCATGATGTATGCAGGAGCGTTTGGAGAGAGAGAAGGATGGCATGGTGTGTGAGAGACAATTGGCAATACAACACAGCCAGGAAGCCAGAAACCGCTTCAGCAATGAACTTGAGCTTGCCATTGCTGGCTGGCAAATGGCAATGAATGCTGAGGTTGCCAAAGCCAAAGAAATCAGTCATGATCTTCAGGAAGTAAAGAGCCAATTGTCTTCCACACTCATGCAACAATCTCTTGCAGGTCCTAATCTGATGACTGCAAGTCATCAAATCCCTGAGCACAAGAAGTCTTGCAACATTTCCAAGGTAAAAAACCATCACCATCTATGCCAAGAAATGAAAGATGTTCTGCACACTTTAAAATTGCAAGCTTTTCTAAAATTTGTAAAATGGAGGACATACAGATGGAGGACAGCCTCAACACTCTCTCACAAACAGTGGAACAAATACAAGAATCACAAAATCATCTGAATATAGAGAAGAAGCAGCACCTGATTGCTATGCAGCAAGAGCTTGAACGGCAAGAGAGAGAATGGAAGGTTGAGCTCAACCAGCTCAATCAGGTCAGCACTGGTTCTTTCTCATCTAAGAAATCTAAGACATCACAATACAAGGAAACTTTCTGATTTAGTTTGTAGATCATCATCACTTCATATCCAGATAGTTTGCATAAAGTTTGAGATTAAAGATAAGTTGAATGCTCATCAAAACTTGCTTCTTGAAGGTGATGCACATGCTGGAGAAAAGTATAAATGATTCAGTGGTTGATCAATCAGACATTGTGAGGAGAATCAAGAAGTTGGAAGGCGTGCAGATTGACTTGGTTCATTCATGCGATGAAGTGCGTTCCAGCACTTGTGAGCTTGCAAATACAGCTGCCATTTGGTTTCCAAAGTACGAAGCAGCTGCATGTATCATCAGCGAACTCTCTTTTAAATTGGAGCAAACTGATGAGAAGATCCGAGCAATCTATTGTGATGAAAACCTCCTGCAGCAGATGGCACAGGTTGCAGAGTTGAAGGTGCAAGGGCTCAAAGATTTGATGGCAAGCTCTGTCTTAACACAATTTGGACCAGAGCTCCGCAACATTCTTGAGCAGGTTGAGAATGATAACCTTGCTCATTGCCAGGTAGTCTTCAACTACATATTTTGTTGCAAATATTTGTTACAATGCTTGATGATTTTGTTGATCTCCTTGTTGATCAACCTTTTGTGTCCTTCAATCTTTGCTACAACTTGTTGAGATTCAATTGATCACCTCTGATTTGTGCAGGCACAAGAAGCTTTGTCAAATCGCATGAACAGGCTTGAGATGGTTGTGGGGTGCACTAACTGGAGCTCTAGTGTTGATTTGAAGCATGCTAATGAAATTCCTGCAAATGAAACCAAAGACAGCAATGTGGAATCTGTGGGAAACTTGAGCCAAACTGTTGAGGCTTTGCAAAGGTCTACAACTTTGCCCCATCTACAACTCTGCATTTCCTTGAAAATCCTCAACTTCAAAGAAGATAACATCTTTTTTTCTCATATCACCATGCACCTCACCACTATCACCATCTGAAGCATCAGTGCTTTCATCATCTTCAACGTGAAACTGTTAGCATTTGCAGTTCATTCCTCTGCTAACAAACACAAAAGTGAATGACAAGTAATAATTACATTGCAGACAAGTGGAATTTTTGGCATCGGAGAAGCACAATGATGTGTTAGTGGCAAGCACAGATCTTCCTACAACAGAGTCCAAATTTGATTCCAAAGTTGTTATACTAGAGAGCCGGATTGAGCATGTGGCATCTGCAACCTTTTCAAATTTCCGGTATGATTTTTGTATCCTACAATGTCATCCAATCAAAGAATGAGTTCAAATATATTTTTGTAGAGTTATAAGTGGTGACCTCCTTGTGAACAAACAAACAGGCTGAAACTCTTACATTTGAGATGCTTGTGGTTTTGGACAGTCTGTTGGACAAGAAAATTGTGCAGATCATGCTGGGATTGCAGTCTGCAATATCTGGAGCAGCTATGGCAGACAGCAAGTGTGGTGCTCTTGGTGTGGAGCTTGTCAAGGTCTTTCGAATGCTGGCTTGCTGTAGATCACAAACAAGTCCAGTGCAAAAGATCAAAGATTCAAGCCCAGCTCCTTGTGGTCATACTGGAGACCATGGAGGAAGACATCACTCATCCACTTCCAGCAGAAACTGCAAGGATCATCATCATGACCACATTTCTTGCACCCATTCTTCTTCCTCTATATGCAGAAGTGATTGTGACCATGTATCCCCATCAAGGACAAGCAATGGAAACAAGCAATTGCCACCACCACCACCACCACCACCACCCATGGGCTTGAATGTAGGAAATGCAGCATCAGTGGCACAAGCTATTGATAGAAGAGGGATAAGAGCAGGTGACCAATGCAAACTTGATGCAATTCTAACAAGAAGAACTGAGTCTTTTGACATAGGTAAGACCCTCACATTACAACAAGAGAGAGCAGGAACAGATGAAGAGCCATCCAGTGCATCAGAACAAGGAGAGAGCCCTACAAAACAAAGGTGGACTTTTTCTGAACAGTTTCTTGAAGAGATTGAGAATGAAAAGTCTCGTCAACTACAAGGTAGTCATGAGTTCAGTTTCATTGAAAAGTATAGGCAAGGTGCTGTTCATGAATCTGGCTTGAACAGCCATCTCACAATTGAGAAAACACAGGACTTAGGTAGCTCAGGAAAAGACTGTCATCAAAGAACAAATATTCACTTGGAAGCCGGCAATGTACATGTGAATGTGAGTCACCATTCAGCTGTTGGACATCAGTCAGAGAAGAGGGGAGACTTGATTGCAGTGCAATCATAGAGATATTTGAGACAGCTTTGAGACCTTTGAAGAGATTTTACAATCCTTGAAGCATATTATGCAATGTAGAGGGAAAGAGTGTCTCACTCACTTGCTGGAGAGGAGGAGAAAGTTCAGATGTGAAACTAAATCATGAGAAGCAAATTCTGACAGAGGTATTTACTTAAGCCCTAGATCCTACATTGTATGCATAGTCCACATATGAGATATACAATTACATTACATCATGAGATGCTCTAGCAGAGATGGATCTAGCAATTCTTATGCTACTGCAATGGTGGTGCTTGCTAAGTTTGTCAGAACGCATAGAGAAACACTGAAGAAGCTATATGGGAAACTTTGCCATCCACTCACTTTCATTTGTGTCTGCAGATGAAATGTTTGACTTCAACTGGACGAAATCAAAAGTCTAGTTGATGTTCAGGTACTTATGAATTGACAACAGTGTCAGGGATGAAACTGATTTAATTAGCAAGGAATATTCATTTGGCTGGAACCAAATAGCCAGAAAGATGAAGCATATTTGATGGAGTATGCAAGAAAAATACTCAAATGGAACCCAAAGGAGATGACTTAGGCAGAGTGATGTACATGAAGAAATTGATCACAACCAGTTTTGATAGACATTCAGACAGCATGGAGCATTCTGGAAATTTTCACTTGCATAGTACCTCGGCCACAGACAAACCACAGGTAGTTTGGCACATTGGCATTCGAAGCAGAGATGAGAGATCACACTGATATAATTGCTCAGGAAGAGAAATTGTGAGTATCTTATAGATCCAAAGGATTATTGCTACACATTCAAGTGGACTTATAATCTACACTGCATGAGACCTTGTGAATATCAAGTCATTCACACAAAACATGACATGCAAGATGTGCAGAAAGTCTTTTTTTGCTTTGCTATTGTATTCTCACACAAACTAAAAACATTGAAATGATGCTAAAGTTGTCAGCTTGGAAAGCCTAGCCCCCAATCAATGTAAACGGCCTTTTTTGATGGATGCCATCACCACTTGAAAACACCTTGAGCAATAGGGCGGCAGGCAAAAACTGAGTCATGAATCAAGAAGGTTATGTATGTGGTTAGATTCAGATATCATAGCTTTTTACTCCATCCATTATGTACAATTCCAAGCATATCTGATGGTGAGAAACCCGCTCTTTTAGACTACAAGGCAAACATAACCTGCAGTGAGAATTGCTGCTATTAATGTGATTCCAGTTGTTATCTGGATCACACTTGTTGATAACTCCATGAAAATATGAATCTGACTTCAACAGTCCATCCCTGATAAGTTTACTTACAAAGGTGAAACTTTGGGAATGATGAGACATTTTTTGTGTGTGTGAGAAAGGGTCAAAAGAGACTCAAGTTATTAGCACAAATTCCAACAATATCCACATGTTGCTCCCATTGAACCTTCTCAAAGGGGGACAGAATAACAGCCCAAAACACAAGGTCAATCGAAAATAGGACTACAGGCTTTCACAAATAGGGTTGATGTTGAAGGTTTGTTTGCATGCAAATAGTGAGTGGATGTGGTGGGAGATCCACAAGGATTTTTAGAGTAGATTTAGGATTCAAGATGTGAATCTCAAAGTTAATTGATCCCAGATGTCACTGGTGGCAGGTGATGAAATATTATAATCTTTTCTCTTTGTTTGTCTCCAAATCCCTGGGCATCCTCTATGTTCAGGCATTTTGGTGGACATGTTGTTCAGGCTTTTGTATTCACAATTGCATCAGTTTTGGAACCACTTTGGATCAGCTATTTATGAACATGCCTCTGCTGACTTCCAGGTGCTCAGAAAAAACTGGCACATCCCCATTGAGCGCAAGGAAGAAAACAGTGCTTGTAAACGAGCACAAGAACAATAGGGAGGCTGTTACGACTTGTGCCTTCATGATCCATTTGTAATGTGCTACTGGACCAGTGCCAAACAGTATTGAAACTAACGAAGTCACAAACATTAAAGCATGCATTGAGTGCAAGGAAGAAAACAATGCTCATAAACTAGCACAAGAACAATAGTGAGGCTAATATGACTTGTGCTTTCTTGGCCATTTTGTAATGTGCTACCGGACCAGTGCCCAATCAGTATTGAAACTAACAAAGTCACACACGTCAACGCATCCACATATAATTGTGTTCTTTCAAATCTCATAACACCAAAGATAAGACTCTAGAGACTCTCTCTGAAAATAAACTCCCAAAACCTGAAAAAGCTAAACCCTTGTTTACTCTGAACAAGTTTCCAACAACAAATAACAATTACAAAAAAAAGTAATACTCTACTACAATAAATACTAAACCCATGACACATTTGTTGGAAATTTAAGCTATCAGTGTCTTCTTAAATTGCCTGTCTTTGACATCTCTTGCAGCAAGCCTTTGTATTCCACACAACAAAAACCAGCACAAGGTTGTAACTGTTAACAGATAGCTTGCAATCAACAGAATAATTGTCACAATTAGATGAATTTCACATCTGAATTTTCCCTCCCTGAGAACTGTTTTTGTTGCAGCATTTGTTGTAAGATCTCCAGCTCATCAAGGTTATTGACTTAAATCCAGTTCAATCTGTTGAAACATCTCTCATTGCGATTTTTAGATTATTTCCCAAATTCAGCTCCTTAGAAACACACACAAATCCAACCACCACAACATCCCTTAAACCTCACTTCCCATTACATAACTCTACACACTCCACAGAACTAGGAGATAACTAGACTAGGTTGCCCAAATTTTCAACCCAAAATTTTCATTGGTGAACCAATCATGAACAACCAGATATTGGCTAAAAACTTGAAAATTTTGGGCTGAACTTTTTTGCGGGAGAAGTCTAAGGAATGAAACATGGTCAAAAGAGAGAAATCTAGTGTGAACAAAACCAATCTCAAATAAGATAACAACAAACAACAAAATTGCAACAAGATCCACCCCTTCCCCCAAAAATGATTTGGAAGGAGGACAAAAATCTCCATCCATTCTCGCAACACCAACCCATTATGGCCTTCATTACAAATCATCCACTGATACCAATGATCATTTCCCAGACACTGACTCCTGAGTACTGAATTGTTTACTGGGGACAACAATCAGCACAACCCATCAACTAATAATGCTGCAATCCATTATGATTTTGGCCCACCTTGGGGAAAGGCTTGTTGTACCATGCTGGGCCAAGAAGAAGATTCTTCAGCACATTGGCTTTGTCCCCACCATCACATGTATATCTATGTGGATTTGGTGGGCAACATAAAATCCATGAATATCCCTCCTAAATGAGTTTTTCCAAGGTTGAAACAAAGGAATGGAAAAGGAAAATAGTATCAAACTTTTTTATATAATTTCCAAACCCTTGTTTGTACTTTATAAACCCACATGAAGAAAGAACTCCACATTTAGATAACAAAAAATGAATTTAAAAAGAAGGTAAATTTCTTTGCCCAAAATAAGATGGCATCCCCCATGCCAGCCTCCTTCATCTACATACCACCATACTAGGAAGAAATCAATTGTAAGATTTTTTCCAATATCTTGACAATAAAATGAACAGCTTGTAACCAAAAGCATCATAAAGAACTATTTGAAATTCAGTAAACATTGACATTGTGTATTGAGAATTTTCGTCCATGTTGACCTAATTTCATCCATTGACATTGGCATCGAAAAAATTACTAAAAATTGTACCTTGATATTTTACACCAATTTTATTACAAGTTTGCAACAATTGATGATTGCTGAATATTATTCATACCCTTAATAGAGGCATATTTGAAGGTTAAAGTAACTTGCGAATTTGAGCTCAAAGGGTATTTAAATGGTTCATATTTGTCAGATCTTATTTCGGGCAAAGAAAATGCTGCAGAGAATATCAATGTGTTACAATTGATGTTTACTTGCTATTTCAAGGTCACATGACAATTTGCAAAAATATGAACCTTCAAACACACACACATGTACTTTGCTACAAATATGTCAATTTTAATTGAAAGAACAAGAGGTTTGGAAATTGGTCCTATTTGATATTTTAAGGACTTCAAAATGCAATGAATTTATAAAGAACCCATGTAATTACAAGAATCGTATGATAGGCAACAATAAGACGGTGTGGTTAGTTTTGATTGGATGATCAAAATATGAGTTCTAAAAGTTTGAGTTTTCCAACAACCAAAATTAGAATTAATTTTTAAAAAACTCACATCCCACCTATGAAATTCAAATTTTTTTCCCAATGAATGAAATTAGAAATTCTCTTTATCTTGAGTTGTGCATTCATACTTTTACAATTCAACATATGTATTGCAATGAAATTTAAGATATGAAATCATTCAAGAAGGTAGAGTGAGTGAGATGTGCCATCTTTAGGATCAAAATGCTGGAAAATGTCAAGCTGGTCGAAAATTCCTTTTAAACAATGAACAACATTGCAAGTTCTTGTTGGTTCCTGAAGGCCCCTAATCTCTTGAGAAGGAGCCCTTTATTGAACCACATACAACCAATTCTTAAATTCTTTAGCAATGTAATGTCTAGATAGTTGAGGGTTATACATCAGTTTACATGTGTATTCATGTGTGAATTTATACATGAAGTTTTAGTCCATGAGATGTTGGTACTTGGTCCTTAACATGGTAAAGGAAAATCCCCTAAGATTGTATATATATCATTAAATCATGTTTGTTAGAATCAATTTTTTTTTAAAAATTAACAATGGAGAGCTAGGCAACAAATGAAACATCACTTTACCTTTAGAATCATTGTTTCTCTCAAGTACTTCAATTGTTTCCTAGGAGCCCAAACTATGCTGAATACATTTAAGCATGTCACCAAAGCAAAGATTAATTCCAAACATTCTCAAAGCTTGATTTGCAACAACAAACTCAATAAGAAAAATTGTAGGAAAATAACTGTACAATTTTGGACCGCTGGAGTTAATTAGACATCAACTCAAGTGTGTAACCAAGTGTATAATTTCCTCTGCTGATTTTTCAGCTACCTAATTATTAATAGTGTTTTTCTTAAGAATTTTTGTTTGTAGCCAAAGTGGCTATCATACCTAAAAAGATGTAGAAATAATGATGATCATTTCTCAGGAAGGTTTGGCCCCCTTTACACTATGGTGGGGGACCATGGAAATGCTGAGAGCCCTCAAAACACATCCAAATGCCTTCCCTTGGAAATTTAGAAATCATTTATGTGTGGGCCTTGGTTGTGAAGTGGAATGAAATGTGTTAAAGACTTTGTTGAGGTACTTTAACAAAGTGGCATATTGTGACTATTAAATAGGTGTGAGAAACCTCGAAAGTTTTTTTTTTTTTTTTTTTAATTTTTTTTTTTGGGATGGGCATTTTTGATTGGCCCATCAAAAAAAAAAAAAATAAATATAAAAATTTTGACCTTCCTGAAAATGATATGTTTTAATT